>Ga0187886_1000701_pt1 | contig 37035 bp, 36 predicted proteins | sample June2016WEW_20_1_FD_133001 | JGI IMG/M metagenome (GOLD analysis project Ga0187886, IMG submission 133001) | Peatland microbial communities from SPRUCE experiment site at the Marcell Experimental Forest, Minnesota, USA - June2016WEW_20_150 | ecosystem: Environmental > Terrestrial > Soil >...
ATTTTCAACCTCTATCGTCGTCTGGATTAAAAGCACGTCTGGCTGGTATCCTCGCAGGTGAAATGTTACCTCTTTGCCGCCGATAGCGAACTTTTCCTGCCCCACGATTACTTGTCGCGGCACGGCGGTTTTATAATACACAGGCGAGCTCGCGATAATCGCAGGATTAAACACTTCCCCTGTCAGTTCCCGCGAAACCTTCCCTAATACTAACGTAATAAGTTGTTGCTTAATTTCACCCATAGCTAAGATTATAACTATTTTTTTGTTTTAAGCCACCCGTGCCTTTGGAAAAATCGAACCGTATTGACTATAAAGGGTAAAAAGAGCTAATACGGAATTTTGATTTCTTCTTTTTCTTCAAGGTCGATTTTAAGTGATAAGAACTGTAATAAATCCTTCAAGGTTACGATTCCGGCAAGTTTATCACCGTCCAGAACCATCAGTCTGCTGTTTCCTGTGCTGCTCATCAGGCTCAGGGCTTTGATGGCGTCCTCCTGCAGTGAAACAGTGTTTTCTCTTGAGCACGGTTTTAGTATATCTGCGACTCTGTAATTGCTCCATTGGTCATGAGGAATTTGTTTTACCTCTCGGGTGCTTACGCATCCTTTAACTCGGCCCTCTTCCAGAACAGGAAACATCTTGTAATGATATTTATAAAAATAGTCTTGAACAAGCTGTGATATGGTAACTGATGGAGAAACGGTTATAGGCTCAGACTTCATAAACCGCTCGACGTGCTCGCCGGCCAGTGCTTTTCTGATTATAAGCTGTTTGTAGGACATCTGGGAAGCTGCACGGACAAACATCCCGATAAGGAAATACCACATCCCGCCGATGAAGTTGCCTCCGATAAAGTTGATTATCCCCAGGACGATTAGAAATATCCCGAAGGCCGAACCCAGATATGAAGCTATGTGTGTGGCCCATCGCAGGTTGTGCTTCACTGCCCAGAGAATCGAACGCAGTATTCGGCCGCCGTCCAGCGGAAAGGCGGGTACAAGGTTGAAACCGGCCAGGATAAGATTAAGCCACGCAAGGTAACCCAGCACGCCGTTTGTCGGTTTTGGCCAGCCCGCATTCTTTCCTGCTATCTCGAGCGCGTAGAAAACGCCGGATAAAACTACACTGGAGACCGGCCCCGCAAGGGCCATTAGAAATTCAACCTTGGGGCTTTGCGGCTCTTCTTCCATTTCTGCTACACCGCCGAAGATGAATAGCGTAATGCCCTTTATTGGCAGTCCGTAATATCTGGCAGCGATTGAGTGACAAAATTCATGAAAAACAATAGATACAAAAAGGCCCAGCGCTCCGGCTATTCCCATCCACCAGTAGGTCGTTATTTCAAGGCCGGGAAAGTATTCTGGAAAGACGCCTTGCGCTAAAGACCACGCTATAAGAATTGCCAGAATAAACCACGTGATGTCTAATTTGACCTTGAACCCGAATAGATTGAATAGTGAAATCTGTCTCCCAAACATTTTTCAGTCCCCGTCAATACCAAGAAATCTGTGTTTATCCGTGCTCATCTGTGGCCAAACTTTCCGCGTAATCAGCGTCTAAAAAAAATCGGATATTTTCGAATATTTTCAAATGTTTCTATACCGTTTTTGAATGTTTTCATACAGTTTTCGGATATTTCTATATGGTTTTCGAACATTTTCAAACATTTTTCGCTCGTTTTTGCCTTGCCTGGTTTGCCCAGTCATTACATTTTAACACCCCACCCCCATTTTTACCTCAAAAATCCGCCTAAAAACCTTCAATCAAACACCGGAACTAAGCGAATCGTCAGTTTTTTCTGCTCAATCGTTATTTTCTCCACCCGCACTTTTTTATCCTCAATCTTAAAAACCGGCTCAAACGGCTTACCATTCACCAATGAAGCCGCTGTTCGTGCCCAAAAATCTTCTGTAGCAGCGCCGGCTGAGCCGAATTGCTGCTGGTATATTCTTCCGGCTAACACCCCGGCAAGAGGCGTAATATCCACAGCCCCGATTTTCACGCTCACCACCTGCAGATTCAAAAGCCCTTTGGCATCAAGGTTCGGCCTGGCTATAACGGTAACTACAAATTCGGCCCCTTCCAGGGACACCATCCCCATCAACACTATGCTATCCGGCGCAAAAAACACCATCGGCGCCGAGAACCTGATGCCGCCGAACTCTTTCGGCCAATCAAAACGAGCGACAATATCGTTTATCCCACTTTGGGTAACGACCAGATTGAACGGCTCCTGGAGCTGTGCACCATTATAAAGCTCAGGCAATAACTCGTTCGTAAGATACAAGCTGACCTCTTTGCTGTGGGCCAAATCAAGCGGCTTATAAAAGGAGGGCCTGTGCAGAAGCAGAGCAAAAACAACAACTACTACAGCCGATACCACGGCCAAAACAGTCAAAAGCAAATATAGCTTTTTGTGAATTTTCAAATCTGCACCTGCCCGTTGTGTTTTTAGATTATTAATAATATCCCACGATAATACTTTTTCGCTTTTGTAAAATCAATTGCCAAAAACGAAATGAGCGGTTATAGTGGTTGAAACATTTGCTTAAGAAGTATTGTAATACGAAAGAAAGGCATTAACTAATGGCAAATCATTTTGCTGACCGTCTCTGCAAGGCCGTAAAAAGCAAAAGAACATCTCTGGTCGTAGGGCTTGACCCTGTCTATAGCCGGCTTCCTGCCGCCATAAAAAACCATCGCAGTATGAATGATGAGTTTGATGCGGCTGCTGCGGTGGATGCGATTCTCGACTTTTGCACACAAACGATGCGAATTATCGCCCCGATAACACCGGCAGTGAAAATAAATATTGCTTTTTTCGAAAAGTATCTCTGGGAGGGTATAGAAAGTTATTACTCGTTGATTTCCGAAGCTGATGATTTAGGCCTGGAAATAATCGGGGACGTCAAGCGCGGCGACATCGGCCACACCGCAGAATTTTACGCTGCCGCTCATCTGGAGAATCCGGAACTTGTCGGGCTGGAGGATACGCTTACGCCCGATGCCATTACCATAAATGGTTTCACAGGCGCCGAGGGCATAGAACCCTTTGTGGATATGGCTGACAAACAGGGTAAAGGCGTTTTCGTCTGGGTGCGGGCGAGCAACCCAAGCGCTGCGGCAATTCAGGACTTCGCCGATGCCAACGGCCAAATGATGTATGAAAAAATTGCTGAAATCGTCAACGAAATCGCAATCAAACCCGAACGAATCGGCAGCAGCGGCTACAGCAATGTAGGAATGATAGTCGGTGGAACGGCGCCTGATGTTACAACCGCTTTGCGACAAAAATACAATAAGGTATGGTTTCTTGTGCCGGGCTACGGCTCGCAGGGAGCTTCTGCCGCCGACTGCGTAAGATTCTGCAAACCCGACGGCACGGGAGCATTAATCACCGCATCACGTTCGATAATCTACGCTTATGAAAAGCCGCAATATAAGGAGCAGTTCGGCGACGACTGGAAAAGATGCATCGAGCAGGCGGTTATCGATGCGAAGATGGACCTGGCGAACGCTATGCAAACCAAACTTTGAAAGATACATTTGGTATCCGGTAAATTGCATCCCAAATAACAAAACACAAGCTGCAAACAATGGACAAGCAATTTTTCGCAGATAAAAACGTCCTCGTGATGGGTTTGGGGCGGTTCGGCGGCGGAGTTGATGTCGCCAGATTTGCCGCAGGTGTCAGCGCAAAAGTAGTAATAACAGATTTGGCAACAGAGCAGCAACTAAGTGAGCCCATAGAAAAGCTCGAAGAATTTCCTGACATAGAATATCATCTCGGCTCGCACGACCCTGCCGATTTTAAACAAGCCGATATTATCGTAGTCAATCCCGCAGTGCCACCCCACAATGAGTTTCTCAAACTCGCTCAAGAACACAATAAATTTATCACATCCCAGATAAACATCTTTTTTGAATTGTGCCCCGCTACGATAATCGGCATAACAGGGGCCAACGGCAAAAGCACAACCACTGCTCTGACAGCTCATCTACTTCGAGGGACGAGGGACGAAAACGTATGGCTCAGCGGCAATATCGGCAATGAGCCGTTATTGACCATAGCGGACCAAATCAGGCCCGATGATTTAGTTGTGCTGGAGCTGTCGAGTTTTCAAATCGAGCAATTGGCACAAATCCCAAAAGGGCCGCACATTGCACTATTAACAAATCTCACGCCAAACCATCTTGACCGTTACGGCACATTCGCCGACTACTGCGATGCCAAGGAGAATGTCTTCAAATTCCAAAAATTAGATAGAAACTCGCCGGCGGTTTCCATATTCAACGCCGAAGACAAAATCGCGGCCGAATGGTTTGAAAAATACAAACGAGATACCGGCAGGATTTGTATTAAATTTTCGGCTGATGACGTGAGTGAAGAAATTCGGGATAGTTTTCCACTACCCGGCCGAGCCAACCTTTCCAACCTTGCTGCCGCCTTGTGCTTAGCCAGACATTTCGGCGCTGAAGACGACAGAATAATAAAAGTATTGCCGACGTTTAAGCCATTGCCTCATCGGCTTGAATTTGTCGCAGAGATAAACGGCGTTAAGTGGTATAACGATTCGAAAGCCACTACGCCGCAAAGTGCGATTACCGCAATAGAGGCATTTGACCAGCCGATAATCATCATTGCCGGCGGATACGATAAGAACATACCTTTTGATGAATTCAGCCAAAAAATAGTCAAAAAAACAAAAGCAGCCATTTTACTCGGCCAAACGGCTAAGAAAATTGCAAAAGAAATAAAAGAGCATAAGAGCATAAGAGCACAAGAGCACAAGGTAGCTCAAGTAGAGATTACTGATTCACTGGCCGAAGCGGTCAATTCAGCCAGACAACTCGCAGAGTCCGGCGATGTTGTCTTGTTAAGCCCGGCCTGTGCAAGCTACGATATGTTCGACAACTTCGAGCAACGCGGCGAAGAATTCTGCAGACTTGTTCGAGAAAACAGCGGTTAGTTATAGGAACATAGCCGCAAAAAACCAAGGTGCCGTAAAAAAGTTCAATCCTGTCATCGCTTTATTCCAAGCCAAAATCAGCCATCCGCTTCATAAAGCCCTCCCCAGCAAGGGTTTCCCCGGCAATCGTTCATAAAGTCGCCGGTTAAATCTGCCGATTTGCAAGCAGTAAAAATGGGCTATTTTCGAGGAGGATTTATAATGGATACTAATAACGAGCGAAGAAAAGAGCAGAGGCTTCGCTATCATTGGCCAGTCTGGTTCGCCGAGGACTTTAATGAAGCGCTTTCACAAGGCCAAATGGTTGACATATCCAGCACCGCTGCTGCGTTCACCTGCCACACAGACGTGCACTGGCCATACGTTGGCCAACATTTAACCGCTCGCTTTAGTGTTCCCCGTTTCCGGACGGGAGAGGCCTTTGATATGGCAAATTTCACCCGTTCAGGTCGTATCTGCCGGGTTGACGGCATAAATCAGTTCTCCCGGCGTATTGTAGTGCAATTTGCTTCACCGCTGCCTTTCAAACCCGGCGAACAGGCCGACAGTGAATCTGCTGCTCAGGAAAGGCTTGCAACCGCCGTAGTATAATCCCGGCGCAGCAAGACATATCCTGACCATATCTGGGGAATTAGGTTACAATCCACATATTCCAGTTTTTAATTTTTACTTTTCAACTTTTTCCTTTTAATATACTGCTATGCTGGAAAAAGGGCTTGTTCAGATATATACCGGCGACGGCAAAGGCAAAACGACCGCAGCGTTCGGCCTGGCACTGCGCGCCGCCGGCCAGGGAAACAAAGTCCTGATTTATCAGTTCCTAAAGCGTCTTGATACTGGTGAAAGGTTGGCTTTGCAATCAATGAAAGGATTTGTTATCGAATCGCTGGATATATCGTGGGATATGGCTGAATCTTTCAATAATGAAAAGACGGTCGCGAATGCAAAAATACAAATCAGCAGGGCTCTTAAAAAAATCGCTGAATATGCTGAGGAAAAAACTTATGATTTGTTAATACTCGATGAAATTGTGTTTTGCCTTTCAAAAGGCCTTGCCCGACTGGAAGATATTAGAAACGTTATTGATAAAAGAGACCCTGTCGTAGAGATTGTCTTGACCGGCCGAGGAGCAACTAAAGAACTGATAGCGATGGCGGATTTGGTAACAGAAATGAAAAATATCAAGCACCCGTTCGATAAAGGAATAAAAGCCAGGAGGGGGATAGAATATTAACCACGGATTTCGCAGGTTACACGGATTGTCAAAAATGAAACAGGATTTTTATGAGTAAAAATGTGGCGGTGATAATTTGTGCTGCGGGGGCGAGCAGGCGGTTCGGCGAAAAGAGAAAAAAACCGTTCGTCGATGTGGATGGCAGGGCGGTCTTTCTGCGAAGCGTTGAAATTTTCTCCGGCAGGGACGACGTAAAACAAATATTATTAGCCATTTCGCCCGAAGATGAGGAGCTGGTAAATGTTAAATGGGGGCCAAACCTGAAGTTTTACAATGTAAAAATCTGTTTTGGCGGCGTTGAGCGTTTCGATACCGTCCAAAAGGGTCTGGAACTTATCAAAAACGATATCGACCTTATCGCTGTCCACGATGCCGTCCGCTGTTGTGTAAAAGAAAAGTGGATTGACGAAGTCATTGCCGAAGCTGCCAAAACCGGGGCGGCTATACTGGCCTGTCCTGTTGCAGCCACCCTTAAAGAGGTCAAAGACAATGTGATAATCCAAACTATTGATAGGGCCGGTCTCTATGAAGCCCAAACCCCTCAGGTATTCAAGGCGGAACTGCTCAGAAAAGCTTATGAAAACCTGAAGAATTTAGATAAAAGCAAAATCAACGATGATTCGCAGTTAGTTGAAGCAATCGGAGGGAAAGTATCAATCGTAGAGACAGACTCTTCAAACATAAAAATTACCCACAAAGCTGATTTGGCAATTGCCGAAGCGATTCTCAAATCCCGCCCGAAGCCGATACCGAAAGGCCCCATCGGCCCATACATCGAGGCCCAGTGGTGACGTAACTGCTTTTCGGACATTGACTTACGTAAATAACCAGGATTACTTAGAAAGAATTCGTAAGAAATTCTCAAAAACATTCTTTTTTCGTTGACAATTGCACGATTAACGTGTATATTTACACGATGTTAGGTTAAAAAAATAATATCGAAAGGAGGTATTCTTATGGTCCAGTTCATTAAAAAACACCGTCGGCTATTGCAGGCTTACTGCCTTATAGCCCGTATCCTCGGCTGGTTATTGATTTTGGGAGGTATTTTCTGGGTTATTGCGATTGTTAAAGGTTTTCAGTCGAATGTGGAGAATATACAAATAGAGACTGATTTCCTGCTCATTGGCATTCTCAGCTTTGGCGCCTACCTTGTTTCCAGCTTCGTCTACGCATTTGGTATTCCCGGCATTCTGGCCTTTGCCATCGCTGGCCTGTTGGATTATTTGCTCCACCCTAAAACCAAACCGCCTCTTATTCTGGGAATGATGGACAAATTGTGTTACCTCTATGCCATCATTCTGATTCTAAAGGCATGGGTCGGTTACCACTGGCTTGTTAGTTTTCTTATAACCCCGGAAATGTCGGAGTCAGCCCGGGTTCTATTGATGCAGCCGTTGTTTGGACCGACTGTGGCAAAAGTTCTGCTTCTCATCGGGGTTGGTATGATACTGCACCGTTTACTGCCCGTTATCGAAGAGTCGAAGACGCTGGTTTAAAGGAGAGAAAGAGATGATTAACATTCGATTAGATTACGTGCTTTTGGATCGGCGGATGAAACTAAATGACTTGGCTGAGGCAACGGGGCTGGCGGTCAATAATCTTTCGATTCTAAAGACCAACAAAGCGAGGGCTATTCGGTTTTCCACTTTGAACAGCTTGTGCAAGGTATTGAGCTGCACGCCTGGGGATTTGCTTGAGTATATCCCCGATGAGGCAGAAAAATAGATCAGGCCTGTCCTGCTTTTCCGCCTTCGCAGGGCTTCGGCGGATTCGCCATAGCTTTAACGAAGGCGAATTTTCTTTTTTTAGGCTGGCTGATGTGATACATTGCTTGCGTCTTTGCTATAGGAAAATCAGTGCAGAAAGGATGCTATGAAACAGCAGGATATAGAAAATCGCCGGGAAAAGGTCAAAGCGGTTCGCAGATATGAGGTCGTTGGGAGCAGAAAAAAGGTGAGTGTAGCAGGAAAAAGATTTCACTTTATCGGTGCAGGCGGTATCGGGATGAGCGGGCTGGCACAGCTTTTGATAAAACACAAAGCAATTGTGGCCGGCTCAGACCAGACAGCAAGCGAGGTGACAGAAAAGCTTTGCCAGATGGGTGCTGATATAAAAATCGGCCACAAGGAGCATAACCTTGACACGACGACTGACGCAGTTGTTATATCTGCTGCGATAAGGGAAGATAACCCAGAACTGAAATTGGCTCGCCGAGAGAACATCAAGGTTTATAAATATGCTCAGATGCTGGGTGAATTAATGAATCTCTATGACGGCATAGCCATAAGCGGCACTCACGGCAAGAGCACAACAAGCGGCTGGTTAGTCTATCTGCTCAAGCAAGCCGGGGCCGACCCAAATTTTATCATCGGAGCCAAAATCAGCCAATTAGACAGCTCATCCGGCATAGCGGACGGCAAATACTTCGTGGCTGAGGCCTGCGAATATGACAGGAGCTTTCTTAATCTAAAGCCCAAAATCGCCTGCATACTAAATATCGAGCCAGACCATCTCGATTACTACAAGGACGAAGCTGAAATAGTCGAGGCCTTCGAGCAGTTTTCGAGGGGGATAAAACAGGGCGGCGTGCTGATTGCAAACGGTCAGGACAAGAATGTGGCAAAGGTCATTCGACAATTACCAAGTGACCGGTGTTGTGAAACCTTCGGACTTGATGAAAACTGTAACTTCTACGCCCAAAATCTTCAGTTAAATAATGGACTCTATACTTTTGAAATTTATCACAATGGTAAATTATTAGGGACGACTAAAATCGCCCTGCCTGGCAAACACAACGTCTTAAATGCCCTGGCAACGACAGCTATCGCGGTCAACGCTGGATTGCCCGCTCAGCAAACACTCCAATTACTGCCGGGGTTTACCGGCGTCGAGCGGCGATTGATGTTAAAAGGTCAGGCAGGCCAAATTACCATCCTTGACGATTATGCCCATCACCCGACTGAAATCAGGGCATCCCTTGCGGCCATACGCCAGAGGTATCAGCCCAAACGCATCTGGTGCATTTTCCAGCCGCATCAGTACAGCAGAACAAGATTTTTGCTTGATGATTTTGCGGAAAGCTTTAAGCTTGCCGATATAACTATTGTGCCGGAGATTTATTTCGTCAGAGACTCGCAGGCAGAGAAAAAGGAGATTAACGCACAGATACTTGTCGAACGAATGCGGGCCAATGGAACAGAGGCGATGTTTATCGACGGCTTCGAGAAAATTTGCGATTATCTGAAGAAAAAAGTAGGTCCAGGCGATTTGGTAGTTACTATGGGTGCAGGTGATATTTGGAAGGTGGCAGATGAATATATTCAGTGGCTTAGAGAAAATAGTTGAAACCAATTATCCGCTGGCCAAGGACACATGGTATGGTTTAGGCGGGCCGGCTGACTATTTGATAAGGCCGGAAACGGTCGAACAGCTCAAGAAGGTAGCCCGGCGGTGCAATGAAAATAATATTCCAGTCTATGTGCTGGGCTTTGGTTCCAATCTGCTCATCAACGATGACGGCCTGCGGGCAGCGGTGATAAAGCTTGAGGCAGAAAAGCTCGCACAGACGCAATTCGACGGCGAACAGCTCACTGCATGGGCAGGCGCAAAACTGAGCGAGCTGGTTTTAACGTGCGTGAAAAAAGGGCTCTCAGGCATTGAAGCTCTAACAGGCATACCCGGCTCGATTGGCGGAGCGGTAAAAATGAATGCAGGCGGCAACTTCGGAGATATTGGCGCAGTCATAGAAACCGTCACGCTGATGGACAGCCAGGGCAATATCTTTGAAAAGAGTAAGCCGGAACTGATGTTCGACTACCGCAGCACAAATATCACCGCCCGATTCATCCTGAATGCAACGTTAAAGCTGGCCAGCGCCGACCCTGAGCAAATTATGCGGACGGTAAAGGAAATCTGGATTTATAAAAAGAACAGCCAGCCGTTAAATACGCGAAATTGCGGCTGTGTATTCAAAAACCCAAGAGGCGTCTCCGCCGGAGCACTAATTGACAGAGCCGGGCTAAAGGGGCTGCAAATCGGCGGGGCCGTCGTCAGCGAGAAACACGCAAATTTCATAATCGCGGAGGACGGGTGCAAAAGCCGCGACGTTGTGAGACTGATAGATGCCATAAAAGAAAGAGTTAAAGAACAGTTCGGCATTGAGCTGGAACTTGAAGTCGAAATCTGGGATTAATAATGACCGCTAAACCTTCAGCAGCCATTCAATCATCCTTAATCGAAAGCCGAGTAAAAGTGGCCGTCCTTATGGGCGGTATCGGCGAGGAGCGTGACATCAGCATCCAAAGCGGCAGCTGCGTCGCCCAGGCATTAAAAGAGGCCGGCCTGGATGTGGTAACCTCCGATGTCGGGCCTGACAATCTGGACATACTCGAAGATAGCAGCATAGATGTATTCTTTCTTGCGCTACACGGCAGATTCGGCGAAGACGGCCAACTGCAACAAATACTTGAAGACAAATCCCTTCGATATACAGGCAGCAGGCCGAGAGCGTGCAGACTGGCGCTTGATAAAATGGCAAGCAAAAAGGCCTTCAGCAAGGCCGGCATACTTACACCCGTTGCAATCGAATTCAATTCCAATGCCGACCCCGCCAAACTTGAAAAACAACTCGAACAGTTTGCAGATAGATTCGTGGTGAAACCTGTAACACAGGGAAGCAGTATCGGTATGAGCGTCGCAAACAACAGTCGCGAAGCTATCGCTGCGGCATCCGATTGTTTCAGCGAATTCGGCGATTGTATGATTGAAGAGCTCATACCAGGGCGGGATATAACGGTTGGCATTCTCTGCGACCAGGCGCTGCCAATCATTGAGCTTCGGACGCAAAGCGGCTTTTACGACTACCATTCAAAGTATTTTGATGAGCAAACAGAGTTTCTGTTTGACACAATTGACAACCCGGCTCTGACAGCAAAAATCAAAACCGCAGCGTTAGATTGTTTCAACGCGCTCGGCTGTCGCCATTTTGCAAGGGTCGATTTCAGATTAAACAACGACGACGATGCCTACGCGTTGGAACTTAACGCTATTCCCGGCTTCACGAGCCGTTCCGATTTACCCAAGGCTGCAGCCAAGACAGGGTTGTCAATGAATGATTTGTGTATAAAAATAATTGAAGCAGCGCTCCGTCGCCATAGCTTTGGAGCGTCGGCGACTTTGGAAAACAGAAAAACTAAACATCCTTCAAAGGACCCCGCAAAGCGGGAACCCAAATAAGGACCAACGACTAAAATCAATGGCCAGAAGGGAAAAAACAAAATCCAGGACGAAAAGAATATCGTTTAAGCTTAGCACATCTAAAAGAAAAAGCCGACGGAAGACATACAAGTCGAGTTTAACAGGCATTTTGAAAGTATTAGCGATTGTCTGCGCTTTCGCCGGGGGAGGGGTATTTCTTTACTTTGCAGAAGGATATGTAAAATCAGCGAAGCCCGCCGAGACCGGCCCTTTGGAGCTGGTGAATGTGCCTGAATGGGTAAGTGGTGAGCTAAAAACAAAAATCCGCGATGCCGCCGGCGGCAAAACTCTCAGGCTCGATGAAGAGGCCGCTGAGATGGTGGCGGAAAATTTGGCGTCCGTTGCCTGGCTGGACAATATAAAAATACGAACTACGCATAAGCAAGTGCTCATCGAAGCCAGGTGGCGAAAGCCCCTGGCGATGGTCAAATCAGGTTCACGAAATTTTTATGTGGATGATGAGCTGGTCGTGCTCGATTTCGTGCCAATACCTAATTTACCCATCGTAAGGATAGAAGGGCTGTCGGAAAGAGCACCTTCGCCGGGCGAAATTTGGCAAAGCGATGACCTCGATGCAGCGGTAACTATATTAGCCAAGCTCGACCAGATGGACAAATTTATCACGCCTGACAAGCCGCTGCTTTACGAAATTGACCGTATCGACATAAGCAATTTTGCCGGCCGCAAAAACAGCCGACTTCCACATATTGTTCTTTACACAAAGGATGATACTGAAATCATCTGGGGTGCTGAGTTCGGCACGTGGCAGCGATATCTGGAAACAACGGACGAGGAGAAATTAGCCAAGCTTTACGCATATTATAAAGAATACGGCTCACTATCAGGTGGGGTAAAATACATCAATCTGCAAGACCCGCAGGATAATATCCCCCAGCCGATTGACAAATATTAGGCAATGGTGAAATCATTCAACGCAGTTGCCAAATCAGTATAGCGGTAGGGAATTTGAAGTTGTTCACAGATTGCTTTGAATTTCTCAACGGCTGATTCACTTAGTCTGCTTTGAAAATCTGTATCACCTTTGCAAAAGAAAATTCTACAGCCGGAAAAACGATGTTCGTAGATGCTGCATTTGCCACCTGCATTATAGGGACACTGTCCGGCCTTCATCGGCTTTAGATTTTCACTGTGTAGATTCGCCGTCAGGTATATCAGTTCAAGCGGGGTAACAAAAAGTTTATGGTCGAAACTCTCAAAATCGCAGCATTTGCCGCAGGCGCAACATGCTCCCGCCAAGTTACTGTTGTTACTTATCTGCAAATCCAGCCATTTGTAAACTTCAGCCACCTTTTTTATCAGATGACTGTTTGTTTTCACATTCTGCCACCATTTTTTGCTCTTTTTAATCTTTTCTATTTCATTGAAGCTATAATATTTTCCGCGATTGATGCCGCTGCACTTTTGAACTGCTCTGTTCCAGTCATCGGCATTAGCCAAATTGTCCGGCCAAAAGGGCCATTCTCTGCACTGGCTCGGCCGAACAGGGTAAATCATACATCTTTTCTGGTCGTTATTTTTTTGCAGAAATATACAATCTTTAGTGTTCGGCTGTTCAATAACCGTTGTCCGCAGACCCACACGCCGCAGATACCTTTGCCGTAACTGCTCAGGTGCAACCTTTAAGAAATCTGCGATGAGTTTGATTTCCGGTCGCGTAACCCAGATATAACCCTGGTTTGGCCCGGAGCAGCACCTGCCGCACTGCCGACACTCAAAATGCAAACCGCCAGCATACCATAACATTTTTTTAACCACCGATTTCACAGATTAACGATAATTGTCATTCCCGCACAAGCGGGAATCCATTCTGCCTTTGCGCGCCTGTTCCACCTTTTTTGCAAACTCTTTTAGCTTTTTAACATTTCTATCACACAGAAATGGCCGGTTTTCGCAGGTACTTTCAGGAGGGTTATACTCCATTATGCAACCATCAAGCTTGCAGCAGAGCTTCTTCTGGGTAGGGTTATCCTCTTTGTAGCAATCATCTGCCCCCAATATGTGTAGTGCCTCGTGCCAGACAATAACTTTGCTGTTGGGTTTGTATACTGCCGAAAAGAAACCGTGGTTCGCACCATATTTAGTAGTGGAAGGTTTTTCTCTGCGCGCGGCCTTAGCAATGTAGCTATCTGGATGACAGTAGGTCAGGATCTTCCCTTCGGGCAAAAAGTCACTTGGCAAAATGTCTATTACCTTAGCTGCACAATACGTGAACGGAGAGGACTGCTCTCTTATTTGATTTGACATGGCATATACTTCTTTTGCCAAGTCGTTTCCAAGTGCCTTGATATTTACCGGCAATTTAATCGGGTCATCCTTCAGCTGTTGAGCCAACTCGTTTAGTGCACCAGCTACGAAGGTTTTGTCAGCTTTTGTCATCCCAAGACAGTGCCAATATATGGTAATCATCTCTGTTAATTCCTCTTTATATCACAACTCGCTTATACTCCTCATTTTCTAAACAAAGCCAACCACACAAACCAAGCAGCAAAAGCATTATTAGCTCCTTTTATTCCTAGAAAGGCTCGTTCCGGGGGGAAACCCCCTTTGCCATGGAATTGCTTGCTTCCACCAATCGTTGCCTCTGGCATAAGATAAGAAGATGTTAGCCGTAGTCTCTACCGATATGTTGCATTGAGGGGAATAATAATGATAACCCAGAGAACCTTCTTGATGTTCTAAGCTAGTACCATCTGTCTGCAGGTAAGTTTCCTCAGATCTGGACAGAATAATAAAGGAATCATCTTTCCCCACAATCATAAGCAAAGCCTTCACAATATCACCCTCATCAGGACAAGAAATCATTTTTTCTTTACCCTCAACCACAACATTCAAAGTTAAATCCATTTTAGACCTCCACTTTAAGCTCGTTATGCTTGTGAACATCGAGTAATCACTTTTTGTTCAACGTCGCTCGACTAAGCAACTACAGCAGGACAATCATTTCCTTGCGTATAACGTAGCACTATACTTTTTGAACTGGCTTATTCCTCTCGCCATCATCACCACTTCAAAATAGCACCGGTATCAGCACTGGTGGCCATTGAGGCGTATTTTGCGAGGCAGCCTTTTGTAATCCGTGGTTTCGGCGGCTTCCAGCTCTTTTTGCGTTCAGCGAGCTGCTTGTCAGATAGTTTTACATTTATTTTGTTGTTTGGGATGTCGATCTCAATAATGTCGCCGTTTTTTAGCAAACCAATCGGACCACCGACGGCCGCTTCGGGACTGATATGGCCGACGCAGGCGCCTTTTGTTCCGCCGCTGAACCTGCCATCAGTAATCAAAGCAACGGATTCGCCGAGACCTGCACCTATGACATAGCTTGTGGGACTTAACATTTCCTGCATACCGGGTCCGCCCTTGGGCCCTTCGTTGCGAATTACGAGACAATCGCCGGGTTTTACTTTGCCGGCCAGAATTCCATCGCAGGCCTCTTCCTGATTCTCGAAAATAACCGCGGGGCCGGTATGTGTCAGCATCGCCGGTGCGACACCTGCGGTTTTTACCACGCCGCCATTGGGGGCGAGGTTGCCTTTGAGGATAGTAAGTCCGCCGGTTTTGGAATACGCTTTGGCCAACGAACGTATGACATCGGCATTTTTGATTTCCGCCCCGGCGATATTTTCACCGAGCGTCCTGCCGGTAACTGTGAGGCAATCGGTATTCAGCAAATCCGGAATTTTGCTGATTTCCTTCAGTATCGCGCTTATACCGCCGGCGGCATCAACGTCCTCCATATGAAACTTGCTTGAGGGAGACACCTTACAGATATTGGGACATTTAGCCGAAATCGCATTTATCCGCTCAAGGTCGTATTTGATACCGGCCTCGTTAGCAACCGCCAGACCGTGCAGGACGGTATTTGTCGAGCCGCCCATCGCCATATCCAAAGCAAAAGCGTTATCAATTGATTTCCGGCTGATTATATCGAGCGGCTTGATGTCCTTTTCGATGAGCGTCAGAATCTGTTTGCCTGCCTGTTTATAAAGCTCCTGTCGTTTGGGGTTGGTTGCCAGGATTGTCCCATTGCCCGGCAGTGCCATTCCGACAGCCTCGCAAAGACAGTTCATCGAATTGGCGGTGAACATCCCTGAACAGCTTCCCTCGGCCGGGCAGGCAGCACATTCAAGCTCTTTCAGTTGTTCTTCGGTAATCTTGCCGGCCTTAAATTCTGCGACTCCTTCAAATATGCTGATAAGGTCAACGGCTTTACCATCCTTTGTTTTCCCTGCTGCCATAGGTCCGCCGGATACAAAAATCGTCGGGATATTCAGCCGAACCGCCGCCATCAGCATACCCGGTATGATTTTGTCGCAGTTGGGAATGCAAACTAGGCCGTCAAAACAGTGGGCCTGCCCCATAGTCTCGACCGAATCGGCAATGATTTCACGAGAAGCCAGCGAATACTTCATACCCGTATGGGCCATAGCGATTCCATCACAGACCGCTATGGTATTAAACTCGAAAGCAGCGCCGCCTGCCTGACGAACGGCCTGCTTGACAACCTGAGCCACTTTATTTAGGTGAACGTGCCCCGGCACTATTTCACAAAAGCTGTTGGCAATACCGATGAAGGGCTTATTTATATCGGCATCAGTCAATCCACAGGCGTGAAGTAAGCCCCTGTGCGGCGCCCGCTGAAAACCCTTTTTAATAGTATCGCTTCTCATAATCCGGCTTCTCCAAAACAATGCATCTCGTCAGGGCGTAGGCCCCGCCGAAGTCCGAAAATTACCCAAAAGCCCAAAAACGCGATTTTAACCGCTAATTAAAGACATATAAAGAAAAATCAGTTGTTTTTGACAGAACGAAACATATAATTGCAATTCAAATGGGTCTCCGTTTTGTGAGGCCCCTGTTTGTCATAAAATCAGAAATTTTCAAGGAGACCGATGATGAGACAAGTCAAAATTTCCAGATGGCTGGCAGGTGCGGTAGTTTGCTCGCTTTTTTTGGCAGCAGGTTGTGCCCCTCCAGCCAAAGAAGTCGCTAAACCACAGGTCGAACTTGAAAAGCAAATACCAGCTCGTCAGGGCGAAGGCCCTGCCGTAGTCCCGAAGGCCGCAGCAGAAAAGGCTACCACCGTGGCACTGAAGTTCAGCCCCGGGGATTCAACAACTTATAGGGTAATAACTGAGTCAGGACGGCGCATTAAATGGGAAGGGCCCCTGCCGGAGGAGCCCACCTTCAAGGGCGGCAGCAACAATGACAGATTCGAAATGACCTTCGCCCAGGAAATACAAAGCGTCGACGCTAATGGCAATGCTGTCGCAAAAATTACAATCAAAGAGCTGAAATATTCCTCCATAGTTAAAGACAATCCCGTTTTTGAGTTTGACAGCTCCAAGCCAAAAGACCCAAACCACCCGCTGGCGAAGCTAATCGGGCAAAGTTATACCATAAAAATCGCACCCACAGGTGAAGTTATAGAAGTTGTTGACACAAAAGAAGCGGAAATGGCGGCCCGTAGGGGTTCTGTGCCGCCGGTGGCAGCTTTGAGACTGCTTAACTCAGAGGCAATCAAAGAACGACACGGAACTTTGGTTTTACCGGACGCCAACAAAAACCAATTACACATAGGCGACAATTGGAGCGGCACAAAGACTTTTTCTTTCGGGATGATGGGGTCGGAATCATACGAAAAAATCTATACGCTAAACAAAATCAAAGACCAGAACAATCGGCAGGTTGCCGTCATAGAAATGAATGCTATTCCTGCGTCAGAAACGGCAAAAGAACAAGCGGCAGGGCTTTTAAAAAGTTTCGATAATACCAAAGCATATACCGGCGAGTTAGAGCTGGATTTAACTGCCGGCAAAGTCAAGAAATACCTTGAAAAACTACAGCCGGTATGGATTACCGCCTTCCCATTGGCTAAACAAGAACCGAACCAGGAACCTGCTGTCTTGACAATGAGTGCCACTCGTTTCTACAGTCTCGAAAAAATTGATTAGAACCCAATCAAAAGGAGCGAAGTTGAAAAGTGCACTAATCCTTTTCATGGTCGTTTTCCTGACTGTTCTCGCAGGATGTGCGCCGAGAATCGAGGGGGAAAAACCGTTAACTGGAGAGAAAAAACTGATAACTGTAGATTTCCAGGAAGACCGGACTCTGCAGTATAGGTTCGTCTCCAACAGAGATATTGAGGTCAATTGGGGCCGGATGAAAAGCGATTCTAAACGAGGTAAGAGCGATGTCGATAAATCCTCCGAGTCAATGGATATGGTCGTTGCCTATACGCCCGTAGAAGTAGACCCCTACGGCCTTACAACCATCAAGGCAACCTGCAAATCGGTAAAAGTGGAGCGAACTGGCCGGCAGAGCGCAAGCAAAGATGCCGTAGAAAATCTTCCAGGGGTAAGTTTCACGTTCACTGTCGATGCTGCCGGCAAAATTGAGGATTATTCGCAATTAGAGAAATTAATCAAAGAGATTGGCGAAAAAGCCTTCCGACCAAAAGGCAAAGAAGGAATGATTAAAGAACCCGATATGATAGGTGATTTTATCGCCACACAATGGTTCCTGTGGGACTCGGTTTCCAGCATAGAAAAAGCTGTGGAAGGGGTCCGCGTGGGTCAAAGATGGAAGTCTAAACTATCCGTACCAACTCCGATGGTAACACAAAAAGCAAGAGACGTTACCTACACGCTCGATGAAATCCGCCAAACTGAAAAAGGGCAACTCGCCGTGATACGAAGCTCCTATTCACTTGCCAACTCAGTTCCCAGCAGTTGGCCAATACCTTACTCAGGCAGTTTCCAAATGAGCGGCAGGTTCGGTTTCCTAACGAACTATAAGTTCCTGGATTTACAAGGTCAGGGCGAGGAGCTGTTCAATATCGATGCAGGCCGAACAAAGCAATACAATCAACAGTATCAAGCACAACTGGAGGCCTCTTTCCCAATGGGTATCGGTGGGAAGTTACAGATAACTATCAAGCAAAATTTAACAATGGAGCTTCTCGAATGATTGGTAATTGGTAAATAAATTCACCATTTACCAGTTACCATTTAACCAAATTACCATTAGTGGAGGTAATCGCAGGTTGGAACGCAAAAATCTATGGGCGCCATGGCGAGTCGAATACATCCAGGGCTTGGGTAAAAGCAGTGATTGTTTTATCTGTCAGGATTTGGAAAAGCCGCAGGACAACGATAAAAACCTGGTGTTATGGCGCTCGGACAGAAGCATCGTAGTGCTGAATCGCTTTCCCTATAACAACGGCCATTTACTAATAGCGCCGGCCCGACATATCCCCGACCTTGAGCAGGCAAGCGACGAAGAGCTGCTGGAATTGACCAAGTTAGTCAGGGAATCGAAAAAAGCCCTTTCCCTGGCGATAAAACCCCATGGTTTCAATGTCGGGATGAATTTCGGTCGATGCAGCGGAGCAGGATTGCCCGGCCACCTTCACATCCATATCGTTCCACGATGGGAGGGAGATACAAATTTTATGAACGTATGCACTGATACCAACGTTGTCAGCCAAAGTTTGACCGAGCTTCTGGAGCAATTAAAGCAGATAAGCAAAGAGCATAACCTTCCCGCTTTATAAATATGTCGGAAGAGCTAACCTGTTACGCCGTCGCTGAAACCCGCAGTCGTGGCCGGAGATTCGCAGAAAAGCCGCATCCGTATCGTAGCGATTTTGACCGCGACCGCGACCGTATAATCCACTGCTCGGCATTTCGCCGGCTGGAAGGCAAAACGCAGGTGTTCACGCCGGGCCTTGATGACTATTATCGCACACGCCTTACCCACAGCATCGAAGTAGCACAAATAGGAAGAACCATAGCAAAAGAACTTCAGCTAAATATTAATTTAACCGAGGCAATATGCCTGGCGCACGATTTAGGGCACTCGCCCTTCGGACACGCCGGCGAAAAAGTCCTCGACCGTCTAATGGCTGAGTTCGGCGGATTCGAGCACAACCGTCAGGCATTACGCATCGTTGATTTGCTCGAACATCCATATCCGGATTTTGCCGGCCTGAATCTGATGTATGAAACCCGGCTGGGATTAGCAAAACACCGAAGCCCCTATGATAACCCGCAGGATGATACCTTTGCCGAGTTAAACTGCTCGCTCGAAGGGCAGGTTGCAGACATCGCCGACCGCATCGCAGTGAACTCTCACGACCTTGAAGATGGTATGCGAGCCGGTCTGATTCGCAGCGAGCAACTAAAAAACGTCGAAATATTCACAGAAGCGCAAAGCCGAATAAACGCCAAAGCAATTAAAGACCCAACGGTCCAAAAGACAAGAACCGCAAAAACGATTATCGACATTCTTGTCAGCGACTGCATCGATGCGAGTAAAAAAAATATCGCCGGCGTGAACCTGAAAACTGTTGACGAGGTATATCGCCACAGCGAAAATTTAATTGCGATTTCAACTGAAAATAACACTAAGCTCGCTGCGCTGGAAAAGTTTTTAATGCAGAACTTTTATCAGCATAAGTTAGTAACGCAAACAGCAAAGCAAATTGAGAGCTGGCTTGAGCAGCTTTTTGAGAAGTTTTGTCGCAGAGGGGAGCTGATGCCGGGTTACTTCCAACAATTGATAAACCAGGAAGGTTTGCAGCGGACAGTATGCGATTATATTGCGGGTATGACCGACAGATTCTGCCTTAAATGGCTGAAAAATCCGGCTGAAACTGTCAATAATCTTTGACTTAATTTAATCACTCAGTTAATTTTTAACAATTATGAAAAGACTGCTTGTATCGTGTTTTGGTCTTGGCTGGCTGCCGGTTGCTCCGGGGACATGGGGCTCGCTGCCGCCGGCGATGCTTTTTGCCTTGATGTGTTACTTCGGCTCAACAGCCGCAGCAATATCAATTACAATGGTAGTTTTGGTTTTGCTCGGCTCTATTGTTTGCATAAAGTTTGCTCCCTATGTAATCGCAGCGACGGGTAAAAGTGACCCGCGAGAAGTGGTTGCCGATGAATTTGCGGGCCAGGCAGTTACGTTTTTATTCATAGCGGCTGCCCCAATCAGCAATATATGGGTTACGGCGCTGCTCGGCTTTTTGCTTTTCAGGTTTTTCGACATTCTTAAACCCTGGCCAATCCGCAAGCTTGAGAAGCTGCCCAAAGGCTGGGGCATTCTTTTAGACGACTTATTAGCGGGGGTGTATGCAGGAATTGCCTCGCTGGTTTGTCTGGTTTTGTGGAATAACTGGCACTTACCCGGAGAACACTGATGACAGTAGAATATTCTGTCGAACTTTGCAGGGAGCTGGAGAAGAAATGTCGTCTCGCAGGTTTACATCGTCCAATTCAGGTTGCTCGTTACGATAGCGGCGCCGAATTGGTTTATGATGTTACAGGGATTACAAAACCAAACTCGGCGAAAGTGCGTCTGGTCGTTGAAGAATTTATAGGCGGAGGATTCGCCGGCCAGGTTTATAAGGTAAAGATACTGGAGATTGAGGGCGGGCTGATAGGAGGCCTTGAGGTCGCCGGCATTTACGCGATGAAGATACTCATCCCACCTTCGGGATTTGCGCGTCTGTTTCGTAATGCGCTTTACTGGATTGGTTTCCAAGGACCGTTTCAGCTTCAGGTAAATCCTGCCGCAGCCCGGGCCGGTGCCCTCTGGCAAAAGTTCATTCGCCGTGTCGCGAAGATTCGATTCGGCGACGAAACCAAGGTTGTGGATGTCTACGCAACATTCGTTGACAATATACTCGGCAGTTGCGGTGAACTTAGCGAATGGGTAGAGGGCCGCACTTGGCGGCTCGAAGTTGATGAGCACATCGACCTGCTCAAAAAATGGCGAAAGAGCAAGACAGTCGATTCACAGAAACTCGGCTCGCCGGAATACAAGGCGAAATATTATTTCATGCACGATTTTGTAAAGCTGCTGCACGAGATGGGCGCTTATGAATTTGCAAGGCAATATGAGTGGTCAACCTGTAAAAGTCAGCCGAACTGTCTAAAACGCATAAAAACCGAAGATAATCCGTCCGCCGGATTAGTGGCGGTAGATTTCAGAGCGGGACTTGCTCTTTTGCCTTTTCTGCCAATGAGCCCGGGTGATTTTAAACTCATTTGGAACGGATTAAAGCGCGGCTCGCTCGTGCAATTCGACAGAGGCGATTTGAATAAACTGAAAAGTTTTATCAACAACCACAAAGAGCATTTTGAAGATATGCACGGTCTGTTTGATGAGCTCACGCAGGTTGAAGATGTTTATCGAAATTCGGTTCCTGATATTACGCACAATCATATTCGACTTTTATACAGCAAAAAGCTCTGGACAGTTATATTTGATAGCGCCATTACGGGCTGGAAGATAAGAAATATCATCGACGAAAAAGGATTTGAAAGACTGCGCAGCAGCAAACTTAAGACCTTTATTTTCTTCTTGATAGGTCTTTTGCCGTTTTTAGGCGGCGTATTTCGCAAGTTCTGGTACCACGAGAACTGGCGCAGGCACTACATTGGTGTTCTTACCAGTCTTGAATATTTCAAGAAAGCATTTAAAGGCAAAATTATCGGGTTGCTTATATCGTGGCACAGGGCCGGCAGGATTTCACATACGAGAACGAAGCTGCTCTTGCAGCAGCCGTGGCGGATTTTATTTCATCTGCCATTTCTGCTTTTGGTATTTCCTTCTCTGCACAGACTTCTCACTGATTGGCAGTTTGCCAGGGAAAAACTGTATTTCTTCACCATAAGGCCGGTCAAGCTGTATTTTAATACTGAACTTCGCCGGCAATGGCTGTTCGATATGGTAAAACAAGGCCAGAAAAAACATATTCTCACCGACGAGGACGCACGGACAATTCTCTCGCAGATTGACGAACCTTACATCGACCAGTACCTCAAAAGTCTGGCCGTTCATATTTGCTGCCTGCCGGTAACGCAGATTGTTTCTATGATTGTTGCTGCTGTATATATTATGAAACATCCAGGCCTGTCCTGGAAAGAGTGCATTGCCGCCGCAGGGGCCATTATGATTATTTTTCATGTTATTCCTGTTTCACCAGGTTCTATTGTTCGAGGCGTATATGTTGTTTATCTGGTCATCAGGGACAAAAGTTTTAAAGATTACAACATTGCTGCAGTTTTAGCTTTTTTCAAAATTATCGGCTACCTTGCCTTTCCGATACAGATGACTTATCGTTACCCTGCCCTGGCCAGATTTATGGCTGCGCACTGGGCCACTGATGCCGTTCACTCGGTGCCTGTCTTCGGCGAAAGGGGAGCACTGCTGGAGCATTGGATATTTTGCCTGTTTTACAATTGGCCTTTGACTATACGACATCGGATGCGTAGGCGGGCCCAGATTCGGGCGTCGATGAAGCCGCGATATTGGCACGCGGGTTGGTATGCTCTTGCTGCGGCATTGATATTTGGGATTGCCGATTTAACTTACCTAAGGAGTACAGGAGAATTGCCGGGCTTGAAAAATATCTGGTGGCTTGTTGTAACTGTGCCATTGCTTTGTGGGATGGGGATAACCCTCGGTTGCCGGGGGGCAGCATTTTGGAAGCGAATTGTCGCCGCAGTTGTTTGCGGCGTCGTGGCTGGCGCACTTTACACGATGTTTTCTGCGATATTGAGCCGTAGCAGCGGAATTGTGGCTGACAACCCTATAGTAATTTGTATGTGGCGGGTGTTTGTTTTTGCGGTTTTGTCAACTATTGGAGCAGTGGTTACAGAGCTTAAACTGCCTGAGCCGAATTCAAAATAATTTTGGCCTGTTTTGTGTTTTTTTCTCTTGAGATAAGCTCGAATTTGTGCAACAATTACCGTTCAACCAGAGGTTTTTGAATATGTTTTCTTGTTAAGGATTTTGGCAGAACAGGGAAGTCAAAAATGGAAACGGAAGCCATATCTCCAAGACTAATCAGGATGGTGAACTATAAGCTCACCCGAAAACTGCTGGCAAAGAAAATCGACGGTTACATCTATAAAAGTATTGTCAGCGATGATTCAGAAGATTTACAACAAGTACGACTAAAAAGATACCAGTACCTCTCGGCGATGCTACATTGTGTTGTTAGAAACGTAGATAAAGGCTATATTTCAAAGGAATTTATAAAAAAAATCATCAACGTGCTGGTTCAGAATAATCTTATTGGCGAAGACCAAAGTGCCAATCAGGCCGTTGAGAAATTCAAAGAAAAATATGGCGAACCGCCGCCAAGTTTCATCGTCTTCTCTCCTACTCAAATATGTAACTTAAAATGCATTGGCTGTTATGCATCTTCAGCAGCAAACACTCCGGCCGCGATACCTTATTCTTATGTAGACAGGATAGTAAGTGAGGTCCGCGACTCCTGGGGCAGCAGGTTTATAACTATCAGCGGCGGCGAGCCATTTATGTATAAGAGCGAAGGTAAAACCCTCCTCGATATTTATCAAAAGTACAATGATATGTTCTTCCTTGCATATACCAACGGCACGGTTATCAACGAAGAAGTTGCTCAAAGACTTGCAGAATTGGCAAATATCACGCCGGCAATTTCGGTTGAGGGTTTTGAAGAGGAAACAGACAGCAGAAGAGGCGCCGGCACACACAAAAAGATTCTCAACGCATTTGAATGTCTCAGACAAGCAGGCGTGCCTTTCGGCATTTCAGTCACAGCAACAAGCAAAAATGTAGATACGCTACTGAGCGATGAGTTTTATGATTTTTACTTTCAGGAACAAGGCGCCTGTTATATGTGGCAGTTCCAACTGATGCCGATTGGGCGGGGCAAAGACGAGCTCGATTTAATGGTTAAGCCCGAACAAAGAATTCAGCTTTACAGAAAATGGGAAAAACTGCTCAGCGAAAATAGATATTGTATGGCTGATTTCTGGAACAGCGGCGTACTTACAAGAGGATGCGTTGCTTACGGTCGCAACGGCGGATACCTCTATATCGACTGGCATGGCAATGTAACACCCTGTACCTTTATTCCCTACTATGTTGATAACATCTATGATTTATATAACAATGGAAAGACCCTCTCTGATGCATTGTTCTCCGATTTTATGAAAAACGGCCGAAAATGGCAGAAAGAATATGGTCTCGACAATTGGAAAAAACCAAAGAACTGGCTAATGCCCTGCTCTATAAGAGACCATTACGAAATTTTCAGAAATTCAGTTTTACCAAAAGATGCAAAACCCGAAGACGAAAAAGCCAAAGAAGCTCTGGAATCCGATGAGTATTTCGAGGCGCTAAAAAAATTTGACGAAAAGCTGGAAGCTTTAACCGAAAAAATCTGGGAAACAGAATATTTAAATGTATAATGAACGCACAATTAGCAGTGCGATTTTTGAAGTTTAAAATTTTCTCAGTAAGGCCTGTTTTGGAGGACTTTTCTCAATTATGTCAAACAGTTATGGTTCCCTCTGCGATGATTTTTATCTCGATATGTACATCAACACTAAGTTAGGCCTGCCGAGGCAGCGCGACACTATTTTGGCCTTTTTCGAGCGGATACAAAAGCAATTCCCCTCTATGGGCTGCTTCTCTCGAGACGAAAATAACAAGTACTATTTAGAAGAAGACCGCAACGCCGGCCAATGTCGCTGGATTACTCTCGAGATAGACCGTATCGGCTCCGGAGTAGTCAATCCCTCAAGCTTTGAAGATGCCTACAACCAGGACAAATTGGTAATTGAGCTGGTGCCCTATATGCTCAGCGTAAATCATCTTGATATCGATTCACTGGATGTTACTTTCGCTATGGATTTTGATTATGCCGGCAGCCACGATGAGGTTATTGCTGAGGCGCTATTCGGCTCAACCGCTTTTAACTGCCTTCTGGAATTACCGGCAGCCAGGCCTATCGCGTTTTCCCCTACCGTGGTGGTAGCCCTTTCCGACGACTGCCTTACCCAGGGGAAAATAAGCGTAGAGTCAAAAACAAGCGTTTATGAGCCGGGGGAAAAAAGACAAACTGTAGATGAGGCGATAAGTTTGTCTTTTACAATCCGTCAATACCCGTCAGGCACAGAAAAATTTGATGCGCTAAAGTCCTTTGAAAATCAGTGTCGGCTGGCTGAAGAACTAATGGCTGAAAAAATAGTCCCGAACTTTGTCCAGCCGTTAACTAACGTAATAGCGCAAAAACGATTAACGTAGAGTAGAGGGAGGATGTCAAAATGGCTATTGAAGCACCGATAAGTAAGTCCAAAAAAGCTAATTTTAAAATCTATGCCGCTGCCTGCATTGTTTTTGCAATTGTTTTTGCCTATGATGGCTATTTGAGCAAGTACCAATGGTCCCATCGCAGCAGCTTCTATGAAAAACACGTAAAGGATGGTCAACTTGACGATACAATGAAATTCAACCAAATAGCTCCAATCTTTCTCGTTGTTCTCGCTGCTGCCCTGACAGGGAGGCTCTGGGCGTTCAAAGACAAAAAGCTGCTGGCCGAAGAAAATGAACTTGTCATTAGCGATAAAGAAAAAATTCCTTACGATTCTATACAAAAAATAGATAAAACCCTCTTTGACTCAAAGGGCTTTTTCCTGATTACATATAAGAATAAAAACGGCAGCGAAGTTAGTCGCAAACTAAGTGATAAAACTTATGATAACTTAGCGGCCATTCTGGATAAACTCGTAGCAAAAATTAAGGGATATGAATGAATTCTTGTGTTGTCGGATTGCAATGGGGCGACGAAGGCAAAGGAAAGGTTATCGATATCCTTGCCGAGCATAGCGACATAGTCGTCAGATATAATGGGGGCGCCAATGCCGGCCACACCGTTGTCATAGACGACAACAAGTTTGCTTTACACCTCTTGCCCAGCGGTTCAGTTAGGCCGAACATTGTCTGCGCAATCACAAATGCCGTAGTGGTTGACCCTGACACGCTTTTGAAGGAAATTGAGACACTGGCCCAAAAAAGTATTACGTTAACAGGTCGCCTTCTTATAAGTGAAAATGCCCACCTCGTCCTGGATTATCATAAAAAAGAGGACCAGCTACGCGAAGAATCCCTCGGCAAAAACAAACTTGGCACAACAATTCGGGGTATCGGTCCTTGTTACGCAGATAAGGCCGGCAGAAGCTACGCCGTCCGTATGTCCGACCTCAGAAATCTCAAAAAGCTCAAAGACAAGCTGCAAACCATCGTCGAATACAAAAACAAAATCTTCGCGGCTCTTTATAACGCTGAGCCGATAAGCGTTGGTGAAATCTTCGAAAAATGTAAATCTTATGCCGATAGACTCCTGCCGTTCATAACCGATACAACCGAATTTCTGCACAAATCAATTGTCGATGGTAAATCCGTCCTTTTTGAAGGAGCGCAAGGGTCGCTATTAGACGTGGACCACGGCACTTTTCCGTATGTAACCAGCTCAAACTCAAGCGCACTTGGCATGTCGGTCGGCAGCGGTGTATCAGCCAGGATGGTCGATAAATTCATCGGCGTAGCCAAGTCCTACACAACGAGGGTCGGCGCCGGTCCTTTTCCTACAGAGCAGGATAACGAGGTTGGTCAATATATTCGTGACAAGGGACACGAATACGGCACTACCACAGGCCGGCCCCGCCGATGCGGCTGGTTCGATGCCGTAGCGGTATCCTACGCCGTAACAATCGGCGCTATTGATTCCATAGCTTTGATGCATCTTGACACCCTCACCGGCCTAAAAGAAATAAATATTTGCAGGGCATATAAAATCAACGGAAAGGAAACCACCTTCTTCCCCGCAAATACAGACAGACTTTCACAGGCAAGCCCAATCTATGAAACTGTCCCCGGCTGGGATGTTGCTCTTACCGAAGCAAAGGATTTTAATGACTTGCCTGCCAATGCCAAAAACTTTATTTGCCTTATTGAAGAAATGGTCAAAACACCCATCACAATTATCGGGGTCGGACCAAAACGAACCCAGACTATATTTAGATAATTTTAGCGGATAGCGGAGATGCTGAACGCTATACACTATGAAAAATATCGAAGAAAAACTTAAGAAAACTGCTAAACGTCTCGGCCTAACGACCAGGCAGATGCCGCGTCATATCGCCATAATTATGGACGGCAACGGCCGATGGGCACAGAGAAAAAATCTGCCGCGAGCCGAAGGGCACCGCCAAGGCGCAAAAACAGTCGAAAAAGTGGCCCAGCACTGTGTCGACTTCGGTATCGAATCTCTGACCTTATATTCCTTCAGTATAGAAAACTGGAAAAGACCCAGAACAGAAGTCAATTCCCTGATGCACCTCTACACCCAATACCTCGCCGAGATTCGTCCTACGCTTATGAAAAACAATGTCAAGCTGATTCACCTCGGCAGATTGGCTCAACTACCGCCGGCGGTAAAAAAAGAGCTCACAAAAACTATAGAATTGACCGCCACTAACACAGGTATGACACTTGCCCTGGCGCTAAACTACGGCGGCAGAACCGAGATAATAGATGCAGCCAAAAAAATTGCTCAAAAATACAAAAAGGGACAGCTCGGCCTCAAAGATATTGATGAACAGTGCATAAGCCAGCATCTATACACCGCCGGCCTGGCCGAACCGGACCTTTTGATACGCACCGCAAATGAAATGAGAATAAGCAACTTCCTGCTCTGGCAAATTTCATACAGTGAATTCTATGTTGCAAAAACTCTTTGGCCCGATTTCAAAAAGTCAGATTTGGAAGAGGCAATACTCGCTTACGCAAAGCGAAACCGACGTTTCGGCGATATCAAACTGCAACCAAAAAAGCATTTGACAGCAACCAAGCAGGTCTAACCAACCGCATAACGACTATGCTCAAATATAGATTGATTTTTGGTACATTGATGACGGTGCTTTTTGCTGCCATAGTCATTTTCGACGGCTGGCTGGATGGCACCCTGACAGCTTCAGCAGCCGATGGCAAACCGGTGCAGGGAACAATCCTTTGCATCCTCATCGCTCTGTTAGTAATCCCCGCCCAGCTGGAACTGTCAAAACTTGCCGCAGCAAAAAATCTAAAGATTTTCAGCCCCATTGCAATCATCGCATCGATTTTATTCGCAACCAGCTGGTACTGGTTGCAATTTCCCCAAATTGAATCCCGGCTTTATCTATATTTCATCCCTGCGTTTGTGTTGATGGCGTTGCTTCTATATCAATACATAGGCTACGGGACTTCAGCAGTGTTAGCTAATTGTGGAGCAAACTGTTTTTCTATTATTTATCTTGGGCTTTTAGGCGCCTTTGCACTTGGCGTGCGGATTGACTTCGGCCCTTGGGCATTGCTAATGTTTGTTTTTGTTGTAAAATCTGCTGACATAGGAGCTTATTTGTTTGGAAGTCTTTTTGGCAAACACAAATTTTCGCCTCAAATCAGCCCAGGTAAGAGCTGGGAAGGTATGGCCGGTGCTGTTGCAGCCGCAATCGTAGTTGCTATTCTCTTTGCTGTAAGTTGTGATATAATGGTTTGGTGGTTAGCGATAATCTTTGGCTTTTGTTTTGCTTTTATCGGCCAAATGGGCGATTTGGCTGAGTCTATGATAAAGCGAGACGCAAAGCAAAAAGATTCAGCAAACAGGGTGCCGGGCTTTGGTGGAATACTGGACATTCTTGACTCACCGCTGCTGGCGGCGCCGTTTGCATATTTGTTCTTTATGTTCAGCTCTCAATAGAGGAATACTTTGGAAGTTACCATACAATTAGATTCAACTGGTAAGCAGCTTGAGTTGTTCGGCCCTGCCGACAGTCACCTTCGCCTTTTACGCCAAGCTCTCAGCGTCCAGATTACTGCCCGCCAGTCCAATTTAATAATCACGGGCAAAACCGAAAATGTGAACAGAGCCGCCGAAATTATAGACAAAATGGAAAAGCGATTAATCAAACACGGCTCACTTACCACTGCAGATGTGAACGCCTTACTTGTTCAGGACGATTCGGCCGTGACTGCCGAGACCGGCGAGGCCATTACCGTGTATTCCCACAAAAAGGTTATCGAGCCGTCCACCAGGGGGCAGCTAAAATATGTCGAAACAATGCTGGCCAACGACCTTACATTTTGTATAGGGCCGGCCGGAACCGGCAAAACATACCTGGCAGTCGCGATTGCGGTCTCGATGCTTAGAAAAAAGCAAATCAGGAAAATCGTCCTTGCCCGGCCGGCTGTGGAAGCCGGTGAGAAACTCGGCTTCCTGCCCGGCGATTTGCAGGCAAAGGTAAATCCGTATCTTCGCCCGCTTTTTGACGCTCTCGAAGATATGATGGATTTCGACCAGATGAAGAAATTTATGGAGCTGGATATCATCGAAATCATTCCACTTGCCTTTATGCGCGGCAGAACTGTAAACGAAGCCGTCATCATCTGCGATGAAGCACAAAACACCTCGGCTCTGCAAATGCTAATGGTATTGACCAGATTGGGGCACGGCTCCAAAATGATAGTAACAGGCGACATTACTCAAATCGACCTGAATACCGGCCAAAAAAGCGGAATGGTGGAAGCCATCGAAACGCTGCGGCGAATCAAAGGTATAGGTTTTGCAGAGTTGACCCAAATAGATATTGTAAGACACCGACTGGTTCAAAATATCGTGCGGGCCTACAAAAAAAGGGCGAAAGCTAAAAAGTAAAATAAATGTGGTTTTTGAAAAAAACAAGTCCACGCCGAAGCCAGGTGCGCAAGAAGAAAACTATCGAGCAACTTTCGCAAATAAGTCAGTTCGCCAGCACTGATTATTTGCTCTCGGCTTCATTAGTGCTCATTTTTATCATTCTTTTCACTTTTATTCTTTCACTCGAGCTAATCCAGCAAGCTCGCTACCTTGACCTGATACCCAGAGCCGTAATAGTATCGCTGATTTCCCTTGGCGCAGCTTTCTATATCCATCACTACCAAAAACGAATAATAAAAAACTACGCCAGGGCCATAGCGCTGGCAGGTCTGTTTATCTTTTTGTTAGCCACAACCAAACTTGGCCTGTTTCTGTCAAACCAGACCTCGTGGGCCACCGGCACCGCCGTCACGGCAGCCATAATTTTGACAATCGCTTATGACCAGCGCTTTGCAACAGGTATGAGTATGTTCTATTGTCTCTTTGCCTATTTCGCCGCAAGACCTGCGTCGAATATCAATCTGTTTTTGATAATGGCTGCCGGTGCCTTCACCTGCTGTTTTTTCCTGGGAGAAATCCGCACGAGAATGAAACTGCTTGAGGTCAGCACCCTGGCGGCGGCAATAGTGTTCATAACGTCGGCTTCTCTGGACTTTTTTGTCGAAAACCCTCATCTGGGTCATATTTTTAGCAACGCAGGCCGTCACGCAGGTGTTACGCTTGTGGTTGGCGTGCTCATTCAAGGGTTGCTGCCGCTCATCGAAAAAATCTTTCGCATAGCGACAAGCATGACGCTGCTGGACTACAGCGATGCGAATCAGCCGCTGCTGAAACGGCTCGCTATGGAAGCGCCCGGCACATTCAGCCATAGTTTGTTAGTCGGCTCTGTCGCTGAAGCTGCTGCCGAGGCAATCGGCCGCAACGGCCTTTTGTGCAGGGTCGGTGCCTACTACCACGATATCGGAAAAATCAACAAGCCCGGCTACTTCAGCGAAAACGAAACGGGTTTTATGAGCCGTCATAAAGAACTCTCGCCTGCAATGAGCCAGTTGATTATCGTAGGCCACGTAAAAGACGGAATAGAAATGGCCAGGGAATATAGTCTGCCTGCGGTGCTGCGGCAATTTATCGAAACACACCACGGCACGACACTGATTGAATATTTCTACAACGAGGCCAAAAAGAAATATGGTGAAAGAGAACCTGAGGGGTCTCCTGGGCTTTCTGAAAGTGAATTTAGATATGCCGGCCCCAGGCCGCGAACAAAAGAAGCCGCCATTGTAATGTTGGCCGATGCCGTAGAAAGTGCCGTTAGATCCCTGACCGAAGCAATCCCAACAAGGATAGAAGCAGCCGTGCACAATATGGCTATGAAACGTCTGCAGGACGGCCAATTCGATGAATGCGACCTGTCCCTGCGCGAGCTAAGCCTGATAGAAGCGAGTATGGCTAAAACTCTTGCAGCACACTATCACGGCAGAGTCGCATATCCAAAGTCGGCCGCCGAACAGAAACAACCGCTTCCGCAAGGAAATCGTTCCACAAGAGAACCACAAAACGGGAAGCCGCTAAATCGCCAAGATGGCTTACGCCAGAATCACAAAAGGGAAAGCCCGGAAGAAATACCAGAAGAAACACAGTCTGAATCGTCAAGATGGCTTACGCCACCTGATGAGCAAACACCTGAGCAAACCGAGCAGGAAACCAGCTAAAAATTATGGCCTCTGCCAAACAAAAGCCGGATTTCGTCGTTCAAATCGCCAAAAATTTCAAAAATATAGACGCACCTTTGCCCAAGCTCAAAAAATTAGTCAAAGTTATCTGCAGCCGCTTTAAGCTTTCAAAAGCAACGATTAGCATAGCAATAGTTGACGATGCCCAAATTCGCAAAGTGAACAAACAGTTTTTAAATAAAGACAATCCTACCGATTGTTTAAGTTTCAACTTATCCGATAACGACACGAACCCTGTGAAATCATTCGAGCTTGTTGTCAACGGTGAAATGGCTGTCAGGCAGGCAAAGCTGCGGGGCCATTCAGACGAAGCGGAATTGGCGCTTTACATAACCCATGGCTTGCTGCACAACCTCGGATTCGACGATTCCACACAAAGCCAGGCTGAAAAAATGCACACTATCGAGGATGAAATCCTGCAGCAGCTCGGTTACGGCCCCGTATATAACAGGGCATAAAACTCTATAAAATGTTGACCAAAGATACAGCTATTTGCATACGCACTACAGATTTCTCCGAAACATCTCAGATTCTAACTCTTTTTACCAGAGCAACCGGCAAAATCAGCGCAATTGCCAAAGGCTCAAAACGGCCTAAATCAGCGTTCGATGGGCCGCTCGAAGTTTTCTCCTATGGCCAGATTGTCTTTTCCGATTCAAGCAGGGAGAAACTCGCTACCCTGACGGAATTTCAGCAGCAGCCCGGCTTCGCCGATTTAGCCAATAATCTTTTCGCATTGAATTGCTGCCTCTTCGGCGCCGAACTGGTGAACGGGCTGACACACGAATACGACCCGCATCCGGAACTTTTCGATAGTTTTCTTCAGTTTTTACAAAATGCTAACGAGCGACGCTTGTCCGCCATAGCTTCAGCGACGGCGGAAGCGACAAGCGACGAGCGACGAAATGTGCTGTCATTACTCATACTCTTTCAATTAACTCTGCTTAGGGAGATCGGCCTGATGCCGGTATTTAATGCCTGCGTAAACTGCAAAACGAGCCACGGGTCACGAGTCACAAGTCACGAGTTTTACTTCAGCAGCTCCGCCAACGGTTTTATTTGCAGAGATTGCGAGGCGAGCTTCCCCGATAAGATTAAACTAACTAAAGACGCCGCTGGTTGTCTGGCTAATGCGAAATTAATCGCGGAAGCGAAAGAAAAAACGCTCGACGAAATACAACTGGTTTTAGTTAAACACTTCACGGAGATTCTCCACCGCCCGCCCAAAATGGCCAAATATGTACTGAAAAACTGAGTTCGAGAAAGTCGTTGTTTCGATAGATCCCTCGACTTCGCTCGGGACAAGATTGGGTTTGATTGGGTTTGTTTTGACCAAGTGTCCAATTTGCATTTTTCGCTGTAATTCCTTGTTGAAACTGCTGTTATGAATATTTGACTTTTTTGAAAATTGGGTTCGTTTCGCATAATTTGTTATTTTTGATTGATTTTTCCGCTCAGCGCAGAAAATCTCCATAGTCGCAGTTTCAGCCACAGAGAACACAGAGGAGTAAATTATAAACAGTTATAATTTGGTTATTGGTAACCGCTCATTGGTTATTCCCCTAATTGGTTTCCGTTTCGAGAACAGACTATCGCTGCCTCTATAATTGGATGAATCTGCGCGTTTGATGCGAAAAATCTGGGGTTCTTGGAAGTGCGATTTAGGTTAAATCCCTGCGGCTAAAGGAATAAAAAAAAATTACAAAATTTCAGGATTTGTCAAAAGGTACCATCGTTTTTGATTGAAATCGATTTTTAACTCTTTGTCGGGCAGGCAATTACAAAATTTTCCCGGAAGTACGTATTTAACGCACAAATATATGATTTGAGTGTTTAATGGGAAAAGCGATTTTTCTTTTAATAACATATCCGGTATTGAATCCGATTATTACAGTTCCTTCGGCGGACTTTTGGTTGGGTTGTATTTCTAATTTGCCTTCAGGAATCCATTTATCGCTTGGATTATCTGGGTTAAGCGCATGCCATTTATGGTCTAATCCGCTCATCTTGATTCTTTCGGTATGGCCGACTTGTATAGTTGTAGGCAAAGATGTTGATGACGATGCTCCCCACGCAAGGTCTGCATTGAGGCCATCTGGCCACTCTAAGTTTACCGAAATTACAGAACAATCTTTTGAACCTGCATTATTAACTAATAATTCAAAGTGTATCTCTTTGCCCTCACCAGCATCGGGTATAGAAACAAAACAGTTTTCGACATTCAACAATTGGGGTTTGCCCCAAATAAAATCCTTTAATAGTGTATATGCTCCTAAAATTATTGTTATTGCGCTTGCAATACTTACTACAACAGTCAAGAACCTTTTCCAGAACTTACAATTAAGCATTGTTAAAAACCCTTAAGAAAAAGCTCTCCTTTGAATATATATTACGAATGGGCGTTCTTTATTTTGGCCGCTTGGACGATTATAAGAGGCATAATTGACTTAATCAAGTACGGAAGTACGTATTTAACGCACAGAACAAAACTTGATACCTATCCGCGAAAAGATAGAATAAGGGTATGTTTAGGCAGTTTATTACAGACTTGCTATGCGGTGTATTTTTCTCCCTTAAGAGTATTTTTACGTGGGCTGGCATTGGGTCGAGGATATTTTTCTATCTGCCAGAAAAATGGGAGGGTAGAATGAAAGATACAATAAAAAGAATAAGACCCTATTCCTCCCGTATATTATGGGTGTGTATCTTTATTAGCGTAATAGCTACTTCTTATTCGTTCTATAAACAAATCCCCAATACAGATACAAAGAAAGAGATAAGAAACCATCTTAAAACCATCAATCCGAAAATTTTACAAAAGATTGACGAGGGGGAAAAAGAAGTTCATATAATTATTAGACTACCGAACCTAAATAAGCTAAAGGCTTTACAAACTTATCCGAGCTTCAATGATTTTTTGTTTTTTCAATGGGTTGGCGATGCGCCACTTGACTCAATCGAGGATTTGGACCAAAACGAGCAACACGAAAGACAGTATTATTACCTATACCCAAGACCTGCACTCAAAGAGTTTGTGCATTAAGTATATACTTCGCAATTTTCCGACCTCGGCTCGACGCCGAGTAGAGACGGGCAGGATTTCTCAACCAGTATACCTAGTTTAATTAAAATAGTTCATTCTAATAAACTTGGACCTTTGTGCGCCCCGCTGAAAATAAAACAGCCCAATATGAAAAATAAAAATACAGCAATACTTATTAGTATTGCTACCGCGCAAAGCCAAACACCACGATACTTATCAGGATGTCTTCGGATAGTCATTATTGAGACGAAACTTATTACTATGCTCAAAATGGGCATGAAGGATGTTATGCTAAGATTAATAACTCTCCAGAGTTCGATAATCTGCTTTGGAATATTTTCAAAAAACATAGATATGACGGTTAATATTGACGCCAAAATTGGTATTAACGAAAATATGAATGCCCATATAGACATACGGTAATACGTTCTTTTTGCAATTTTATTTTCCATGTGAATTTACGACTCATTTTTCTCAAAAAGGTCTGGCAGGTCGGGGGAATCTTTTTTTTCGTGGTATTTCAAGCCCAGGTGTTTGCAGGCCTTTGCGGTGATTTCACGGCCGCGTTTTGTTCGGCGGAGAAAGCCGATTTGCAAAAGATACGGCTCAACCACGTCTTCGAGGGTGTCCCTTTCCTCGCCGAGAGTGGCAGCAAGGGCGTCAATGCCGGCCGGGCCGCCGTCGTATGTAACGGCCAGCGCACGCATAAAGGCCCTATCCAGTTCATCGAGGCCGAGCGGGTCAATCTGCTCCATCTTGAGAGCGCTTTCGACGATTTTAGCGGTGAGGGCGCCTTCGCCTTTTACCTGGGCGTAATCGCGGACGCGCTTTAAGAGGCGATTGGCTGTTCGAGGTGCGCCGCGGGAGCGGGCAGCAATCAGTTTCAAGGTTTGGTCCTCACAATGCAGACTCAATAACTTTGCGGACCTTTCCAAGATAGCAGTCAGCTCCTCGGCATTGTAAAATTCCAAATGATACAACATACCGAATCGGCCACGAAGAGGTGCACTGAGCAGGCCGGCACGGGTCGTTGCGCCGATGAGCGTGAAACGCTTGAGCGGGAAATTGATGGTCTTTGCGTGCAGGCCGCTATCGACGGTGAAATCGACCCTGAACTCCTCCATAGCGGGGTAAATAAATTCTTCGACCGGCGTGCTAAGCCGGTGAATTTCATCAATAAAGAGGACATCGCCTGTATTTATATTGCTCAAAAGGCCCATCACGTCGCCTTGCTTTGTCAGAGCAGGGCCTGACGAGCAGCGGATTCTGGCTCCCATTTCGTTTGCGACGACGTTGGCCAGCGTTGTCTTGCCGAGGCCGGGCGGGCCGTAGAAGAGGATATGCTCCAGAGGCTCAGACCTTTGCTTGGCCGCAGCTATGGCAATGGCGAGCTTTTCTTTGACATTGCTTTGGCCGACACATTCATTCAGACGCTTCGGGCGAAGAGAGATGTTAAACTTCTCCTCTGCCTCGTTTAGCGATTGAGCACTTATAACCCTATTTATGGCCATTTATCATTTACTATTTAATATTGACTATTTTTCGTTTTTAGACTTCAATCCCTTGTTTGAGTCTGTATACTAGCGGCACAAGCTCTTCTGCGGATTTTATGTCGGGATGCTTTTTACAGGCCAATTCGATAAGGTCGATGGCCTCGTTTCTTTTTTCACCCCAGGCGATAAGGATTTCCAGGGCTTCGGCCTGGAAGGGCTTGAATCTTGCCTGAGCCGGTCCGGCCAATTCGGCCCCGGTGACAAAGTGCTGGAGCTTTCCGCGTAATTCAGCGATAATCTGCTGAGCCATTCTTTTTCCGATGCCGTCGAGTGACATCAACATTTTGTCGTCGCCGTCTTCGATTGCCGAGGCGATGGCAGCTATGGGGACGCTGAGCGAGCGCAAGGCCTTTTTCATACCTATACCCTTGACACTGGTAAACTTTGTGAAAAAGTCTCTTTCGCCGTCGTTTAAAAAGCCGACTATTCTGGGTATTAGGTTTCCGCCGCCGGGAGTGCCTTCGTAATATTCCATAGTGCAAAGAGCGATATCGGAGCCGATTTTGTCGGCGAGGGCATTTACGCAGTAGCCCGGCAGCATTATTTCATAACCGACTGAGCCGACCTGCACGAGGGCGACGCTGCTATCGAGCTTAACGAGTTTTCCTTCAATTCGAGCTATCATTGGTTCGACTCTGCTCACCATCATTCCGCGAGCATCTCTTCCAGAATTTCGGCAGAATCTTTGACTAATTGCGAACA
>Ga0187886_1000704_pt1 | contig 36952 bp, 28 predicted proteins | sample June2016WEW_20_1_FD_133001 | JGI IMG/M metagenome (GOLD analysis project Ga0187886, IMG submission 133001) | Peatland microbial communities from SPRUCE experiment site at the Marcell Experimental Forest, Minnesota, USA - June2016WEW_20_150 | ecosystem: Environmental > Terrestrial > Soil >...
ACCAGTCTGCTTTCGCCCTCGCTGCTTAGGCAGTAAGGTGAACGTGGAAACAGCCTCACCCCCGTGGGCTGCGGAAGCGTCATTGAGCGGGGGTGCGATCCCGGGTAGCGTCGCGTAGCCGGAGTCAAAGCCCGAAAGGGAACGTGACTGGAGCGCTCGGCAGGCTGTCGATGGTCGACCGGGCGATCGACGACAAATCATCGAACACGCTCGTAGTGGTCTCCGGCGAAGGTTTCTGGACGGGGAGTTCGACTCTCCCCCATCTCCACCATTTTCCTGCCCACCTCCGCCACTCTCGTCTTGACAACTCCCGAGTGGCCTTGCTAGCCTGCCACTACCAAAGTATCCGATATACATCGATGTGAGGTAGTGAGGAAGATGCCGGGGCGGATCAGAGGACAACTCCTCAAGGGGACCACCACGCTGCTGGTTCTGACGGTGCTCCGCGAGGGCGAGCTGTACGGCTACGAGATCGCGCTGCGGATCCGGGACCGGAGCGGCGGCGCCTTCGCCCCGAGCGAAGGGGCGCTCTATCCGGCGCTCCACGCCCTGGAGACCGACGGCGCGCTCGAGGCCAGCTGGCGCGAGAGCGACCGCGGGCCGCGCCGTCGCTACTACAAGATCACGAAGGCGGGCCTCGGCATGCTCGACGCGCACGCCGAGGAGTGGGCAACCTTCTCGCTCGGAATGGCCCGCGCGGTGGGCGGAGCGGACCGATGATTCTGGCCATCGCCATCTTGTGCGGCGTCGTCGGCCTGCTGGTCGGGGCGGTCGCGCTGATCCGTCGCAGCGACCGTCGCCTCGGACCAGGTCCGGGCACTCCATCCACTCCAAGCACGCCCGCCACTGGTGGCGCGCCCGATCCGATAGCCGCCTACCTCGACCGAATGAGCGGGGAACTGGCGCTGCCCGCGGCCGACGTGGCCGAGGTTCGAGCCGAGCTGGCGGATCACCTGCAGGATTCCATCGCTTCCCTGGAGGCCGAAGGTTTCGACCGTGAGACGGCGATCCGCGAGGCACTTGGACGCCTTGGGCCGGCCGCGGAGCTCGGCCGCCAGATCCGCGCCGCACACCAGTCCACCAGGAGGCTCCTGGCCGGCGCCGGCGGAGGCATCTTCGCGGCAAGCGGCGCTTTCGTGCTGGGATACATCGCTGGAGGCTTCATGGTTGCGGGCCTGGCAGTAGGACTCGCGGCCATCACAGCGGCACTGGCGGCCGTTGGCCTCCACCTGCCCGACCTCATCCAGGACCCCCATGGGATCGGCGGCAACTCCATCCTGATAGTCCTCGCCACCGCAATTGCGGCCCTGGCCGCGACTCGATACGCCGTCCGCACCTCGGCCAGCCTGAGCCATCGGACGCCGCAGGCGTTCGCGGTCTTCTGGGCCGTAGCCGGCGGGCTGGGGTTCGGGTGGTGGGCTCTCTTCGGTCTGCACGGCTACCAGAGCTGGCCCACCGTTGCCGCCGAACTCTGCATTCCCGTTGCCGCGGTTGCCGGCGCCCTCCTCCGGACCGAGCGACCCTTTGTTCGCGCTCCCCGCCTGGCCATCGTCGTCGGGCTGATAGCGGTCATCGTCCTGCCACTCATCCTCTTCGCGGCTACTGGCGTCTCGTCCGTCTCAGTCTCGACTACCGGAGAAGCCACGTCCTTCCAGATGTCCGACCTCCACCTGGACACCGTCGCACCCATGGCCCCAACGAAGTGGCTGCCTGAGGCAGAGGTCATAAGCGGCGACTACACGGTCGACTACGCATCGGGCGCAACCGTCGTGAGTGCCGATCGCCTCGCCGGCCCATCGTCATCCACCCCCGACACCACACTCCCGATCCAGCCGCTGCTCTCCAACTGGCGGGACATTCGCTTCGAGGCCTGGCACGCCATCTCGATCGACCTGCCGGGTCCCGGCGGGATTGACACGCACTACACGAGCCCATTTGCAGTCCAGCCCGCGACCCTCCACGGCGACTCCCTGAGCGCCTCCTTCTCCTTCCAGAAGTACCGGAACGCCGGATCGTGGTGGATCGTCCTCACGGCCGTCGGGCCGGATGGCCACCGCTACCGGCTGGACATCGGAGGAGGCGACTCGACCAGCTTCAACGGGTCGGCCTGGGACTGGCTGACGGCGCCGCAATGAGCCGCATCGATGGCCCGGACGAGGGCGCAACGCCGCTGGCCTCCGAGCGCAGACGAGTCCTCGAGGCTCTCGACGGCGAGGTTCTGACCGGCCCGGCGGTCCTTCGCCGGATGCGCGAACGACCGGTAGGAGCCGAGGCTGGAGCTGAAGTCGGGGCCGCGGGCCGAGTCGACCCGGGCGACGAAAGCCTCCTATACCCCGCGATACACAGCCTCGAGGCCGACTGGAAGCTCAAGGCCATGTGGCTTCCGGATGGCAACGGCAGGCGGCATCGAACGTACCGGAAGCGGCGGCTGCTTCCGCGTGGACCCGGCTGCACCCAGGCGAACCAGCCGCGCTGAGTTCCGCTCGGGGCGCCCCGCGCGCGGCTATTCCACCAGGCGGCGGGCGACGGCCGGATCCATGTTCGCGGCGAACTTGATGGTCCGCATCTGGGCTTCGTCTTTCGCCGCTTCGGCATTCGCCCGCTCCTTGTTGGCGGACGAGGTGCCCTGCTGGCCGATGGTGACGCCGAAGAACGCGCCGCCAAGGCCGGCGATCGCGGTCGTGATGATGCCGAGGATGGCCGTGGCGTCGGTAGCGGCCTTGTAGTTGATCACGACCAGCCACAGGCCAAACAGGATGGCAACGAAGCCCGCGATCACCACGATCAGGCCGTAGAGGATGGCCGGGTTCTCTCGGGGGGCCGGAGCCGCGGGAGCGGCCGCCGGCATCCTCACCACGACCGAGGGGCCGGAGACCTCCGGGCTGGAGACCACCTGCGGGGCCGGAGCCGCGGCTGGCTTCGGAGCGGTGGCGTTCCGCCTGCCGGCGGCGTTGCTGCGGCCTGTGGTCGGGCCTGTGGGACCTGCCATGGTTTACCTCCACCGCCGATGCTGCGTGCAATCCCGAGACGGGGACCGGGGTTGCCTTCGGCGTCCGGAGAGTATGGCGTCGAGCGCGTCCGGATGACAACCCCGTCACCTGTCGTGGGCCGGGGCGCGGTGTGCCCTGGCAAACCGGACCGATGCGTCTGGTATCTTGCCGACGTCCTCGCTGGAACTGCGCACGTGGTCGCTGACAGGCAGAGGGAGGCGCGACTCGTGGAGACAGCCCCGCGGACTTCGCTAACGATCGGCTTGACCTCCCGGCGGATCGGGCTGCTGGGGCTCATGTCGGTCGCCGTCATCCTGGCTGGCATGGTCGTGACGGCCATTCCGTATCGCGGCTTCAGAGGTGAGGCGTATTCGCCGCTGAACCACTTCATCTCGGAGCTCGGCGAGATATCCGCTTCACGTCTGGCGTGGGTCTTCAACCTCGGAATCGCGCTCGGCGGGGCGGGCCTCGGCTCGTTCCTGATGCTCGTGAGGCGAGAGCTGAGCGGCCGCTACCGTTCCGCCCTCGCGGTCGCCGCGGCCGTCGCGGGGGCCTCGGGGACGCTGGTCGGCGTCTACCCCATGGACTACCTGGCGACGCATCGCGTCGTCTCGCTCGCGTTCTTCCTGTCGAGCTGGACCGTGGTCGCCATCTTCAGCCTGTGGCTGCTAACCAGCCCCAGATCGGGCTTCCCGCGCTGGCTTCTGGCCCCCGGCTGCCTGGTGGTCGCGGTCTTCTTGACCTTCATCGGCGTCTACTCGACATACCACCCGGCGAACCTGGACGCCAGGATCCTGGACCGGCCGACCCTCTGGACGGTCCCGCTGCTCGAGTGGGCGTCGCTGCTGGGCCTGCTGTTCTGGCTCGGCTGTGTCGCCCTGGTGCTGCTGCGACGCCCTTCCGAGTAGGGACGCGCGGGCCGAGCCGCCGGGACAGCGGTCAGCGCACCTTGCGACGCCGGGTCGGGGCCGGGGTCGGAGTCGGCGGCGGAGCCGGTGTGGGAGTGGCCGGCGGCGGAGTGGGCGTGGGAGTAGGCGGCGGCGTGGGAGCCGGCGTGGGAGCCGGCGTGGGAGCCGGCGTGGGAGCCGGCGTGGGAGCCGGGGTCGGCGTGGGAGCCGGAGTCGGCGTGGGAGCCGGAGTCGGCGTTGGCGGCTCCGACGACGGGCTCGGACTCTGAGACGGAGGGGCCGAGCCGCCGAACTGAATCACCCCATCCACCTTGTCGTAGTTGGAGATCCACTTCTTGGTGTGGAGCACGTTGCCGCTCGAGTCGGTCACGGTCCAGGTCACCCACGTGTCGAAACCGTCGGTCGGTACCTCACCGAGCCAGGTCTGCCCGGGCTTGAGCGTGCTCACGTTGTACTCGTTTGCACCAGTGGTGGCCTTGACCAGATTCGCCTTAGCCCCACCGGTCCACGTGACCTTCCGGTTGAGTGGCATGCTCCAGAGTTCGAAAGTGACGGATCTGGAGGTCGAGGAGCCGAGGATCAAGATTGGGTACGGTGTGTCGTTCGTCCACTTCAGGTCGAACGTGTCAATGCCGTTGGAGTAAACGGTGGCGTCGCGCCCGACCGGATAGCGGTTGATGTAGTAGGAGTGCTGGTGGCGCTCGTCGATCTGGAGCCCGGCGGTCGCGGCCGCGTTGAACATCGTCGTGGAGGTAGAGCAGATACCGCCGCCTATGGCGCCGGTGTGCTGACTCTTGCCGTGGAGGATGACGCCGCCGGTCGCGTACCCGTTGGCCTCGGTGATGGGCGCCACCTCCTCCAGGAAGCTGAATTGCTGCCCGGGGCCCACGATCTTGCCATTGAGGATATCCGCCGGCCTGCGGATGTTCTTGCCGTTGCCGTTGCTTTCGCTGGGGTAGAACGAGACTGTCCAGCCGCCGATCTTGACCATGACGTTCAGGTCGTCGACGGTGGATATCTGGGGGTGGATGGGCGCCGGGACGATGGCGATGGTCGGCCCGGGGTTCCTGCCGGAGACCAGGCTGTCCAGGTAGGCCTGGATGGCCTGCGAAGTCGCGCCCAGGTCGATGCCGAGACCATCCTTGCCCGCCTTGAGACTGACCGGCTTGCCAGAGCTGAAGTTGATCATTGGCTCGACCGGCGCAATGGCGACCTTGGGGGAGAGCGTCGAGAGATACGCCTGCACCAGGGCGGGATCGGCCATCGGACCGTAGCTGCCGTCGGCCTTGGTGCCGAAGACGATCCAGCCGCGGATCGTCTGGGCATCGAGGGTGAAGGTCTTGGTTGGGATCGGGCTCCGGCTGGGGGTCGGGGATGGGCTGGGGCTGGCGGATTGGCTCGGGGCCGGAGTCTGGGTCGGGGACTGATTGGGGTCCCAAACCAGGTTGACACTGACAATCATCTTCTGGGCCGCGGCGATCGCGTCCTGGGCATCCTTGTCGCTGACCTGCGGGTTGAGCGTCACGAACGTACCGCCTGCCTGCAGATCGGCCGGAGCGTCCGGCTGAGTCAGCCGGTCGATGATCGCGCTGGAGATCGCCTTCTCATCGATGCCGTTGCCGCTGGTGGATGGCGAGAAGGCGAAGGTTCCACCCTTCAGCGTCACCTGAGCGTCCTGTGGAGGCACCTGGCTCGAGCCCACCAGCTGACGGATGCGGGTCGCCAGTGCCGCCGGGTCGACGTCCACGACCACAGGGACCGACTGGCCGCCGATGGCCGATCGGAGGACCGAGGCGGCGTCGCCGATCGGATTGCCAGTGTGCCCGACCGACATCGCCGCATCGGCCATCACTTCCACATCGGGTCTGCGGCCGGCCTCCTGGTAGGTGATCGTGGCCGTGCCAACCGGTGTCGTGACCGTGACCTGGCCCTGGCTGAGATACGCGTAGGCGGTCTGCAGCTTGGCGATCACCTCGTCGCGGCTCAGGCCGGACACGTCCACTGTACCGACACGGACGCCGGGGACGACCCGGTTCGAGTAGACGCTGGAGAGACCCAAGGCCACCGCCGTCACGAGGAAGAGCGACGCTATCGCGCCCACCGCGAACGCAAGGACGAACCCGGCGGCCCGGGGATCCAGAGATATGGGGGACCTGGCCCCTGCGAACGGGTTGCGGAAGTGGAGCCGGCGTCTGGGCGCGACTGAGGCGGAGGCTCTCGCCGGCGAGGCCGGCTCCGACCCGGTGGATTCGGGCGAGCCTGACTGCCCGGCAGACGCCTGCAGCGTCGGATCCTTCGACTGCTCCTTGGGCTCGAACGGATCGAGCTCATCCATTGTCATGTTCGTTCCCAACTTCCGCGTCGATCGGCGAATCGTCGCTTGAGCCACCGGATGGCATGGGCATACTGACCGGGTCTGGCACCGGCCACGCAAGAGACGCGCAGCCTCACGGCCCCGTTACGCCGTCTGCCCGAATCGTTGAGCACAGCGGGGCGCTCTGTCACCCTCCGACGTGGTGGATGAGACAGCCTATCCTCCTGCAGCCGGCGTCCTGCAGCCGGCGTCGCTTGCCGACCGAACATGCGGTCATATGTCTCGCGGCAGCACCACGACCCGCCGGTTCGGTTCCTCGCCGATCGACTGCGTCGCAACGCGCTCGTGGTCGCGCAGGGCGAGATGGATCCAGCGGCGCTCCAGGGCGGGCATCGGCTCCAGCTGTAGCATCTTGCCGGTCTCCATGACGCGCTCGGCGGCCCGATTCGCCAGGTCGCGCAGCTGGCGCTCGCGGCGGCCGCGGTAGTCCTCGACGTCGACGAGGATCCGCGTCCACTCGCCGACGCGCTTGGACAGAAGCAGATTGACGAGATGTTGCAGGGCGGAGAGGCGCTCGCCCTTGCGGCCGATCAGGGCGCCAAGGGATTCCTTCTCGTCGCCCTCGCCGACCACGTTGAGTCGATTCGTCTCGCCCGCCTTGATCTCGACCCGGACGTCGAAATCGAGCTGAGCCATGAGGTGCTCGAGGATTTCTTTCGCCGCCGCCATCGCCTCGGGCGTGACCTCTGCCGACTCAGGGCGCTCCGTGTGCGGCGTCACGCGAGCGGCTGCGACCTCGGCCAGCTCCTTGGCGGTCAGGGCGACCTGTGCAGCAGGACGGGCGGTGCCGGGCCGAGGGCCGCGACCGCCATCACCGGGCCTGCGACCATGGTCGCGGTCGCGATCGAAATGGCCACCGCCAGGCCCTCGCTCGGGGCTAACCCCCCCGGGACGAGGCGCGCCGCCGCCCATTCGCCCGCCCTCGGGCCGGCCGCCACTCGGGCGGGGCCCGCGGTCGCGATCGGGCCCTCGATCCGGACTTCGGTCGTCGCGCCAGGCGGGCCGGGGCCCGCGGTCGTGGCGCGGTCGTTCCTCGCGGTCGCTGATCGGGGCCGGAAGCGGAACCTGGGCCGCCGCCTCACGCTTGGGAGCGGCCCCGCCGAGCAAAGAGCGAGGAGCGGCCAGAACCCTGGCCGGTTCGGCCCCCATGCCCAGCACGCCTCGGCTGCCGGGGGTCAGGATCTCGAAATCGAGCTCGTCGAGGCCCACGCCGAATTCCTCTCGGGCTCCACGCAGGGCCTCCTCGACCGTCTTGCCGGTGAACTCGCGGTATGCGTCGCGATAGGCAGTCATGTCAGCGTCGTCTCCCTCGTCGACCCGCGCGCCTGTGCGTGTTGGGCCGGACCGTTGAGGCCGCCGATGCCCAGCGCTCCTCCGGCTTGTGCCGGGTGGCTGCCAGCGATTTGCCTGCGTTCGCTGGCTCGGGCATGGTGACCGGGAACCGTGGGGTGTGATCCTGGGCAAAGGCGGGAGTCCAGCCGAAGAGCGGGAACATCGAGCCCCAGCCAACGATCAGGAACTGTTGAACGATCGAGAAGGCCGAAGTGGTGATCCAGTAGACGAACAGCCCGGCAGGAAGGAAGCCGCCGTACAGGATCGAGATGAAGGGGAACAGGACCATCATGCTGCGCTGGCTGCTGGCCGAGGGATCGTTCTCGGCCGCGGGCGGCATGAGCATCCGGCTCTGGACGAACTGCAGGAGCGCCGAGGCGAACGCCATGGCGCTCACACCGAGAGTGAAGCCGAGGATCGACAGATCGAACAGGACTTGAGGCTGACCCACGTTGATACCGGCCACCACCGTGTCGATGCATGGCTTGGCCTTGTCGACTACGCCTGCGACGTAATGGGGACAGTTGAGCGATGGGACCAGGTTGAGGCCGAAGACGCTGAGCATCGGGCTGGGATCGTAGCTGGTGAGACCGTCACGAATGACCCAGTACATCGGGAACAGGAGTCCCATCTGGAGCAGCGACGGCAGGCAGCCTGCGGTAGGGCTGACGCCCCTCTCCTTGTAGAACGCCTGCGTGGCCTGCTGGACGGCCATCCGATCGCCCTTGTGCCGGCGCTGGAGCTCCTTCGTCAGGTCTCTGAGTTCGGGGGCCAGTATCTGCATCCGCTTCTGCGACACGATCTGGCGAGCGGACAGACGGAGCGTCAGCAGTCGGATCAGCAGCGTCATCAGGACGATGGCGATGACGATGTTGCCGGTCAGGGCGTAGAGCCCGGCCAGGAGGACGAACAACGCCTGGAAGATAGGAGTGAAGAGGAAGGCGGCCAGACTCAGCGGGTCCGCCCCGGCCTGGGCCGCCTTGAGTGGCTTGGGCTCGGGCGTGGCGCTGGGCGCGGGCGACGTGGTCGAAGCTGCCGTCGCCGCCGCGCTCGGCAACGCCGACGCGGCCGCGACCTGGGCCCCGGCCGATGGGTCGGCCGCTCTGGCCGTCCCGCACGCCACGACAGCCAGAGCCACGAGGGCGACGAACAGACCGATCGCGGCCCAGCGAACGCGGGGCCTGATGCGAGGGGAGGGCATCTGCCCGACGGAGTCCATGCTAGCGAACTGGGTCGTAGCCACCGCGACTCCACGGGTGGCAGCGAGCGATCCGACGCATTCCCATCCAGCTCCCTCGAAGCAGGCCGTATTTCCGTATCGCCTGCTCCGCATACACCGAGCAGGTCGGCTCGTATCGACAGACCGACGGTCGCCAGGCGAATAGACGGCGGTAGAGCTTTATGAGCCCGATGCCGACCGTTTTCACGTGACGGTCCGCCCTCCGAGAACGCCTCCCCGGCGGAGAAGGCTCTGTAGCGCGCCCGCCAGTTTCTGGTAGTCGGCCGCTATGACCGGCGACCGGGCGATGATCAGGACGTCCCAGCCGGGCTGGAACGAGGGCGCCATCACCCTTAGCGCCTCGCGGAGCCGCCTGCGCACTCGGTTCCGAACGACCGCTCCGCCGAGCTTGCGTCCGGTCGAAAGCCCGAAGCGCGTGACCTCGAGGTCGTTCCGTCGGATCCTAACCACCAGCAAAGCGTGAGACCTGACGGTTCCCTCGCCCTGCAATGCGGCAAAGTCCTCCGGCCTGGAGAGCATCACCAGCCGCGGCGAGTTGTGGCCGCGGTCCGCGGTCAGACCGTCAGCTTCTTGCGTCCGTGGGCGCGGCGGGCGGCCAACACTCGGCGTCCTCCGGTGGTCTTCATCCGGGCACGGAAGCCGTGTTCCTTGGCGCGATGCCGCTTCTTCGGCTGAAAGGTCTGCTTCATCGGATGATGTGTTTCTCTCCATTCGGCCTCGGGGTCAGGATACCCCGAAAAACACACGAACGCGCCTGGCGCCCGGAAGCGCTTCGGCGCGTCTGCCGGCGGATTATATGTAGGCCCTATTGGGAGTGTCAAACGGGGCGGACATACGTGACGCTCGCCATGGCGCCAGCCGAGTTCGTCGACCGATACTCCCCGGGAGTATGTGATTCGATACCTTCCGGAGCCTTGCCCGGGTCACCGGGGCGGTGCTATTCTTCGTCGGCCCGAGGCGCCAGACAACCCGGGGCATGGGCCCAGAGGAACCGTGAGGACCGCCGGACTTCTCCGGAGGAGAGCCTGGTCGGTCGGAGCCTCACGGCGCCGGGAAGGCGATGTTGGACCAGGTGTCCGTCACGAATCTGGCTATCCGTTTCGGTTTCGATCAGGACTGAGCCTGCCTCGATGGACGCAAAGCAAGTCTGGCGCGCGGCACTGGGAGAGCTCCAGATCGCCCTGTCTCCGGCCAACTACGAAACGTGGCTGCGCGACACGCTGCTCGTCGACGTCGACGACAAGAAGTTCAAGATCGCGGTGCCGAACGGTTTCGCGAAGGACTGGCTCGAGACACGGTACCGCTCCCTGATCTCCCAGACGCTGGCTCGCATCGTCGGCTACAGCGTCCAAGTCGAGTTCATCGTCCGGCCCGCCGGGGAGGCGAACGGCGGCAACGGCGCCGTCATCCCGGCGGCCCAGCCGGCCTCCCGGGCCGTGCACGTGGAGCCGGCGCGTGTCAGCGGGCCCGAGGGCGCCTCGACCAACCTCAACCAGAGATACACCTTCGCCAACTTCATCGTCGGCTCGGCCAATCGCCTGGCCCACGCCGCCAGCCTGTCCGTGGCGGAGCGGCCCGGGCACGCCTACAACCCGCTGTTCCTCTACGGCGGGGTGGGCCTGGGCAAAACCCACCTGATGCATGCTGTGGGCAACGCCGTCATCGCCCGCTTCCCCCGCAAGCGCGTCGTCTATGCCACGAGCGAGAAGTTCACAAATGAGTTCATCACCAGCATCCAGCAGGGCAAGATCGACGAATTCCGGGCTCGATACCGCCGCATCGACCTGCTGCTGATCGACGACATCCAGTTCATCGCCGACAAAGAGCGGACCCAGGAGGAGTTCTTCCACACCTTCAACGCGATCCATGACGACGGCAAGCAGATCGTGCTCTCGTCCGATCGGCCGCCGAAGGCGATCCTGACGCTGGAGGAGCGACTCCGCAGCAGATTCGAGTGGGGCCTCATCGCAGACCTGACCGCACCGGACCTGGAGACGCGCATCGCGATCCTTCGCGCCAAGGCGGAGGAGCAAGCCGTCCCGGTCAGCTCGGACGTGCTCGAGTTCATCGCCCGCAAGGTCGTCAGCAACATCAGGGAGCTCGAGGGCGCCCTCAATCGAATCGTGGCCTACTCCAGCATGGGCGCCGTGCCAATCACGATCGAACTGGCTCAGGCTGTTCTCTCGAACGTCCTGTACAACCCGAAGAAGCGCCAGGTCACGCCGGAGCGGATCACGCGTGCCGTGGCCGACTACTACGGCGTCCAGATCGACGCGCTCAAGGGCCAGAAGCGCGACAAGGCGATCGTGGTGCCGCGCCAGATCGCGATGTTCCTGATGCGCGAGGAGACAGACGTCTCGCTCCTCCGGATCGGAGCCGAGTTGGGCGGCCGCGACCACTCCACCGTCCTGCACGCTTGCGACAAGATCAACCGCGAGATGGGCGTCAACGACGAGCTGCGGCGGGAGCTAGCGGCAGTCCGAGAACTGATCTACGCCGACTGACGCCGCTCTCAACCTCAGGTCTCCGCCGAACGCTCCATAGGGCGCGCCGGCACACCGACGACGGTGACATCGGCCGGCACCTCCTTGACGGCCACCGCGCCCATACCCACTACCGCGCGGTCGCCGACCCGGAGATGATCCCTGACGATCGCTCCGGCCCCGACGTACACCTGCTCGCCGAGGGTCACTTTGCCGGCGACGTTGGCTCCGGGCCCGAGGAACGAGTAGCGGCCGATCTCGGTGTGATGGCCTACGAGCGATCCGCGGTCCAGGATGGTGCCCTCGCCGATGCGGGAATGAGCCCCGACGACCACCAGCGGGCAGACCACGCAGCCGGGCTCGATGACCGCGGTTGGCGAAACCACGGCCGAGGGGTGGATGAGGCTGACAAGCCGGCGGCCCTCGCCGGCGAGCCGCCGCATGATCCCCATCCGCCGCACCGAGCCGATCGCCGGCAGAACCGGCAGATCCGGTTCGAACGCTGCCTGGTCATCGACCCACAGGATCGGCGGCAGGTGGTTCGGGTCGGCCCGCTCTCGATCCAGGCCTTCGATCCAGGCCGCGACCTCGAAACCGGCCGCAGCGGCCAGATCGGAAACCTCTTCTGCGAATGAGGCAGCGCCCACGAGCACTACCCGGTTGGCTGGCATCAGGCTGGATGCTAGCAGACGGCCGAAGAACCTCAGGCCGCCGAACCTCAGGCCGCCGGACGGAGCCCTGGGGTGGGGCAGGCGATCGAGGTGGTGCTCTCGTTCGACCGGGACGAGCGATGCTTCACGCGCTCAGCACGCGGCTAAGGCAGCGCGCCATCGGCAACTCCTGAGTCAGAAGAGCCTGGCCTGCCTCGGCGATGCGGCGACGGCGGGGTTCGTCGGCGACGAGCTCTCGGGCCGCCTCTAGCAACCCCGCCGAACGGGAACGGGTCCGCAAGTGGCTCGGTGACCACGACGGCGCCCGCCGCGAGCGCCAGGACGATGCGCAGCCCGATGAAGTCGCCGGGCGGCCACGAGACGTTCAACACGACCTTCGAGCGCCGCAATAGCGCGTTGCGCTCGGCCCCCCAGACGTTCTCGAGGATCCGCAGCAGCAGCTCCTCGTCCTGCCACGCTCGTACCACCGACCGCCGTCCGATCATGCGTGGGTGCAGCCGGGCGAGCGTGACGATCGCCAGATCACGGCCCCGCTGACCAGGAGCGGCGATCGGCCCGGCTACGGCCTGTGCATACCCGAAGGGGATCGCAACGGCATCGAGGCCCTGACCGGCGAGAGCGGCTCTGCGGTCTCGACTCGTCACGACCAGCCGGTCGACCCGGCCGGCGAGAGTGGTCATATCGCGAAGGTTCCTGGCTCGTGCCCACTCGATCGTCCCCGCTGCCCTGGCACGAGCCAGCGGTCCTGGCAGCGGCGCGTCCTTCAGCAGTCGGAGCGGGAATCGCAGGTACTCCATGGCACGAGATCGGGCGACGCGCGACACCATGCTGCTCCCCGTCTCGGAGCTGGGGCGTAGTGTCTCCCCAACCCAGATGATCCTCCGGCAGCGAGGCGGCGAGGCAAAGGCGGGGAGGAAGCTGCCCTGATAGCCGATACCGAGCAGCGCCCCGAGACCCGATTGGTCATCGCCTGGGAGCACGATGCGGGCCTCCAGGCCCAGCTCCGCTGCTCCCGCCATGGCCGCCTCGACGCCCAGGGGGCCCGGCCGGTCGACGCCCTTCGCATCGTACTCTTCCGTCATCCGTACCTCACCGCTCCAGAATAGGTCCCACTCAATTTCCCGCACCGGGCATGGCGGTGGCTGCGGGACCTATCATCCGACGACGACCGATGTGAGCCCCGGCGCTGTCTGCGCGGGGCCATGCAAGCTTTCGGCGTCACGGTTGACGAGGCGGACCGGCTCGCTGAATCGTGGACAACCGGCCTGAATCTGTGGACAACGGCGGACCGATGTGGAGAAAGTGCCCCCATAGCGCCCGCGGCATGGGTCGCAGAGGCCCCGGTTCACTCGACGCGGCGCGGGATCGGCTCAGCCATCCACACAGTCACAGCAGGCCCTCCCCAACTCAAGGCCGGCCTTCCACCCTGGCGCTCAGTTCTTCCACCGACCTCCTGAGCACGACCGTGCGGCGGACTCACACCCTCCACACCATTATTACGATGATGACGAGATGAGAAGATAGATAGACAATCCATCTGGAGTAGGATCAGCGCCCGTCACCAGCGCCTACCCTAACCCTCAGCCCGCCTTTGCCCGACTTAGGGGAGTGAAGCCGAAGTGAAACTCTCGGTCATGCAGGAGAACCTGGCTCGCGGTCTTCAGATCGTCAGCCGCGCCGTCTCGACCCGGAGCACCCTGCCCGTCCTCAACAACGTTCTACTTCGAACTGAAGACGGGGGCCTGAAGCTGACCGCCACCAACCTCGAGATCGGGATCACATACTGGGTGCCAGGCAAGATCGACACGAGTGGCTCGATGACCGTGCCCGCCCGCCTGCTGGCGGACATCGTTGCCGGGCTGCCAGCGAATGAGCGAGTCGACCTCGAGCTCCAGGCCCCGGAGACACTCCGCATCAAGGCCGGTCGCCTCGAGACTCGAGTCAAGGGTATCGACGCTGAGGAGTTTCCAGCGATCCCGACTGCCGGCGAGCGACCGACGACGCGTGTGCCGCAGAACGTCCTGCGAGTCGCCCTGGGTGAGGTGACCTTCGCGGCCGCGACTGATGAGGCTCGCCCTATCTTGACCGGCGTGCTGGCTCGCTTCGAGGGAGACAAGCTGACGCTGGCGGCGGCCGACAACTACCGGATCGCCGTCAAGACGATCACGGTCCTCGATCCAGTCGAGGAAACGAGCGTGGTAGTCCCCGCTCGATCCTTGCACGAGCTGTCGCGCGTTCTTTCCGACACTGATGAGCCGGTGGACATCGTCCTGGCGCCGAGCCGAAACCAGATCCTCTTCCACCTGGAGGGGATAGACCTGGTCAGCCGCCTGATCGACGGGCAGTTCCCCAACTACCAGCAGGTTCTACCGAAAGGCTTCACCACAAAGGCTACGGTCGACCGCGACCAGCTTCTCAAGGCGGTCCGTCTAGCCAGCCTGATCGCCAGCTCGTCAGCGAACATCGTCAAGATTCAGGTCGGCAAGGACGCTGAGGTCGGCCTAACAGTGAGCGCGGCCGCGGACGTCGGCGACAACCGCAGCGAGGTCGAGGCAACCGTCGAGGGCGACGGTACCACGATCGCCTTCAACGCCCGTTATCTCCTCGATGTCCTCACCAACGTGGATGCCGAGCAATTCTCCGTGGAACTGAACGGGCCCCTTTCGCCGGGCGTCTTCCGGCCGGTCGGCGACGGGCAGTACGTGCACGTCGTGATGCCGGTGAAGACGACCTCGTAGGAGCAGCAGATCCCCGACGCTCGTCCGTTCGCGGCTCGCAGCAGACCGCCGACGCTTCTCCGTTCGCTGGTCATCCGGAACCTGCGGGGCTACGCCGCGCTGGATCTGGAGCTTGGCCCGGGGCCCCAACTGGTGTGGGGCCCGAATGCCGCCGGCAAGACGACACTGCTCGAGGCGATCATTCTGCTCGCACTGGGCCGCTCCCACAGGACCGCCGCCGACTCCGAGCTGATCCGCTGGGGCGCCGACTACCTCCACGTTGAAGGAGTGATGATGCTGGTGGCCGATGCGGCCGCTGGGGCGCGTGGCACGGCAGGTGAGCCCGAGGAGGGTCCGCCGGGAGTGGCGCTCGAACTCGCTCTCTACGCAGGTGGCGGCCGGAAGAGGATCCAGGTCAATGGCGTTCCCCGCCGCCCCGCCGCCCTGGCGGAGCACCTGCGGACCGTGCTCTTCGCCCCCGAGGAGATGCTGCTCGTCATCGGGCCGCCGGCCTTGCGTCGCGCGGCCCTGGATGGGCTGACCGCGCCTCATGATCCGAGCTACGCCTCGAACATCGCCACTTACTCGCGGGCTCTGCAGCAGCGCAACAGCCTTCTGCGCGCGATCCGGGAAGGCGAGGCGGATCGAGACCAGTTGCGTCTTTGGGACGAGCCATTCCTGGCATCGGGCGCGGCGATCGTGACAGCGCGGTTGCGCCTCCTGGAGCTGCTGGCAGGGCCGCTGGCTGCCGCTCACCGCGAGATCGCGCCGGCCGAGGGACGGCTGACGGTCGGCTACTCGACGAACGCCCCACCGCTTCCCGGAGAGCAGCCGCGCGATGCGCTCACCAGGCGACTCGCCGAAACGGCGGAGAAGGAGGCCTGGAACGGGACCACTCTCGTCGGGCCGCACCGGGACGACGTCGCCTTCAGCCTGGCCGGTCGCGACCTCGCCACGTTCGCCTCGCGAGGGCAGCAGAGGACCGCGATCCTTGCCTTCAAGCTGGCCGAGCTCGACCTGCTCACGGCGCTCGACGGCCGGCCGCCGTTGCTGCTTCTCGACGACGTGTTCAGCGAGCTCGATCCGGACCGGCGCCGCCACCTGGTCCGTCGCATCGCCGAGCTGCCCCAGGCTCTGATCACGACCACCGATCCGGACGACATCGACCCAGAGCTGCGCCGCCGGGCCCGGCCGTGGCGGGTTACTCCAGGGGAAGCAGGGGCGCGGGTAGTGGAGGGAGACGCGTGAGCGGAGCAAATGGCCGGCTGGGTGAGCCGGGCCGGTGCCGTCGCGCACGCCTCCGCGGCAAGAGAGGGATCCTCCCCGAGAGCACTGCTCGCCGGGACGGAGCCACCGCCGGCGATCGAAGCGGCAACGGTCCAGCCGGCGACCGTCGAGAAGGCGCACCAGGAGGCATGGAGCGGCTCGCCGATCTGCTGCCGAGGGCCGCCCGCGAGTGCGGTCTGGAGGACCAGCTGGACCAGGCGCACGCGGCCGCGGCCTGGGACCGAATCGTGGCCGATCGAGTGCCCGCCGCGGTCGGAGCATGCCGTCTGGTCGGCCTGAAGCAAGGCGTCGCGACGATCGAGATCGACATGCCGATCGTGGCTCAGGAGATCCGTCTTCGATCGCCGGAACTGACGGCCGCCCTCCGTGCGGCCGTCAGAACCCCCATCCGTCAGCTCCATTTGGCCACACGCCACGTATAATCCCCACCTGCGACGCCGGTCCGGCCGCCTGGGATGTAGCCGGATGCCAACGGGCGCCACCAGTCCCGCAACTAGCAGTCGCCAATGGCAGTCCGTCTACAGATGAACCTCGGCCTCGTCGCCGAGACACAACGACTCCCCGACTCCGCCGACACGGTCGTAGTGGTCGAGCCGAACATCGGCTCCATGTCTCGCACCAAGGGAAGTCTCTTCCTGCTCGTCACGGGGGCCGGCGGGCGGAAGCTCCGCGAGGCGACCAAGATCGTCGCGGAGCGCATTCGGGATGACTACTACTACGACCTTTCGGCCGGTATCTCGGTCTGCCTGCGAAAGGCCGTCCGAAACGCCAACAGCGTCCTCCTGCATTCGCCCGAGCGCCCGCCCCAAGTCGACGGCGAATCGTCGCCGATCGGGCTGGCCCTCGCCGTCGTCCGAGGCAACGAGCTCTACGTCGCGACCCTCGGTCCGGCCGAGGCCTATCTCATCCGCCAGGCCAGGCTCCTGACACTCCCCGACACCAGCCCGGACAGCGGCCTCCCGGACGAGGATGTTGTTGGGCCCGAGGTCTGGCACGGCGAGATCACCATGGGCGACTGCCTCATCCTGATCTCCCCCAACGTGACCCAGCGCATCGGGCTCGGGCCGATCCAGGACACCGTGGGCCAGCTCCACCCGCAGGGCGCGGTCGATCAGATCCACCGCCAGTTCGGCTCGGGCAGTCTCGGGAGCACGGGCGGAGACGGCCTCGTCGTCGTCGAAGCCACCGAGGTGGCCTCCACCCACAGAGCCCAGCCCCTAAAGCCGGTCTGGCCGAGCGGCTCACACGCCGGAGCGCCGGAGCGCTCGCCGATCCCACTCGCAGACACGGTCGTCGGCGGCGTAGCCGCCGTCCAAGTCTCAGCCCGCCACGCTCAGGCCACGGCTGACGGCTGGTTGCGGCGTGGTGCCTACAGTCTCTTCGACCGGATGCCGCAGAGGGCGATGTCGCGCGGTCGTGTGACGCCCATGACCGTCCGCCGCGAGCGGCAGCAAAGAGCCGCGCTCGCGGTCATCGGTCTGCTGGCCGTGATCGCCATCGTCGGCACGAGCATGTGGTTCTTCGCCGGCGCCAACAAGACGGACAACATCGACTCCCGGCAGCGGGCCGAGCAAGCGTACGCGAAGGTCCAGGCGGACCTGGCCCAGGTCTACGGCAACGGCCGCGACCTCATGACGAGCGATCCGGCAAAGGCCGCGGGAATCCTCAAGGATGCCTACCAGCAGCTCCAGTTCGCTCGGGACAACGGCTACCCGACGGCTGATCTGGCCGACGCGCAGGCTCAGGTCGTCGCCGGCCTGAACCGCTACTACAACGTCACCATGATCCAGCCCAACGTGGTGGCCTCGTTCAGCACGGACGATCTGGAGAGGCTGGTGCTGGGCCCGGACGGCGCCGCCTACGTGATCGACTCGACGACGTCGGCCGTGTACTGGGTCAACCTCCAGACGGGGACCAAGCTGCGCATCCTGTTCGCGGGCCAGGACGCAGTCGGCGGCATCGTGGGCAACCCGCGGGTGCTCGCCACAGGCGGTCCGGACGTCCTGATCCTGGACGACTTCAACTCGGTGTGGCGCTGGCGGCCTGCGTCCGGGGACACGACCGGCCGCGGGGCGCTGGTCAAGGTCAACATCCCGGACAACGTCACGTGGGGCCTGGGCGCCCGCGCCATGGGCACCTACATCGTCAACCCGCAGCTGGGCCAGTACAACCTGTACGTCGTCGTGCCCAGCGCCAGCCAGATCCTGAAGTACCCGCCGGCCACGGACGGAAGCAGCTATCCGACGGCCGGCCGGACCCCCTACCTGAAGGTGGCCCAGGACGTCTCGAGCGTCGATGACATGTACGTCGACGGCAAGGTCTACCTCGTCGACAAGGGCCAGATCATCCAGTGGGAGCTCGGCCAGAAGGTGACCGGCTGGTCGCCGGACCCGCCGGGCGTCCGCAGCGGTGAAAAGGATGGCGACGTCCTCCTGCGTCCGAAGGCCCCGGTCTACACTCGCCTGACCGCCGACAACCCCAACCAGGACCAGGGCACCTTCTACGCCTACGATGGACTGAACAGGCGGATCGTCGCCTTCAAGAAGAGCGACGGGACGTTCTTCGGGCAGTACATGGTCCCGCCCACGATGCCGTGGTTGTCGGCTCTGAAGGGCCTGTTCGTGACCACCGGGACAGGTGGAACGAACCCCACTCTCTACTGGATTGAGAGCGGCAGCCTGATGCGCGCTTCCCTCAACCCGTCCAGCACACCGACGAGCCAGGCGTCGTCGAGTCTGAAGCCGTCGCCGTCCTCCTCCGTCCCGCCGGCGACGAGCCCCAGTCCGAGCGGCAAGCACTGACCGCACCCCGCGCCGGCCGGTCTGCAATTCCTCACGTTCGGGGCGATAATCGGCCAATGCCAGAGTCGCTCGCCGAGGTCGTCGTCGAGAGCGTTCGAGTCCATATGCTCTCGAGCCAGCACGTTGTCCTGCTCAAGGAGACGGAGCGGGAACGCTACCTTCCGATCTGGATCGGCCCGTGGGAGGCGAACGCCATCGCCACGCGGCTTCAGGGGGTGACGCCGGAGCGGCCGCTCACCCACGACCTGTTCGCCGCCGCCCTCTCGGAGCTGGGCGTGAAAGTCCAGCGAGTCGTGGTATCGAGCCTGGCCGACGAGACATTCCACGCCACCCTCGAGCTGGAGCAGAACGGTCGTACGTACACCATCGACGCCCGACCGTCTGACGCGCTGGCGTTGGCGGTCCGGACCGGCGTTCGAATCTACGCCTCGACCGAGGTCCTCGATCGCGCGGGGGTTGAACCCGAGATGCAGGTCGACGAGAAGCTCGAGGTTTTCCGCGAGTTCGTCAACTCACTCGACGTGGACCTCGGGGAGGGCCATCGTGAGAGCCCCGGCTCTTCGGAGCCTCCGCGCGAGTAGCCCCCGATCGCGCGCGGCAGGGCCCCGCGGATCAACCGAGGATCGGCTCGCCTCGCCGCATCGCACTGCCCGGCCCGAACCACAGGCGCAGCCGCAGCGACCAGAAGTCCCGGACGGCCCGGAAGACGACACTGGGCTTGGCCCCGGTGGGCGAGCCGGCGGTGCGCGGGTAGTGCGGAACGCCGACCTCGGCCAGGGTGCGGCCCTCGAAGCGGAGCTTGACCAGCAGCTCGGCGGTGAAGAAGGCGCCGCCCGACGACACGCGGATCGGGGTGAGGGCCTCCCGTCGGAAGAGCTTGCAGGCGCAGTCGATGTCGCGAACGCGGACGCCGAAGAAGACGCGGTTGGAGAAGCGGTAGATGCGGGCATACCAGCGTCTGATCGGCGGGTCGGCGCGCTTGAGGCGATAGCCCACCACGACGTCAGGTGAGTCGGGCGCGATCAGCCGTTCGGTCAGACGGCCGACGTCCGCCACCTTGAACTGGCGGTCGCCGTCGGTGAAGGCGATCAGGCCGTAGCGGGCTGCTCGGAAACCGGAACGTAGGGCCGCGCCATAGCCCAAGTTGGTGGGGTGGTGCACGACCTGGAAGACGTCAGGATGGCGCTTCGCCAGCTCGTCGGCGATGCTCGGCGTGCGATCGCGCGAGCCGTCGTCCACGGCGATGACCTCGAAGCGCTCGGCCAGGGAAGGCAGAGCGGTGAGGGCCTCCTCCACCAGGGCCTCGAGATTGGCCTCTTCGTTGTGGGCCGGAAAGAAGAACGACAGCTCGGCGACGCGGCTGGCGGACCCGTCGAGCGCGCCTGAGGAGTACCTCAGATCCGGATCCTGGCCTGCGCTCATTTCGCTCCTTCCACTGATCCTGCGGCGCGGCCCCGGTCGACGGCCTCGGGCGCGTTGGGGGTCACTGGCAGACCACCGGCCCGGTCCTGCCGGTTACCTCCTCGATGATGACTCCACTGGGAAGTTGGTAGTCCCTCATCGAGTAGAACAGCCTCAGCGAGTCCATGCCGTCGCATCTCCACCGGAGTCGCAGGAGGAACACGGGCCGCTGGCCAAGGTAGCTGTCGATGACGTCCCATACCTGGCCGAGGTTGTCGCCGGCAGCCACGCGCATGCTGTCGTCCACCACGTGGATGTCCGGGCGGAGACCTTCGATCTTCTGGCCGTACCAGAGTGCCGTCGAGTCGTACCAGTTGCTCACGATCACTGCGTTCGCCGGGAGACCGCCCTGCCCGGTCGACGCGAGCACGGCCCTCATCCAGGTCTGCCGCGAGGTCTGGTCCGTCAAGCTCACGCCTCCGGGGTAGCCTGGGTCCGGCGCGTGCTGGCGCTCTGGGACGATCGACACGCTCGCCACGACCAGCACCACGGCTGCCACGATCTCCACTGCGAGAGGCGTTCGATTGCTCCGGCGCGAGTCGTCTTGGGCTCGATTGTCGTGGGTCACGGGTTCGGACACCGCTGGTTCGACCTCTGGGAGCGCCGCCGGAACGGCTGCCGCGGCGGGACGGCCGGCGAATCTCTCGCGACCGATGTCGACGAGCCAGATGCCAAGTGACAAGGCGTCCGCAAGTCCCAGGCCCACGAAGGTGAACGCCACGAAGACCGGCACCAAGAAGTAGCGCTCCAGGTCCGAGTTGGCGTAGGCGGCCGCGAACCCGGCAGTCATCGCCGCTCCAAGCACGCTCAGGATGACGTAGCGCGGCCGCCGAACGAGGCTCGTGGCGAGTCCCAGAGCGGCTACGAAGCCGAGCGGCCCGAGCCAGCTCGAGAGCAGAGCCATCACCGCTTCGTACTTGAGCCAGAGGTCGTCCCCAATGGTCGGGGGGATGCCCCCGAACTGCTGGCCCGTGACCACGTACATAAAGCCTTTCCAGGTGTCGGGATGGGCGTAGACCAACGGTGCGTGCATGGCCGCACGGATCGGCAGCTCCAGCCAGAAGGCAACGGCAGTAGCGGCCAGGATGCCCGCGCTGCCGAGGACCAACCGCCACTGCAGGATGATCCTCGGCGCGACGGCCAGGACGAACAAGCCAATCGCCGGAGCCAGCATCAGTGTCAACGAGTGGTTGGCGAGGGCCGCGCCGTAGACGGCTGCCGCGGCCACCAGCCAGCGGTCTGCGTGGCCGGGCCTCTCCGGATCCCTGTCGGCCCGCCGCCGCTCCCACACGAGGAGCAGCAGGAAGATCAGCGCCACGAGCGAGAGATGGAACATGTGGGGGTCGGCGTATGTCGAAAGCCGCCAGAACACCGGACTGGACTGGAGCGACCAGCCGGACGGGAAGGCAACTGCCACGGGCGAGAAGGTGGGCATGACCAGGAGCAGGAGCCCTGTGGCCAGGGCGATCCAGCGCATCCCGGTCAGCAACTGGACTACCGCTATCGTCCCGGCAATCGCGCCGGCCGCCAGGAACGCCTGGAGCAAGTTCATCCGATACGCCGGGTCCCCGAAGGGGAGCACGTGGGTGGCTATGAAACCCAGGATCACGTACGACGGGTAGCCGGTGGGATGGGCCGTTCCCAACACCCACGAGACCGTCTGGAACTCGGCCGTGTCCCCGCCGGCCTCCGAGAGCACACTAGGCGCAAGCGTCGGGATGACGAGCCACAGCGTTGCCACGGCCCCGACGAGGGGGGCGAGTCCGGCCGCGGCCAGCCGTCCAGTCAGCCCGGCCCTCTCCAACCTAGTCCGGATTGCGGCCGTGCGGCCGGAAGCCACCGCCGCTTCCGGCGAGCCGTCGGACTGCTTCATGCGGTCACCAGCCAAGCACAACGCCCCAAACCGTGCCCCAGAAGTTGATCGCGACGGACGCGGCGACCAGCAGGACGAGGGGCCAGAGGCGACCGATGCGGCTCGCTCCCAGAGCCACGAGGATCAGCGCAAATGGCACGAAGTCGTTGCTGAAGCGGTAGCCGAACTGGACCCAACCCTGGCTGAAGTGCATCAGGTTCACCACCGCGATCCCGACGACGGCGATCGTGGCTCCCGCCGTCGCGCGATCCAGCCTTCGCAGCCGGGCAGGCATCCAGGAGAACGGCGCCATCAGGTAGGCCGGGCTGGTCAGGATGAGGCTCATCCCGACCGGGTTCGGCATCGCCCAGGGGCAGGCGGGATCGAAGAGGCCGCGGGCGGTCCCGGCCGTGCACAGCGCCTGGCCGCCGGAGCTGGCAGACGCCAGCCACCACGGCTGGTTGAAGAACATGATCCCGAAGTTCTGGGGGATGTAGCGGACGTCCGTGATGGACCAATCCGGGTTGTAGCCCGAAGGGTAGATGAGCTCGAGGTGATAGAGGTAGTCGTAGGCGGGATTGAAGAGCTGGCCGCTCGTGGCGTAGGTCACCACCAGCAGGGTCAGGATCGGCACCGCGGCCCCCGCCCCGGCCAGGATGCCGCGCCGCAGCCACGTCCCACCGCCTCCCACCAGGATCAGGAACGGAAAGCCGAACAGGATCGTCAGGCGGGCCGTGACAGCCAGGCCGAAGAGGATCCCCGCCGCCACCTGCACGGACTCGGGTGCGGACAGAGCGGCCCAGAACGATGTCAGGGCTCGGTCCACCACTCCACCCTGGCGCCTGGACATCCACCACAGCGCGACCGTGGCCACGGCCAGGACCGCATCGGTGATCTCGATGAGAGTGGGCGAGCTCTGGCCGGCAATGAGGAGGGCCGGCAATCCTGCGACGGCCATCACCAGGAGGGCGAACGGCACCAGGACACCGGTCCGGCCGGCAACGACTGCGGCCAGCGCAGCCACGATCGCGCTCAGGACGACTCCCAGAGCGACCAGCGACGCGACGGACGTGCCGGCGCCCGCCAGGACGAAGAGCAGCTCGCCGCAGATCCCCAGAGCGCCGAGCAGTACCGCCGACGACCAGCCGCCCGGCCAGATCGCCTTCCGAACGGCCGGGATCGCATCCGCCAGGGGCCGGGGCTTGGCCGCGTCGCGGTCCACTGAGAGAGCCAGCCCAACGGCCAGGAGCAGACAACCGACGGCCACTATGTGGGCCCAGAACCAGGTCGTCCCGATGGCGGCCGCGTACCAGAGGACGGATCCCAGGCCCAGGAACAGCGACGTCAGCCACCGTATCGCGGGTCGCACGGGCAGATGGCCCAGCATCCAGTAGGCGATCCCGACGTCGATCGCGCCGAAGATGGCGGCCAGGAGCTGTTGGTTGGTCGCGAGGTGCCAGACGGCCACGAACGGCAGGAGGACCCACGCCGGCAGGGGCGGGAACGGAATGATGCCCCGCCCGGTGCTCTCGCCGGCCGGATCCAGGATCGGCATGACGTCCTGGTAGCCGGGCGTCGGGATCGAGGTCCGGCCGTCCAGCCAGGCCTGGGCCTGCAACACGAAGTGCAGGTAGGGGTTCGTGCGGTCCGGCTGACTGATGAAGTAGACGATCAGGCAGAGGATCACCAGACCCAGACCGAACCAGATTCCGCCCCAATCTGACGCGTCGTCCGTCGAAGCATCGGCGGCACGCGGCTTGCGGTCCGGCTGCCCGTCCGCGGGGCCGATCTCGGGTATACTCCGCTCCACTTCAGCGCTCGCCCAGGAGGCCGAACAGGTTGGCAGGCATGAGCTGGCGAGGGGACAGCCCACGGGGGCGCGCGACGACGGACGCGAGTGTCGCCACAGCAATTCCCGTCATCGTCGTACTCCTGGCCCTGGCCTTCGCCCTCCGCCTCATCATCGCATACGTTCTCCTGCCGGGCTCGGGCTTCCCCAACGACCTGGGCGCGTTCCAAGCCTGGGGCAACGACATCGCCCGGAACGGCCCGGTCGGCTTCTACGACCGCCAGAGCTTCATCGACTACCCGCCCGTCTACCTGCTCCTTCTGGGCCTGGTCGGCCTGCTGACCGGAGGGAACATCGGCGAGGGCGTCAAGATCCTGCCGATTCTCGCAGACCTCGCCCTGGCGGGAGTCGTCTGGGCCATGGTCCAGGAGCTTGGGGGTTCCGGTCGCCGTGCGCTGATCGCCGCCGTGATCGTCCTCTTCAATCCAGTCACCTGGTTCAACAGCGCCATCTGGGGTCAGGCCGACGCAGTCGGCTCCATATTCCTGTTGCTCGGCCTGAGGGAGCTGCAGAGGGATCGGCGCGAGACCGCATCTGCGCTCGCCGTCCTGGCGGCCCTGACCAAGATGCAGCTCGGCATCCTGGGCGTCGTCGTGGGGTTCGTGGTCCTGCGCCGCTCACTGACGCCCCGGGCCGGGAACCCAGATCCGGAGCGGATCCTGACTTCGGTCGGCGCGGGGCTCGTGACGGGGGCGGCGGTCTGCCTGCCCTTCACCGGGCTCGACTTCCTGGGGCTGGCCCATCGCCTCGCTTCAGCCCCGGGCCTCCTGACGGTCGCGGCGGGGCTTCTGACTGCGGCCGGCGTCTTCTCGCTGGCGCGACGGTACCTGCCCCTTGCCGAGGCGGCCCGGCGGACGCTAGCCTCCGCCCTGCTCGCCGCCGGAACGGCCGTCATCTTCGCCGGGATGGTGTTCGACTCGATCGCCAGCCACCTGCTCAACACCTTCGGCGAGTATCCGTACCTCACGCTCAATGCCTACAACCCGTGGGCGCTGGTGACGACCGGTCAGGGCCAGGCCATGGACCGGGGCCTGAGCTGGATCCACGACGCTCCGTTTACCGACCCCAAGACCGGCGCCTACGATCCGGGCTTCGTCTTCGGCCCGTTCCCGGCAACGGTCGTGACCGCCGCCCTCGGGCTGGTCGTCCTGCTCGCAGTCGGAGCGGTCGTGGCCTGGACGCGGGCGCGCGCCGTAGACCCCGATGCTGTCGCAGACGCGCCGAGCACGCCCACGGCTGCCGCCGGGGCAACAGCCGAGCCCACCGAGCCTCGGGGCCGGGCCTCCGAGCTACGCGGTCTGGCGGGTGTCTGTGCCGTGGCCGCCGCGTCGATCGCCTTCGTCGTCTGCGGCCAGCTCATCGCGCCGCTCTCCGCCGCGGTGGTCGGCGACGGCATCCTCATCGCGCTCCTGGTCGGCGTCGCCGCCTGGGCGGCCTGGCGCGACGACAGGCTGTCGCTGCTGGTGGGCCTGGCGATCCTGTCGATCGCCTTCTTCGTCGTCCCGACCCGCGCTCACGAGCGCTATCTCTTCCCGTTCTTCGGCCTGGGGGCGGTCCTCCTGGCTCTGTCCTGGCGCTGGAGCGTCGCCTACCTCCTGCTGGCGGTCGTCAACTCGGCCAACCTGCTGGCCGTCCTGGTCCAGTACCGGGGCATCCCTGTCGACGACGGCGCGCTGGCTGGGACCCTGATCGATTGGGGGACTGGGCTGGTAACCGCCAGATGGTTCGACGGGATCATCTGGCCGATCGCGCTCTCCGGAGTGGTCACGGGTCTGGCGATGGTCTGGGCATTGCTGCAAATGCGCGGCGTATCGGCCGATGGGCTGGCGCGTGAGGCCGCCGCTGCGAGTGAAGTCGTGGCGGGTTCCGGCGTGCCCACCGCAGACGACGAAGCCGCCGCAGGCGGCGTGGCCATCCCCGCCATGACTGCCGCCGAGGGCCCGCGATTTGCGCCTGGCGGCTCCTACGACTTCGATAGGACGGGCGAGCTGAGCGACTGGGCCGAGGACGACTACGTCGACGAACGCGACCGGCCGGCCCTGGTGCCGGCCTGGGTCATGTCCACGTGGCGGCGCCTGTATCGACCCTCGAGCCATCCCGACAGGTCGGCCGCGCTGGACGGCGAGCCTCGCGGCCGCCTGGACAAGCTCGACCTGTGGGTCGTCGTCGCGCTCGCTGTGGCCGTCCTCTCCCTGCGCGTGTACCGCCTGGACGAGCCGATGCAGATGCACTTCGATGAGGTCTACCACGCCCGGAGCGCGACGGAGTTCCTGCAGGACTGGCGCTACGACATCCCTCATGACATCTACGAGTGGACCCATCCTCACGTCGCCAAGTACGCCATCGCCGGCGGGATAGCGCTCTTCTCCGACGACAAGGTCACCTCGACCGGCCAGCTCGGAGTCAACGTCGCCGACGCACTGGTCCAGCCGCGCACGGCGGTCTCGCCGCTTGCGGATGCGGGCAACCCGAACGATCCTCGGGCGAATCCGGACGCCCGGTTCGGCGATCGCGTCTTCGTCGCGACGGGCGGCGAAGTAAGGGTCTACGACCTCGAAAGCCGTGGCCTGGTCCAGACCTACGCGATCCCCGGCGCCTCGTCGCTATCGACGGTGGGCACGACCGGCGTCCTCTATGTGGGCACGACGCAGGGACGAATCTTCCGCATCGACACCAACTCCCTCGACGACGTGAGGCTCGGGCTGGCCAGCACGGCCAAGCCGGCCGCCGAGCTGGACGTGCAGACCGGCCTCGTCATCACCCACCTGTACGCCGGGACGCCGCCGATCATCCTGGCGGTCGATGCCAGTGGGGACGTCGTCTCGGTCGACCTGACCAAGAACGGAGGCGAGGTCGTCGCGCGCGGGGTCGTCCCCGGCGCGGCCGATTTCGCCGACTTTGGAGCGGGCTCGGCGATTCTGGTCAGGACCTCGACTCCCACTCTCACGCCGACCCCGACCTCGACCTCGACCCCGACGCCCACTGCCACTCCGTCCCCCAGCCCAAGTCCGACTTCCGGCGGCACCTCGGCCGAGGCCGAACGACTGGCCTCCGCTCTCGGCCTGGACGTCTCGATTGTCGAAGAAGCCCTCAACGCTACGACCGCACCCGGCCTGGACCAGCCTCTGAACCTGGGCCCCCTTAGCTCCGGTCAGGTGGCCGCGGTCAAGGATCTTATGGCGCAGGGCGAGCTTCCGGACATCTCCGTCTCCAGTTCGAATCCGCAGGTGCTGGTCGCCTACGCGGAAGGCATCGGGGTCATGGACGCCCGGTATCTGGTCATGACGGCGACCATCGCCACCGACCAGCCGGCCACCTCGATCGCCATCAATCCGAATACGGACCAGGCTTCGTACGTGACCGCCGGTGACTCGCTGGTCCTGATCCGGATCAACACGAAGAACGGCCAGAGCACGGTCACCAAGGACCCGAATCAACCGCTGCGGAAGATGCCCGGGTCGGTCAGCAAGGTCGTCTTCGACGGCGCGACCAGGGTCGTCCAGGTTCTCGGGCGAACGCCGGACGGCGGGGGCTGGACGGTCTATGCGATCGAGTCGAACGGCAACGCCGTCTTCTCGGATGCGCGTCTGCCGTTCCAGCCGGTCGCAATCGGGCTCGACTCGAGCCCGCCGCTGCCCGACACGAACCGCGAGCAGCTGCTCGCGTTCTCTCCCGACGGATCGGTGGCGGCCGTCGACGTCGGCCAGTTCGCCTTCTCCTGGCGCATCGTGGGAGTGCTCTTCGGAGCCTTCATGGCCGTCTGTCTGTACCTGCTGGCCCGAGTCCTCTTCCGGCGTCGAAGCATCGGCCTCCTGGTCGCCCTCTTCTCGCTGGTCGACGGGATGCTCTTCGCCCAATCCCGCATAGCCATGAACGACACGTACGTCGGCGGCTTCCTGCTACTGGCATACCTGCTCTTCGCCCTGCTCTGGCTCGGGGTCTGGAAGAGCCGCATCGCATTCTGGTTGGGAATGCCGTTGATCGGGCTGATCCTCGGCCTGGCCCTGGCCTCGAAGTGGGTGGCGCTGTACGCGATCGCGAGCATCGGGGTGCTGATCCTCGTCCGGTCGGCCCTGGGCCGCGTGATCGTGATCCTGGGAATGGCAGCCGGCACCGGCATACTGGGCTGGCAGGCCATCGCCGAGATGACCACGGCGCCGGACACGGGCAACCCCGCGGCCGTGATAGTGCTGTTGCTGCTGGCGGCGATCGTCGTCGTGACCGGCGCGATCCGCGCGCTCTCGGCCCGCACGACTCCGGACAAGATCCTCATCGGCCTGGCCACGGCGTTGGTCGCAGCGCTGGCCGTCGTTGGGGCCCTGGTCAACTCGCCCGCATCGCTCGAGAACGGCGCGCCGAACTACACGTTCTTCATCATCATGCTCGGGGCCACGACACTGGCCGCCGCGGCAAACGCCTATCACCCGATTGCCTGGACGCGCGAAGAGCTGGTCTTCGCGATCGCCGCGCCGATCGCCGTCGGGCTCCTGGCGGGCATCCTGGGCGTGGCCAGGTCCAACGGTCTTCTGATCGATGTCGGCGTCGCCGGCCTCGCCGGCGGCATCGCGGCCGCGACCGCACTCTGGGCAGGGGGCCTGATGGGCTTCGGGCCGCTCGCCGTACCGCCGAGTCCGGACGATCCCTCGTCGTTCGCCGGCCCGCCCGCCCCGGCCCCTACGGGCTGGCTGAGACTGGGTTCCGGCTGGGGCCTCCCGGCGCTCTGGATGGGTCTCAGCGTGCTCGTCCTGCCGATCGTCATCTACGTCGTCATGTACATCCCCTGGGCCATGCCGTGGCAGCCGCAGACCGCGGACACGGGCCAGCTGCCCGTCATAGCGTGCCTGCACACAGACGCCGAGACCGGAGTCTGCGACCAGGCCTGGCCGGCCGGCCACACGGGCCAGACGCTCTGGGACATGACAATCCATATGTACAATTACCACAACGACCTGCGGGTCCCGCACGCCGCCTCGTCGCCGTGGTGGACCTGGCCGATGGACCTCAAGCCGGTCTGGTTCGAGAGCATCGGCTACGCCAACGACCAGGGCTCGATGATCTACGACGGAGGCAATCCGGCCCTGTGGTGGATGGCCATCTTCGCAATGGCATTCATCTGCTGGCAGGCATTCAAGAGACGGAGCCTTGGCCTGGCCCTGGTCGTGGTCGCCTTCTTCTGGCAGTGGCTTTCATGGTCTCGCATAGACCGAGCCTCGTTCCAGTACCATTTCTACACCGCCCTGCCCTTCTTCCTGTTAGGGCTAGCCTACTTCCTGGCGGAGCTGTGGCACGGTCCCTCGCGCAGGACGTGGCTGCTGGCCCGTTGCGCCGCGGCCGCGGCGCTGCTGTTCCCGACGGTCGTCTGGGCGCTGAGGTCTCCTCTGTGCGGTCTGGCCCGTGTTGGGACGTCCGACTACTTCGGCAACTCCGCGTGCGGAGCGAGCACCGGTGACGTCCGAATCGACACTCGGATCTTCCTGATTGGGGTCGTCCTCATCGCCGCGCTGACGATGCTCGCGCTGTTGTTGCTGCGCCTGGAGCGACGCCAGGCTCGGGGCGAGGAAGATCGGGCCTGGATGCTGCAACTCTTCTTGCCGGTTGCGATCGCCGGAGCACTGCTGGTGTGGCTGGGTCAGAACGCGCCCCAGAATGTGCTCTTCGAGGCGGCGCTTCCTTCCGACTTGATCGTTGTGATGCTGCTGCCCATCCTGGCCGTGCTCGCGGCGATCGCCCTGAGAGCCGAGAACCCGCGTCGATTCGTGCTGGGCGTCGCCTCAGTCGCGGTCGTGGCCTTCCTGGCGCTCTATCCGAATCTGTCGGCCCTGCCAATGCCGAGCAAGATCATCGGCGTCTACAACGGCCTGCTGCCGACGTGGTTCTACGGCTTCCAGTTCTCCGTGAACCAGCAGGTGTCCGCCTCCGTCTCCCTGATCAGCCCGACCAGCCTCGCGTGCGCGGCGTTGGCGCTGATCGTGGCCGGTATCGCCGGTTGGGCGGCCTGGGAGCGGCGGGTCGTCGTGGGCTACCGGCGAGCCGGGCGGCTCAGGGTCGGCGCGCCCGAGGTCTCTGGCGACGCCTCCGCAGGTGCGCCCGGCGACGCCCCGTGGCCGCCGCCCACCGCCTGAGCCCCGCTCAGGACAGATTCGTCTCCGGCCGGTGCTCCAGGCCGCTCGTGTGGATCGCGGCCGGAACCTTCGCCTTGAAGCCTGGCGGAAGCTGGCCCTGGGCCTCGAGCCGTCGGATCACGAAGCGGTAGTACTCCTCGACCTTGGCGGTGACGCGCTCCCAGCTGAACTGCTCGGCGCGCTGCTGGCCGCTGGCGCCCATCCGGGCGCGGAGCTGCGGGTTGGCGAGGAGCTCGGTGATCCCGGCGCACAGGGCTTTGGCGTCGCGAGGCGGCGTGAGGATTCCCTGCCTGCCCCGCTGGACCACGCCCTTGTAGCCGTGGATGTCGCTGCAGACGATCGGCGCACCGGCGGCCATGGCCTCGAGCAGGACGATCCCGAAGGACTCACGTCCCGTGGCCGGTGAGACGAAGACATCGGCCGTCCGGAAGAGCTGAGCCTTCTCGTCGTCGGTGACGCGCCCGAGAAACTCAACGTTCTGCAACCCGCGGGTCATCACATAGCGGCGGGCCTCTCGCTCCTGCGGTCCGGAGCCAACGACCAGAAGCCGGCACTCGATGCCGCTCTTGCGCACCAGCCGGAAGGCCTTGAGCAGGTGGGGAAGACCCTTTCGATCCTCGAGACGGCCCACGAAGAGGAGGTTGGGCGTGCCGTCCTGCCACCGCGCGACCGGCACGGCGCGCTGGAATCGGCCGAGGTCGACGCCGTTCGGGATGACCTTGTAGTCGCCCGGGAAGAAACGGTCCACAAAGTGGCGGGCGGCCGCGCTGACCGCGATCCTGCCGTGGAGGCGGCCGGCGTAGCCCTGGAGCATCCGCTTGCCCAGCTCCATCGCAGGCGAGAAGCCGGCGTACGCGTGGAAAGTGGCCACGTTCACGCTCGTCGACTGACGAAGCACGACCAACGACAGGAACGGCACGAACGGCTCGTGGAAGTGGAGGAGGTCGAACTGCTCCCGAGCCAGGACCGCGTTGACCTGCGACACGTACCGGGGAGAGAGCGTGATCGTGCCCACCGAGCCGTTGCTCGGCACGCTGAAGCCCTTGCCGATGCGGATGATGTCCCCCTCCGACGAGCGCTGCAGGCCGTGGCTGCTGGTCAGGATGCGGACGTCGTGGCCGCGCAGGCGCAGGTTCTCGTAAAGGAAACGGACGTGCTCGTTGACGCCTCCGGGGATCGGGTAGACGTAGGGCGTGACGAGGCCGATCTTCACGCCGGCGGCTCCTCGGCCTCGCGTCGCTCCGCGGCGGCGGCCATTTCGCGTGCGCGGTGGCGTCCTGCCTGGTCGTCCGCCTCGCGCGCCCGCTGCAGGCGAAGCTGGTCGATCGGGACGCCCAGGTCGCGCGGAGTGCCATCCCTCAGCAGGTTGCGCCGCCCCCAGCGAAGGACGTCGCGGGCCTGCTTGCGGACCTGACGGGAGTAGATGAAGGCCTCGCGCACGAAGCCCCAGTCGACGCAACTGCCGGTCGTCGTGCCGTCCCGGATCGCTTGCCTGTAGTCCTCGGCCGTGGAGCCCGGGAAGTGGGTTCGACCGTCGCCCACGGTGTCCAGGGTGTGCCCGTCGCTATTGCCGACCAGGGGCAGCCCCAGTTCCCGGGCCAGGCGAGCAGTCGCGGCTCGCCCGTAGCGTCCGGCCGTGGAGGGGTTGAAGCCCTCGAGTGCGTCCCAGTAGACGAGCGGGTCGGTCGAGAGGTGGACGCGCATGATGGCGTGCCTGCGCATGCCCAGGGCAAAGGCCGAGAAGGGATGGGGAACGATGGCCAGCCCACCCTGTTCGTGGATCTCGGCCACCGTGATCTCGACGCGCTGGTCACGCTTGAGCCGGTGTTGCAGGAAGAGGCCCAGCAGGTGCCCGTTTCGGGTGGTGACCTCCTCGCCCACGACCACCTCCACCCGGCCGTGGCGCTCGCCGGCCAGGCGCTGGCACTCTACCGCGGCCTCGATGCGCTCATGGTCGCTGACGGCTATGACGTCGAGGTCGGTGTGGCGCTCCGCATACTCGAGTATCTGCGCCGCCGAGGCCGTGCCATCCGAAGCGATCGAGTGGATGTGCATGTCGGCCTTGCCGATTCGGGACGTATCGTCGGGAGTCACGCTGTCTCTCCGCTTTCACGCATCGGCGCTTGCTCCAGATCGGGCCAGATCGGATGGAAGAGAGACAGCCATTGCTCGGGTGCTTCCATGATGAATTGCTCGAAGAGCCGAGCTTCTTCGCGCGCCATGGCGCGGATTCGTTCACGCCGGTTGGCCCCCTTCGGCACGGGGACCTGCCGCAGGCTGCCACGATAGCGGCCGGGACCGGTCCGTCGCACGGCGGACATGTATACGGGAGCGCCGGTCTCGGTGGCGAGAAACGCCGGTCCGGCCGGGATCTTGGTGCGGGCTCCAAAGAGCTCGACCTCCAGGCCGGCCCCGCTGAGGTCCCGATCCGCTACCAGGCCGACGGGCTCATTCCGGCGAACGGCCGCCAGCAGCTCGCGCCCGGCTTCCTCGAGCGTGACGATGCGCACCCCGATGGTGGCTCTGGTCGAGAACAGGTAGCGCTGGACTCGGGCGTTGTCGATCGTTTCCATCGGCGCCACGATCAGGCCCAGACGGTGCACGACGTAGAAGCCGGGCAGCTCGATCGCTCCGAAGTGCATCCCGATCAGGATCAGGGCCCGTCTCTCGGTCAGCCACGCCTCGACCTCGCGCGGTGTCTCGACGAAGAGACGCTCGGTCACGAAGCGGGCATCGAATCGCGGCGCCCAAGCGAGCTCCAGGTAGTAGTGGGCGTGGTGGCGAAAGGCCGAGCGCACGAGCGATTCGAGAGCCTTCGGATCGGTCGCGGCCCGGCGGTACTCCTCCGCTCCCTTGCCGTTGGCGGCCATCCACTCCACGATGTGGCGGAGGTTGCGGCGGGTGTGGTCACGGCGCGAAGGAGAGGCCCGGTATTCGACCATCCCGGCCAGGTTCCCCAGGCGCCATAGCGGACCCTCGGGCAGGTGGCAGATCAGCTTCCCGCCTGCGATAACGAAGGTGGCCACGAGCCAGTCGGACAGGCGCCGCCCCAGGCCAGCCCGCCGAGCCGGTCGCCGGTCGACATGCGAGGACGCCTGACGACTCACGGCTCCGCTGGCTGGGGCGGATCGCCATCGAGTCCGGCCGCCGAGAGCCGGCGGGCCCCGGCTGGGACTGCCGGAGCGGCCCCGGCTGCCGGCCCGTTCGGAGCCGCGCCTCTGGCGTCGTTCGCCATCGCGGCGCGGTTTCGGGCTTCCAGCCGCGAGGCCTCCTCAGCCGACTCGGGCCAGATCGGCTTGAAGATGTACCACTGTTCCGGAGCCGGAGAGATTTGGGCTTCGAGCGCGGTCGCGATCCTCTGGGTCGCGCTGGCCAGGTCGGCCGGGGAGTCCGACGCGACGTGGATCGGCTCGTCGGCGGCCGCCTTGAAGGTGCCGTCGGGCTGGCGGTTGATCGAGAAAGGCAGGATGGTAGATCCGTGCTTCGCCGCGAGCAGAGCGGGGCCGGCCGGGAGCGTCGTCCAGGCGCCGAACATCTTGACCGGGATGCCGTCGGCGCGGTAGCCCCAGTCCACCAGCAATACCAGGGCCTCGCTGCGGCGAAGCGCTCCATAGACGCCGCGAAGGTTGCGCCAGGAGATCATCTTGATCCCCCAGCTCTCCCGTTGACGCTGGAACAGCTCGTACAGCTCCACGTAGGCGCTGTCGTCGCCGACGACGTTGATCTCAAGACCTTGCTTGGCGAAGCCCGCCGCCGCGGCCTCGTTGTTGCCTAGATGAGCGGCCACCAGGATCACACCCTTCGATTGCTGGTAGATCTCCAGGAACCGATCGAGGCTGCGGACCTCGAGGAGCCGATCGAGCTGCTCCCGCTTGAGCCATGGCAGCCGCATCAGCTCCATGACGTAGCGGGCGTAGTTGCGGTAGGCCGCCCTGGCCATTCGGCCGGCTTCGCGAGATTTCGGCGACACACCCAGGACGTGCCCGAAGTTGGCTCGCAGCCAGCGGCGCCGGGTGGGGCCGGCGGCGTAGCCGATCATGGCGAGCCAGCCGCCGACTCGATACGTCGGGCCTGCCGGGAGGTGGCCCAGCACCCACGACGAGGTCCGCCAGAAGCTGAGCAGCGTCAGGCCGGCGACGTGGGTCAGGAAGGTTTCTTTCTTGAGGCGATGCGGGGCCTCGAAGGTCCTGGGGGCGCCGTTGCTCCCAGTCCTGCGGGATCCCGGCCGCTTCGGTCGTTCGGGGCGGCGTCCGCCGGACGCCGCCCTGTTGCCTCCCACGCCTTCCTGCGTCACTTGACCTCGACGGCCGCCTTGCCGCCGCGGAGCGGTGCCGACTTCTTGACCTTCTTGGGCAGCGTTTCCGTGCCGATCAGAGCCTCGTTGTCCTCACCGCGGATGAACGCCTCGACGCGGTTGAAGGCGATGTCGTCGTGGATCTGGATTGGCGGGCTCTTCATGAAGTAGCTCGACGGCGCCACGAGGGTCCCCTTGAGGCCCCGATCGAGGCCCAGCCGCAGGCAGCGGACCGCGTCGATGACGACGCCGGCGCTGTTCGGGCTGTCCCAGACTTCGAGCTTGAGCTCAGCGTTGAGCGGCACGTCGCCGAAGGTCGTGCCCTCCATCCGGATGTAGCACCACTTGCGGTCGAGCAACCACGGGACGTGGTCGCTCGGGCCGACGTGGACGTCGTCCGGATCCAGGTCGTAGTCGAGCATCGAGGTGACGGCGTTCGTCTTGGAGATCTTCTTGGACTCCAGGCGCTCGCGCTCGAGCATGTTCAGGAAGTCGGTGTTGCCGCCGAAGTTGAGCTGATAGGTTCGATCCAGACGGACGCCGCGGTCCATGAAGAGGCGGGTCAGGACGCGGTGGCTGATCGTCGCGCCGACCTGGCTCTTGATGTCGTCGCCGATGACCGGCAGGCCCCTCTCGGCGAAGCGGCGCTGCCAGTACGGCTCACGGCCGATGAACACCGGGATGCAGTTGACGAAGGCGACGCCGGCCTGGAGCGCCTGTTCGACGTACCACTTGGTGGCTTCCTCGGAGCCGACCGGGAGGTAGCTGATGACGACGTCGACCTTGCGCTCCTTGAGGATCCCGACGACGTCGGCAGTCGGTCCGGGCGCCTTCTCGATGATCTGGGACAGGTACTTGCCCAGGCCGTCGTGGGTCATGCCGCGCTCGACCTTGACGCCGAGGTGAGGGACCTTGTGGAAGACGAAGGTGTTGTTCGGCTTGGTGTAGATCGCCTCGGACAGGTCCTTGCCGACCTTGTTCTTGTCGATGTCGAAGGCGGCCACGAACTCGATGTCGCGGATGTGGTAGCCGCCCAGGTTGACGTGCATGAGGCCGGGGATGAAGTCGTTCTCATCCGCGTTCTCGTAGTAGTAGCGGCCCTGGACGAGGCTGCTCGAGCAGTTGCCGACGCCGACGATGGCGACGCGGATCTTCTTGCCTCGCTCGGACTTGCGGCCGTTGCCGCTGGCCGGCGCCGTTGCGTTCGCGGCGTCGCTGCTCAACTTGTCGCTCACTTTGCTCCTTGCTCCTCTTTGCGAAGCTGCGTACGAACGTGCCATGTGCGTTGAATTGCCGTGATGCTGGCCGTGGCGAAGATGACGCCCAGGGCGAGCGCCAGCCAGAGCTGGCCCCTCGCACCCTGGGCGAGGCCGCCGTCCAGACCGGCCGCGACGAGGCCGGCGGTCAGGAGGACGAGCCGCTCGGCTCGGGGCGCGATGCCCACCTCGCCGTGCAGCTGCAGGTTCTCGGCCTTGGCCCGGGTGTAGCTGACCTGGAAGCTCGAGACTGCCGCGGCGGCAGCCAGGACCGCCCCCGTGACGAAGCCGGCCGCCGAAGCGCCGGCAACGATCCCGATGTAGACGACCCCTTCGCCCCAGCGATCCAGGGTAGAGTCGAGGAAGGCCCCGAAACGCGTCACCCGGTTCTGGGCGCGCGCCAGGGCTCCGTCCAGCAGGTCGAACGAGCCGCCGAGGATGACGAGTGCGGCGGCCGGGAGCCAGAGCTGGGCGGCCGCGGCCGCGGCCGCGCCGGCCGAGATGCCGAAGCCGATGATGGTCAGGGCGTTCGGTGTCAGGCCGAGCTTGCCGGCGCCGGCCGCGATCGGGGTGATGGCGCCGCGGACTCGAGTCCGGGTCTGCTGGGAGACGAGCGACTGGTCGCCCATCAATGCGCCTCTGCCGGCCGTGCCGGGATCTGAGCCATGCCCAGCACGGTGCGCTGGAGCTCGGCGACCTCGTCGAAGACGTTCGGTCGAAGCCGGCAGAAGACCTCGCGGCCAGTCCGCATGGTCTCGACCAGGCCGGCCGCCCTGAGGCGTGAGACGTGCCAGCTGACCAGCGGCTGGCTGAGCCCGACCGTGTCGATCAGCTCGCCGACGGTGGCCGGCCCCTCGGCCAGGCGCCGCACGATGCGCAGGCGGTTCACGTCGGCCAGGGCCTTGTGGAAGATGCGCAGCTCACGCAGATCCTCGGGCTGATCGACGATCGCCGCGACGGTAGAGCGGATGTGCGCGGGAGAGGGCAAGATGGCGTCCTCGTTGGCTAACGCTGCCGGCTGCCGCCCGGGCGGTTCGCCGCGCCTACAAACGAGCCTTTATATAAAGGCCGGTTGATGCTAGGACGCGAGGCGGAGGCTGTCAAGCCTGGACGGCGAGGCTGACATGGGCGCGCCAGCGGTGACCTGGAACTGCTGGTCCTTGCGGGCTTCGATCGAGCGGCGACGAACGGCACCCGTCCGAAGGCGCGGTCGGGCGGCCGGCCAGCCCGGAAAGGCGCCGATCGCGCCGGCGCTTCCTGACTCGAGTGGCTTCTAGCTGCAGGAGAAGGTGGCCGTGATCTTGCCGTTGCCGCC
>Ga0187886_1000708_pt1 | contig 36767 bp, 24 predicted proteins | sample June2016WEW_20_1_FD_133001 | JGI IMG/M metagenome (GOLD analysis project Ga0187886, IMG submission 133001) | Peatland microbial communities from SPRUCE experiment site at the Marcell Experimental Forest, Minnesota, USA - June2016WEW_20_150 | ecosystem: Environmental > Terrestrial > Soil >...
CGTGATCGAGCGCCAGCAAAGCCTGCTCCATCGCCGTTCTCCACAACCCGCGCTGGAGCGCCACGTCCAGGTACCCCATCGCGTCAATGAGTTCCTGCGGCTTGCCCAGCGAAAGCATCTCCGCCAGCGGCGCTGTCCCCGGGGAATCGGATTGCGCGTCCAGTTGCGCACGCGCCAGCCGCAAACGGCTCTCCCAATCCGGCGAAGTCAGCAACGACTCGATCCGTTCTCCGGTTTGATTCCACTGATCCGGTTCCTGTTCGTTCTCCGGAACTTCCAGGAAGGTCTCATATTGGCGCTGCATCGCCTCGCGTTGATCTTCCGGGAGGGTTTTCATATCGGCCAACCGCAGCGCCGAGAGAAATTGAATGGCCGAATGGTAGGGTTTCCCCATGTCCCGGTATGCGTGGCCGAGAATGTAATGGGCGCCCATCGACAGATCCGGGTGCTCCACCGCCTTCTGCAGGGAGTGGATGGCCGGATCCACCTGGCCTTCCGCGAGTTGCAGCGTTCCGAAAAGGAAGGATGCTGCCGGATGCTCGAAGCCCACCTTGAAAGCGCGGTCGAAGTATTGCATCGCTTCCTTATTCTGCGTGCGGGAATAGGCGTCGATCGCGAGGGCTAGATAGCGGTTCTGATCGGCGTGCGCCGAAGAAACCTTATCTTCCCCGCGCGTAAACTGGTCAATCGAGGTTCGGCGTTGATCAAACGTGTCTTTATCGGCTTCAAACAATCGCTCGGCCAGGATTGCCATTGCGGTCTTCTGGGCCGCGTCCTGCGGGCTGGTCGAACGTTGCTCCAATCCGGCAGTCGCCACGCGGGAAGAGGACCCACCGGGGGGGATCTGCATATCGGACGGAGGAGCGAGTATCCCGGTCATGCCCGCCTTGTAGGGCGGCGGCACGGCCAGCACCTTGCCAGCTTTGAGCGCCGAGCGTGCGCGCGATAGTTCCGGCGAATCGGGAAGGATTTTCATCCCCTGTTCGATGGCCTGCATCGCTTTTTCCGGCTGGTGCGCTCCCTGCATGATCGCGGCCAGCGCCAGATACTCGGTTACCGCCGCCTTAATCTGCCCCGTCCGTTCGAACGCCAGCGCCAGGCGCGATCGGGCCACCATATTTTCTGGAACCAACCGCGCGGCGGCCAGCCAGTTATCGATCGCCTTGTCCGCTTCACGCTTGGCCAGAAACAGTTCCGCCGCGCTCAAGCGCAGCTGGACTGATTCCACCATTTTGCCTGCGCGCTCCAGGATTTCCGCGATCTTCTCGTATGGAATCGGATTTTGGGGGTCGGAGTGGATCGAGTCCTGATACGTCGCCTGGGCCTGTTCGAGTTGGCCGCTTTGCATAAAGGCCAGTCCGAGATGGTCCGTGGCCACCGGATCGCCGGGGAACTCCGCTAGGGCGCGTTGGTAGGCCGCTATGGCCTGATCCCATTTTTGATCCCAAGCTGAGCTGTTTCCCTGCTTAAGGGCCTGTTCATACACTTCCCGATGACCGGCCATTCATTCCTCTAGGAATTCCCCTCAGAGTATAGCATACCGAACAGAATTCCTGATACCTGGGTATCTATTTTTTTTATGGAAAAAATTGGTTTTTCAGCGCGAGCCAGCCAATATATGTCGGGAGCGTATACCGAGATTGCGTAACCATCTATGATCGGAAGGGAAAAGCGGGCGAACCGGAAAAAATCAATTTATTGGAAGTGGATTCCATCGATCTAGGGAGATCCGGCTGGTACCTCCGACAGCGCCGCACCCTTTATGCGATTCTCTTCTCATCCTTAATGGAAATTCCGACCTCTTCATTTCAAGAATCAGGCATGGGAAAGAAATGTCCGCGATACCATGGAAGCCGGTTTCGATGATTAACAGCCCGCTCTTATGAAACAAGATCGCAACCTTGCAGCCGATATCCGGATCGTCTTTGCCGTTGAATCGTCTGGCGCGGCGGGCGGCCGGTTTCACAGTCTCCCGCCGATGGTGTGGCGAGAGTAAGAATCGGTTGGAGCATTTATCGGTTTGCGGCCTATCGTCGGGACGGAGACAGAAGGGCAAAAATTGCTTTCCGCCTTGTGGTAGAGTCACTAGATAACACGTGGGTTGCTCGCCTGTAATCCCCTGTCCTCCATTCGAGCAATACCCTGAGTCTCACATTTCCCCTGACCTAAAAGGGACATCTCTGCTTTGCCATAAAGGAGGGAGATTTCCGATCTGGGTTGACCGAGCGATCTATTGGTAGACGTAAATCCGATCGCGGTGATCGGAAAGATTTTGTATACGTGCTATTATTCGTCGCGCCTTCCCAGTCCTTCTCGGATGTGATGGACACGATTTTTCCGGTTTTATAGGAATAGAAATAGAAGGGATATACACCCTTGTAGAATCCATCTATTATTATCTCCTCCTCATCGGCTGACGTTTTGGATGGATGGTATACAAGCGTATTTATATCGATGCCCGGATTGGAAAATGATAAAGCCGTTCCAATATCCCACGGCCAGCCATAGATCGGTTCCTTGTTTACTTCTCCCGGAAAAGTATCGGGCATCTCAACGACCAATGTGAACGACGTTTTCTCATTTATTCCACTGGCGACAATGGCCGCATTCACATCCCTCAGCAGTTTCTCATTATAGTGCGCCGCGGCAATCCACGCTTCGCGCTGTCCAACCATGGAAAGCGTAAAAAGCAAGAATAGGCTCAGTGTGAGGAATGTCAAAACCCGCTTTGCCCAACGGTCCACAAAAATTTTGTACAGGATTTGGAAAATGATAGCCGCGAGCATGGCCGTCGCAAATCGAATTGCCCCCAAAGTCCTGTTATCAAATCCCGATGCTGTGGGAAGATAATCGGATAAGGCAAAAATAGTATGCGCACAACAAAATGCAAAGATACTCCAAACGCAAATATCTAAATATGGAAGCCCAGATATGCGAATTGTGGTAAAGCGTTCCAGAATTCCTTGAACATAATGCCGTTCTTGGTCAGAATCTTGATCCTGTGTTTTTATATTCCAATACACGTACATGGATATTACACCAATACCGATACTGAGTACGATCCATTGGATTGGAGATACCATTGGGAGATCGCGAAGGGCATGAAGGGAAATTCTCAGCGAATCGATCAAGGCAATATGCAGGCCGCCTGTGAGACCAGCCCAATACCGATAGAGAATGTCGATGGGAGAAGATATGGCCAATCGATACGTGGGAGTTCCAATGACATACTCGAGCAGCAGGCGATATATCAAATATAGAATAAAGGCAAGCCCCAGCGGAAGCACGCGACGCAGCCATTGTCGGAAATCAATTTTTCCTTCCTTTTGTAGAAAGGGATCCAGAAAAAAAATGATTACAAAAAGAGGGATAAACGCTTCATAGGATAGCGCTGAGAGGAGAAAAAGTATAACCGTCCAAATCCCTCGACTCCTCTCATTACTCGCTGTGACATACAGCGCGGCACACCAACACAAACCGGACAGGTTGAAATTCGTCATGACGGAGGAAAATAAATTACTTGCGGCGCATGGATATACCAATGCCGCACACGCTGCGAAAAAAGCGAAACGCCGCGAAAAGATCCTTTGAAGGGCAAGATAAAAGAATAGTATGGATCCACCAAAAAGGGTTAAATTGACCAAATGAAATTTCCAAGCGGCGGTTCCAAAAAACCAATAGCATAAGCCTAGTTGAAGAGCATAGATCGGACGAGCTCTTAGGCTTTCCAACGATGAGAAATATGCTTGGTAAAGGAAATAATTCGAAAATCCACGGGGGTAAATCAGATATCCCAAATCATCCCGCAGCAATCCACCCCATAGGATATAAGGAACAAATAACAACAGCCAAAGAAGGAAGATCAAAGTAATATCATTTCGTTTTTCCAGCCATTTATTGACCATCGTCGCTTGTCCTATATGGCGAATCTACCGAGTCGGAACATAAACTGGAATCAAGATACAGGTGTCGGGGAACACCCTCCCACACCGGAGGTCTGGAGTGGAAAAGATCGCTTCCAGCCAATCACTCCGGACGCAGGCGAACCGGTTCTGATTATTAAATCGATTGGACCCTCTCGCCTAAGAAACACTACCACCACTCCCGCAAACGATATGGCCATCGTTCATTCCCATCGTTCATTCCCCGGGATATTTTAAATCCCAATCCGTCCGGATACCGTCGAGAGTCTGCATGATGCGCAGTGTCTCCTCCTGCGGCATGCGCTCGCTTTCGGTCCTCCCCGCCCGCAAACATTCCATCACCTCCACCGCTTCGTGAGTATACCCGTTTCCCAAATAGGGCAACGATATTCTCTCATCTTCCCGTCCCGACCGCACGATCGTTAACGCGCATGGATACCACCAGGGAGATTCGATCCGAATCCTGCCCTCCGTGCCGATGATATTCGCTTCGAGCGGAGAAGCAAATTGGAAAGAAAAAGTGAGCGACGCCTGCCGTCCGCCGGGATATTCGAAAATAACGGCCGCCTGTTCGTCCACTCCCGTCCGGCCCATGACCGCCGAAGAAAGGATCCGCTGCGGCGACTCGCTGAAGACCATGGAAGCCAGCGATACCGGATACACGCCGATGTCCATGAGCGACCCGCCGCCAAGTTCCCGATTGTAGAGCCTCCCCTTCGGATCGTACGCTGGCCGGAAGGCGAAATCGGCCTGCAGCAGCCGGATTTCCCCCAGAGCTTTGGCCGCAAGCAACTCACGAACCTTCCCAAACACCGGGAAGTATCGGGTCCACATCGCCTCCATCAGGAAGGTCTTCTTTTGTCTGGCGAGGGCTATCACTTCCGCGGCCTGAGCCGCGTTGATCGTAAACGGCTTCTCGCATAGGACCGCCTTGCCGGCCTTGATGCAATCGAGGCAGTTTTCCCGGTGCAAGGTGTGGATGGTGGCAATGTAGATTACGTCCGTCTCCGGATCGTTGGCCAATTCCAAGTAGCTGCCATACCGTCGCGGAATCTTCCAGGTGTTTCCGAAGGCGTCCGCCGCAGCCTTAGTGCGCGATCCCACGGCGACGATCTGCGCGTCGGGAAGCAAGGACAGTGCTTCGGCGAACTTGCGCGCGATCCCGCCGGTTCCCAAAATCCCCCATCGGATAGTCTTCATTTTTCCTCCCATCTGCCCGGGGGACAACCAGAATTTAAAATCCTTCTAATTTCGACAGATCCGCCACGCCTTCGGGCAACCGGGCTATGGTTTGCAATATTGCGAGTCGATTCTTCCGCACTGCGGGATCATCCGTCATGACCAGAATTTTTTCGAAGAACGCCGATATCGTCCCGACCGAAAGGGAGAAATGATCCAGCAACCCGCTGATGGTCAGCGTGCCCTTGCTTTGTTCCCCGGCGACGAATTGGCGCAACCCCTTGGCGGCGTTCCAGATCGCCTGTTCCTCGCCTTCCGAGAGAAGGGACTCATCCACGGAGTATTGCTCTTTGCTCTCGCGGGTGATCCGCACGCAACGCGCATATGCCGCCAGGATCTGCGGCCACTCCGGCTTTCCGACCCAGGCCGTCAATTCCTCCGCCGCGCGCCGGGCAAGAACCGGATTGCCGGCTTGCGCCGCCAGCACAGCTTCCACTACATCGTAGCGGAAGCCCTGGTCGGTCAATAATCCGCGCAGCCGACCGGCAATGAAATCCATCACCTGGGTCTGAACCACCCCGGAAGCGGGGATCGGTTGGAGGGCAGACGCCAGACGGATTCCGTCGCGCACTTCGAAAGCAATCCCGCGCCCAAGCAGGATCTGGATCAGCCCGAGGGCTGCGCGCCGCAAAGCGAACGGGTCGCGCGTTCCGGTCGGCGCAAGCCCCGCGGCAAAAAGTCCGGTCAGAGAATCCAGCCGGTCCGCGACGGCTACCGCCGTACCCGGGAGCGACTCGGGGATTGCATCTTCGGCGGATCGCGGCAAGTAATGTTCGTAGATCGCCCGGGCGACCTCGGACGACTCGCCCGAATCGATCGCGTAATAGCGGCCCATGGTTCCCTGCAGCGAGGTCATTTCCACAACCATCTGGGTGGTGAGGTCGGCCTTGCATAAGTGCGCGGCGCGGGCCGCGGTCGCCGCCTGCGCCGGGGTCAGGCTCAAGGCCGGGGCGAGCGATTGCGTCAACCGTTCCACACGTTCGCATTTTTCCAACATCGATCCGAGCTTCACCTGGAAGGCGAGCGTGGCGAGCCGCGGCCGGAATTCTTCCAACTTCTTGCGGTGATCCTCGCGGATGAAAAAGGCCGCGTCGGCGAAACGCGCGCGCAGGACGTGCTCGTTCCCCTCGCGCACGGTTCCGTCCCCCTGCCCTTTGCCGTTGCACACCGTGAGAAAATTCGGCAGCACTTCCTCCCCCTTCTGGATCGGGAAGTAACGCTGATGTTTGCGCATCACCGAGATCAATACCTCGCGCGGCAGCGCGAGCGATTCCGGATCGAACGAACCGAGGATCACATTCGGCTCCTCCACCAGGTCGGTCACTTCTTCGAGCAGTCCCGGCTCGGCGGCCACTTTGCCCCCGGTCATCGCCGCGAGCTTCGACGCTTGTTGCAGGATCCGTTTGGCGCGTACCGCCGGGTCCGGTTCAATTCCCTCTGCGCGGAGTGTCGGCAGGTATTCTTGCGCCGAACGGAGGACGATCTCTGGCGAATGGAGCGGCCTCAAGCCGCGGGTGACGCGTCCGGCACGCACACCGAACCATTCCACCGGCAGGGTCTCCGTGCCCAGCAGCGCCACCAGCCAGCGCACCGGCCGCGAGAAAGCGGCGCCGCTGACGTCCCAGCGCATCACTTTTGCGAATTGCAGGGAAGAGACGAGGCCGCTGAGCAAACCGGGCAGAATCTCCCCCGCCGGTTTGCCCGTTTCCGTACGCCGCAAGACGATATATCCGTTTTCCGCTCGCAGCAACTTCGGTTCAACGCCGTTCTTTCCGGCAAATCCGGCCAGCGCCGGCGAGGGGGAACCGTCCGGCTGATACGCTTTGGAAACGGGCGGCCCTTTAACCACAACCTCGATGCTTTTCTGCGCCGGGCTCAGACCGCGAACGACGGCGGCGATCCTGCGCGGCGTGCCGTATACGTCCACGCGGCGGAACGCCAGATGTGCCTCTTTCAACGCGGCGGGGAGTTTCTCCGCAAGTTGCGCCCGGGCGGAGGCGCAATCGGCGAAGGGCAATTCCTCCACTCCGATTTCAAAAAGCAGCGTTTGCGGCCGGGTAAATTTCTTCACGGATTTCCGGGCGGCAGCCGGTGTGCGCCGAAGGGAGGAATGGAATTTCCCCATCAGCGGGAATCCTTCCGCCTCACGCTCCTTCAAGTAGGCTTCCGCCACCTGCCGGGCCAGTCCCCGCATGCGGGCGAAAAAGTTCGCGCGCTCGGTCACGCCGACCGCTCCGCGCGCGTCCAAGATGTTAAAGGCGTGGGAGCATTTCAATACATAATCGTGTGCCGGGAGGACCAGCCCCGCCGCAAGCGCGGTGCGCGCTTCAGCCTCGAACAGCTCGTACATCTGCCGCAGCCGGTCCACCTGCGCCACCTCGAAATTATAGGTGCTTTGTTCGCGTTCGTTCAGGAGGAAGACATCGCCGTAACTCACTTCGTCGACCCAGCGGATGTTTTTAAAGTGCGAGACTTTCTGAAGTGCCATGAGGATCCGTTCCACCCCGTAGGTGATTTCCACGGAGGGGATCGGTAGTTCGAATCCACCGGCCTGTTGGAAGTAAGTGAACTGGGTGATCTCCATCCCATTCAGCCAAACCTCCCATCCCAATCCCCAGGCCCCCAGGGCGGGCGACTCCCAGTTATCCTCCACAAAGCGCACGTCGTTTTTCCGCAGGTCGACCCCGAGCGCCTCGAGCGACTGTAGGTAGATCTCCTGCGGATTGCCGGGGTCCGGCTTGAGGATGACCTGGAACTGGTAGAACTGCTGCATCCGGTTGGGGTTTTCCCCGTAGCGGCCGTCGGCCGGGCGGACGGACGGCTCCACATACGCCACGTTCCAGGGTTCCGGACCGAGCACGCGCAGGAAGGTGGCCGGGTTCATCGTCCCGGCGCCGACTTGAATGTTATACGGCTGCCAGATCAGGCAATTCTTTCCGGCCCAGAATCCCTGCAGCTTGAGAATCACTTCCTGAAAATTAAGCGATTTCCTGCCCGGTGTCTTTGGCATGTTTTTTTCCATGGAAAAAGGATTTTGGGATTATATCTTATCGATCGTAACAGGGGAAAATAAAACCGCCGCCCGAAAACCGGCGGCGATCGGTGTGCGCTGGGGGGGAGTTGAACCCCCACGCCTTGCGGCACATGGCCCTCAACCATGCCTGTCTGCCAGTTCCAGCACCAGCGCGGTGGGAAGCGCCGGAATTATAGCCCAGCAAGGGGGAGTGTCAACCCGAAACACTCGGCGTGAGGAAAACGACCACCCTGTCCGCGGCCGCCCGGGTGAGCTCCCCTTCCGCCGCATTTCCTTCCCCGTCCGTCCGGATCCCAAAATATTTTGCCTGATCCGGATGCTTTGCGAAATATTTTTTCAGTACGACCGCGACCCCGGCCGTCTGATCCAGGATGATGGAGTTCCCCCTTTCGTCCGTCCAGAAGGAACCTGCACCGAAGGCGACTGCGATACCTGATCACGACGAATTCGCCATCCCGGGGAGCCAAGTTGATCGGCATGGATATCCGACGCCCGGTTTTGCGGCCGGTAATGGGGATCATGGCAAAGCCGTCCCCCAGCAGCGGGTGGGGCGGGGAGGCGATGATCGCCCTCAGGAACGCATTGCCAAACGGACCGAGCCTGAGAAATTCCTCCCGCGGCCGGCCACCCGGCGGCGGTCACCCTATCTCCAACGGAGAATATTGGTCCGGATCCATGTCCAATTGAGGATTAGGTGCAAAACGATGCCGACCGCGATCACGATCCCCACCCACTGGTGAACCAGGTACGGAATGATCAGAGGGTTCAGTCCGGAGATGATTTGAAAGATGATCAGCAGAAACAGGATTGGATTGAGAATTTTTAGCGCTTGAATTCTGCTCATAGTGGCTTCCGTTGAGAAAGTCCTTCCGCAAAAAATATCCCGGTTTGTCTCTTCCCGATCAGCCCGCACGGGGATCAATCGAAGCGTAGACATCATCGGTTTTCGCCGCCATAATGAAATCGTTGCGGTGCAACCCGCCGATCCGATGAGCCCACCAGGCGGCCGTCACCCGTCCCCATTCGGTCAGCAGCGCGGGATGATGGTCCTCCGCCTCCGCCAGTTCCCCCACTTGAACCGTGAAAGCCAGCGCCGCGGAAAAATTTTTAAAGCGGAACTCCCGCTCCAGTCGCTTAATCCCATCTCGCTCGACGACCTTCCACTCGGGGATCTCGCGCGTAAATTCCCGGATCTCATCCTCAGACAGTGGGCGATCTTCTTTGTGTACCGGCGTGCAGTGCAGTTGACTAAGCTGGGTCATCGGTCCTCCTTTTCCTTTTTTTCGGCAGGCATCATCCGGATTAATATTTTGCCAACATCCCGCCGGCCTGTTTGCCAACGGGTCCGGACGGATCCAGCCGAAGTGCGGATTCCAATTCCGGTTTGGCTTCCGCGATACGTCCCTCTTCCTGCAGGCATATCCCCAGGTGCAAATGAGCGCCGGCCGAATCGGGATTTTGCTCCAGGGCGCGGAGAAAGAAACGTTCCGCCGTGGATAGATCGCCTGCCGCGAACCAACCCAAGCCAAGGATATCCAGTGCCCGGTCATTGGTCGGCGCCAGGATCACGGCCTCGCGCGCCGCCGGGATTCCGTTTTCTTCGATATGGTAATCGTTCTCGATGTAAAACCTGGCCAGGGCGATCCAAGCTTCCGCTTCCTTCGGATGGGCAGTTGTCGCCTGGATGACCCAGCCCTCTGCATCCACGATGTTGCCGAGTGTAAAATCGACCTGGGCCAATTCGGAAGCGATGTTCCAATCGCCTGGCGCAGCCGCCCAGGCCTGCAATAGCCACCAACGGGCTCCCGTGAGGTCCCCATTGCGATGCATCCACGATCCGTACATCATGCAAGCCAGCGCGGATTTCGGCGCGAGGGCGACCCCGCGGCGATAGGAGATTTCCGGGTTTTCTCCTGCGCCTTCCTGAGCCGATCCCAGTAGTGCGTAGGCTTCCCCATAAGTCGGATTTCTTTCGATCGCCCGGCGCAAGGCTTCCTCCGCGAGCGCCGGCTCTCCCAGGCTAATCAGTTCCTCGCCGGTCCGGGCAAAAATATATTCCGGGACGCGTAGCGCGATGGCCGACCGAATGACCGTCGCCAACTCCCGTGCTTTTCTTTCCAGCGTAGGCGGGGCGGAATTTATACTGTCCAATAGCTCCAGCGCGCTCCCCGGATCACGCGCAGCCCGGATTAAAGCCAGCGTATACGTAGCTTCTGAATCGCCGCCGTGGCGGGCAAGCCAGCGTCCAATTGCATCTTCCGCCTTTGTCCATTGGCGGGTCTGGACGTACCCTTTCCACAACCGGTTCAGCGTTCCATCGAGTGTGGGGTCCAAGGCGAGCGCCTGCTCCCATCGGGCGATCGCCTGATCGGATTTGCCGGTTTCCCATAAAGCATTTCCCAAATCCGATTGGAAAACGGGATCCTGCCGCCGGTATGGTTCAGCCAGGCTGAGGTAGCATAGCGCCGCCGGAAAGTCCGAGCGGGCGAGCAATTCACGGCCGGCAGCCACGGCGAAATCCGATTCGCGGGGAAACCACAAGATAGCCCAGGAATCCGCCGGAGGAGAATCGGCCGGGCAAGCGGGACGAAACGGCACGGCTCCCTGTACGGTTGACGCCGGGCTCAGCCAGAGAAGCGCGACGGCGGCGAAGACCAATATTATTTTTCCGAAATATTGAGCGCCCGGATGGTGGATCATTTTTATAACTTCACGGAGACTCCCGGCGGAAAAGGAAAAAGCGGGGGCGCCCGGCGAGTCTGCCGCTATACACTGGTCAAATCCGGCGGGGGAGTCTGGCCGATGTTTCCGTCTACGATCTGGTTCAACTTCTCGACCAGCTCCGGAACCTCGCCTTTTTCCGCCAACGCCGATAATGAGTCGATCGTCCGGTTCAGTTCGCCCGGTTTCCAGAAATGATTTTCCCCGGTCAACCGGAGAATGTCCGGATGGGTGGTCGGACGCAGGACTGTTTCATCTTCCCATAGTTGTTCGCTGAGTTTCTCGCCGGGCCGCACGCCGGTAAATATGATCGGGATATCGCGTCCGGGCTCCAACCCCGAAAGGCGGATGAGATCCTCGGCGAGGGAAACGATCCGCACCGGCTTGCCCATGCGCAGGAGCAGGGTTTCTCCGCCTTCTCCCAGGCTCGCCGCCTGGAGCACCAGGTGAACCGCCTCGGGGATGGTCATGAAATATCTTTCCATTTCCGGATGGGTCACCGTCACCGGGCCGCCGCGCGCGATCTGCCGTTTGAACACGGGGATCACCGATCCGCGGCTGCCCAGGACATTTCCAAACCGCACCGAGACGTACGATTTACCGCTGCGGCGGGCGGCGTCCTGCACGATCATCTCCGCCAGCCGCTTGGTGGCGCCCATGACGCTGGTGGGACGGATGGCCTTGTCGCTCGAGATCAGCACCAGCCGCTCGGCGTTCGCTTCCAACGCCAATTCCACTACGTTGCGCGTACCGACCACGTTGTTGGTGAAGGCTTCCTCGACGTTGATCTCCATGAGCGGAACATGCTTGTGGGCCGCGGCGTGAAACACAACCTGGGGCTGGTGGGCGCGGAACACCGATTGCATCCGGGGCCGGTCGCGGATATCGGCGATGATTGGATGCAGGGCCAAACCGGAATAATCCTCCCCTAGCTCGAGAAGCGCTTCGAAGATGCTGTTCTCCCCGTGTCCCAGGAGGAGGATCTCGCTCGGCCCCCAGCGTGCGATCTGCCGGCACAATTCGAAGCCGATCGATCCGCCGGCTCCGGTAACCATCACCCGCATCCCGCTCAGCGCGCGTCCGACGGCTTGGTCGGCGGTTTGCGCCGGCGCCCGGCGCAGCAAATCGCTGACTTCCACGTTCCGCAACCGGCCGGCGCTCACCCGCCCCCCAATCAACTCGTACAGCCCGGGCATGGTGCGATAGGGCAGCCTGCCTTTTCGGCATAAGTCCGAAAGTCGCCGGAACACTTCGCCCGACGCCGAGGGCATGGCGATTACCACCTCGTCGACTTCGTGCTCGGCAGCGACCGCGAGCACGTTTTTCAAAGCGCCGAGCACTTGCACTCCGTGGATCCGCTGGTGCAGTTTTTCCGGCGCGTCGTCGAGGAACCCGACCGGGATCATGTGCAGCTGGGGATTCTTCTGCATCTCGCGGGCCACCAGCGCGCCCGCGTCGCCCGCTCCGGCGATGAGCACGCGCCGGGTGGCTCCGCTGCCCGGTAAGCGACGGCGGGCTTGCATCAATTCGGAGAGCATGCGGATTGAGAACCGCAGCCCTCCAACCAGAACCAGGCTCACCAAAGCGTCGATGGCCGGGATCGTCAAAGGAACTCTGGGCTGCGTAATGTAAAACGACAGGAAGTAATATCCCATCATCAGGATTCCGTTGACGGCGATGGCTTCGAGAATGATCAGTGCTTCCTTCATGCTGGCATACGCCCAGAAGCGGCGATACAAACCGAAGTACCAATAGACGAAGGGTTTGACCAGCAAAGCCGCCACGATCATTCCCGCCATCGTGGGAAGGTATTGCCTCAGCTGGCCATATGGCAAACGGAGAACGAAAGCGATCGGGACGGACAGAACGATGATCACCAGATCGGCCGCGAAGAGGTATCGGTTGCGAAGCAGCAGGACGGATTTGTTCATGGCGCCTTCGCCCCCGATCCATCACGCTGCCAGCGCAAGGTGGCATCCAACCCGGCGCGGAAATCCGTTTTCGGTGAGAACCCGAGCAACGCGCGGGCGCGCTTTGGTGCGCAGCGCGAATGGCGGATATCGCCCGTGCGCGGCGCGGACAGTTCCAGCTTCAATCGCACGCCGCACAAGGCCTCCAACTCGGAGCGCAAATCCAAGATGCTGCGCCCCCGGCCGCTGCCGATATTCAGCACCCGGCCGTCCGCACGATCCGATTCGCAAGCAAGGATATTTGCGCGGACCACATCCCCCACGTAGATGAAATCCCGGGTCTGCCGCCCGTCACCGTAGATCGTCACGGGCATGCCGGCGACGGCGCGCGCAATGAAAATCGCGATCACCCCGGAGTACGGCGAATGAAAATCCTGCCGCGGGCCGAAAACGTTGAAGTACCGCAAACAAACGCAGGGCAATTGATAGGAGGAATAATAGGAAAGAGCGAAGGATTCGCCCGCCAATTTGCTGGCCGCGTAGGGCGAGAGCGGCATCGTCGCCTGCTCCTCCCTGGCGGGAATCGGACCCGCGCCGTAGACCGCGCAGGAGGAGGCCAACACCACTTTGCGAATCCGCGCCTCACGCGCAGCCTGCATCACGTTGAGGGTTCCCCCGACGTTGACGGCGAGCGTTTCCTCCGGGTTCTCAACGGATTGGGTCACCGAAACCAAAGCCGCCTGGTGCAGAACGAAATCCATCCCGGCCACAGCCGTCCGGACCGCATTCCGGTCGCGAATGTCCCCTTCGAGAATCTCCACCCTTCCGAAAACCGCGGAAAGATTGTCCTTCCGGCCGGTGGAGAAATTATCCAGGATCCGGACCGAATGTCCCCGTCCGACCAGACTCTCGGCGAGATGCGATCCGATAAAACCGGCGCCCCCGGTGATCAGATATTTTGACAAGGCGTTCCGCCTCCGCGCGGAAGAACGATATTTTACCGAAACGAGCCCGCTTTACCCAGCCGCCCATTTCCCCCTGTCAGGCTGCGAAAAAGCCGCCCGGAATTCGCAACGATACCGACCCAAAAACCTATCCCCCAAGAAAAATGAATGCAGGTAAACACCCATGGCATCACCGCCGCATACATTGGGGTCTTGTTCTTCAAGGCTTCCCAAAGAGAAAATCCCGCGCATACCAATATGTAAAGCGCAACCTCCGCCCCCAGCAGGATCGCCAGCGGGAAATAGAATTTCGATCCGAGCGCCAGAACCGCCAGCGACAGGACGAACACCGCCGGGATTACCTGTCGAACGCGCAACGACCGCGGATGGAATGAAATCATCGCCGCCTTCTGTCGCCCGTAGAGTAAATATTGCCTCGCCAGCGAGTGAAGGTCCGGCCGGGCGATATACCGCGAGCGGATGTCCGGGGAGAAAAAAATTCTTCCACCCGCAGCGCGGATTCGAAAAAAGAATTCGTAATCCTCGTTAACCGGAACCTGCTCGTTGAAAAAACCCACCCGGACGAATACTTCCCGCCGGAAGACGCCGAAGGGAACGGTATCCACCTCCCCCGGCTTGCCGCCCACGCGATACCGGACTCCTCCCGCGGCCAGCGGATCGCCTGCGGCAACAGCGATCGTCCGGGCGACAATTCCCATAGCGCCGGGCTGGACATCCCACATTCCGCCGACAGCCTCGCATCCGGTCTCCGAAAGCGCGCGGACGGATTGTTCCACGTAGTCCGGATCGGGAACGGCATGGGCGTCCATCCGGAGAATGATTTCACCCGTCGACGCGCGCACTCCGGTGTTCAGCGCGGACGGAGCGGTGAGCCCCGGGTTGTCGATGACGCGAATCGGGGACTTCGGATGGGTCTCGATGAACCCCCGGACCCGGCCGCGCGTGCCGTCCGTGGAGAATCCGTCGGCGACGATAATTTCCATCCGCTGGCGGGGATAGGTCTGACGATCCAGCGCGTCCAGAACCAGCCCAATGGTGCGCTCCTCATTCCGACTGGGAATAATGACTGACACGAGAGGTTGTGGATCGGTCATCGGGGCTGGGTTTCCAGAAGGGCGGAATATTCCCGCTCGAGCGCTTCGGCGATTCGATTCCATCCATAGCGCTCCACCCACGCGCGCGCGGCCTTTCCGATCCGCTTGCGCTCGGCGCCCTGGCGCAGCAAACGGACAACTACAGCGGCGAACGTCCGATCCGGCGGAGCCAGAAGAATTTCTTCGCCGTTTCGGGCGGGGATGCCCTCGGCGCCCAGGGGCGTGCTCACCACGGCTTTTCCGGCAGCCATCGCCTCGAGGATCTTCAGGCGCATCCCGCCTCCGCTTCGCAGCGGGACGACGACGACCGACCCGCGGTTTAAATACGGGCGGACATCGTCGACAAACCCGGTTACCGCAATCGAGTGGTCTTCTTCAGGCCATCCCAGAATATCGGTCGGCGGATCCTTGCCCACCACGATCCAGCGGGCGGTCTCTTCTTCTTTGAGAATCCGCGGCCAGATCTCCCCCCGGAACCAACGCATCGAATCCACGTTCGGCGGCCAATTCAAGGAGGCGATGGAAACCACCGTTCCGGGCTCCTCGCTCATCGGCTGCGGGTAAAACCGTTCCAAGTCCACGCCGGCGGGTGAGACGGCCACTTGCGCATCGGGAGCCATGCGCCGGACGCGCTCGGCGTCTTCCTCAGTGATGGCGAGGCACAGGCTGGCCTGCTCGCAGGCACGGGCCTCGAACTGGAGCATTCGCCGGGCCTGGAGGGCGACGTACCAGCTGAACGGGGGCGTGATGGTCCGCGCGTACCGTTCGGCCAATAAAGATTCCACATTATGCAATCGGAGCACGGCGGGCCGGTTGTGCTGTTGCACCAACCCCAGATAATGCGCCATATGCGTGTTTTCCAACTGGACCAAGTCGAACAGTTCCTCCTGGAAGGCCGAACGGATGGCATCAGACATCGCGCCGGATTTGTATTTGGCAGCCGTGTATGGCAGCGAAGAAAACAGATTTCCGATAGCTGAGAGAGGATTGGTGGTGGTATCGTGGGGAATCGCTTTCGCCCACATCAAGCCCGCATGGGCGCGAAGCTCATCGGCGGCCTGCGGCGAACCGAACCCCAAGAAGGCCGCCTGATGTCCGCGTTCCGTCAGATGCCGGACGAGTTCATAGATGGCGATCCGTCCGCCGTCGGTGGCCGGCCATGGGATTTTCGGAGCGACGAATAAAATCCTCATTTCAGGTCGCCTTGCCCCTTGGCGTATCCTGGGCTGCTCGTTTTCGAACCCGCCAGACGATCCACGCGGCTGCCGCGATAAGCGCTGCAAAGAGAATCGGCAACGGGCTGTGCAGCTTCCAGGCAATCAATCCCGTCAGGGGAATCCAGAACACCAATCCCAGGTACCACCATTTCCAGCCGAAGACCAGCCCTTCCGCCGCAAGCATCAATGCAAACGGCATAATCATATCCCGGTGCCGGGATTCCCGCGGGATAAGAATCGAGAACACCAGGAAGAGACCGGCGCCGCAAACCACAACCGGCCAAACATCCCCACGGCTGCGGCGGACCGCCTGAAAAAAACCCAAAATGGAAAAAGGGATCATTGCATACCACAGCCACATTCCGGGGAAGGCGATGAAAGATGGATCAAAACCCGACACTCCAGACAGTGTTCCAGGGAAGATCCAGGCATAGGGCGCCAATGCGGTGGATATCGTGGAAAGGAGTAGATACCGGACGAAGCCCGCCGGATGACCGATGATCCAGCCGAGAAACGCGCCAAACGTTCCGGTTACCGGCACATCCGTTGTCTGGAACAGCAGGGATTGGGTGTTCACCGCGATGGACGGCAACGAAAATGAAGCAATCTTCGGCCAAAGGAATACCACGCAGACGGTTGCCGCGGCAAGGAAAATCAACCAGCGTACTATCCGGCCGGACCGAAGGAACCACACGACGAGCAACGTCGCACCGGCCGCCGCCAAAGCCAGCCGGGCATAGTTGGCGGCATCCCGGATGACGCCAGCCGCCAACCAAGCGAGGATCAACACGGCCGCCCAACCGGCTGCGCGCAAAATTCGTTCGCGGGAATAATTTTCGGAGGCAAAAAAATTTTCCAGCCGATACAGCGCCAGGAAAAAGAGAAGCAACAGAAATGCGAATACCGTGTCCTTCAAGGTCATCAACCCCCAGAGCCAGAAGCCGGTATAGAACGCCGTCAGCCAGCCAGCCCAGCGCGCGGGTGCCGATCCGAAAAGGATCGCGCTGATTCGATAGACCAAATACACTGATGCCGCACCCAAAACCGCGTTGATTGCCACGGCCGCTGCCGGCGCTCGGCCGATAACGTAATACAACACCGCCAGGATACGGGGATAAGTATCGTTTTCCATCGAGGCCAACCGGCCCGCTGCCTCCGGCAGAATCCCGTGATTGTGCCAAGCCTGTGCCAGGATCCAGGCTATCCGGTCGTACCCCGTGGCATCCTTGTAAAGATAGTTGGGATTGCTCCCCGTTATTCCATAGAAAATCGCCGTCGCCAGAAGCCGCACGCCCAGCGCCACAAGGAACAACCGCAGGACAAAGCGCCGTTCCTCGGCCGGAGAATCCCAAAGCGCCCATCCGATCGCCGCTCCGCCGGCCAGGATCACCATCAGCACCGGCGCTCCCAGTGTTTCCCAGGGGAGGACGGCGATCACCAATGCCCCGGCCGCGGCCAGAATAATCGACAATCCCATCCATCCGTCGATCCGGGTTCGGGCAAACGGTTCGCGCATTAAATAGACCTCGGGGATTTTTTTCCCATGCGACTGCCTTAATAATTTCTCTGCCGGTGGACGGCGGGGATCGGCTGCATTTACTCGGAGGATCTTCCCAACACCTGGCGGTACACCGAACGGGTTCCTTTCATCATGCGGTCCAAAGTATACTCCCGCGCGATGGAAGCCCCCGCCCGCCCCATAGCAATGCGGGTGTTCCAATCCCCGGCGAGCCGGATCATTGCTGACGCCAACTCCGCCGGGTTTTCCTTGGGCACGAGGCAACCGTTGCGTTCCGGCTCGACCAGGTCGCGATTCCCGCCCACATCGGTGGCGATGCATGGTAATCCGCAGGCCATTGCCTCGAGGAGCGTATAGGGAAAACTTTCGAACCATGAAGGCAACACGAACACATCGGATGCGCCCATAAGGTTCCGTGCTTCCTCGCGGGAAATTCTCCCTGGGAGCGCCAGGCGTGCGGCCCAACCGCCCCGCTGAGCCGTGCGTAAAATCTCCTCGCGCGCCGGGCCGTCCCCCACCACGTACAATTGCGCATCGGGAATCCGCGCGGCCACAATATCAAACGCCGCGGCCAGATTGTCCATCCCCTTCTCACGGGCCAGCCGGCCGACATACAGGAAGCGAATTTCTCCGCCGGTTCGATTTTCTAGGGTGGCGGATCCGAACCACTCCGGCTCTAACCCATTCGGGACAAGGCAGGCTTTGCCGGGCTGCACCAGACGCCCGTCCAAATACATTTGCCGGATCGTCCGGGAAACGAAGATCACCTTGTCGCTTGCCAGCCGGTCAAGCCAGCGTTCCGCCAAACGGTACCAGCCGATGGCAGCCGGATTTTGCGGCAGGAAGAACGAGGGGGTATGCACCGTGTGCACAACCGGCACCCCCGCCGCGCGCGCCGCCAGACGGCCGATCAAGCCGCCGCGGGTATCGTGGGTGTGGACTAGCGCGATTTTTCGCGAGAGGAATTCCTTCCGCAACCGGACCAGCGCCGCCAGATCGGCCTTCCCGGCGCGCGGAAGCACGATGCACCGCGCCCCCAGCCGTTCCGCAAGCGAGATAAACGGCTCACCCAGCGTTCCAAAAACCTGGAATTCGTATTCTCCGGCCAGCCCGCGGAACAGCTGCAAGAGATGGGTTTCTATTCCCCCGGTGGCGAGCGGGGAGAAGGAAACAATCGCGACGGGCGGCCGGCTCATCCTTCGCCCCCCGTGGGTTGTCCGCGAGCGGAAGAGAACGTCCCACCATTGGCTTGGAGGCAACCGGTCCTGACGGGGGTTTTATGGAATACCGTCTCTCGCAGGCGGGTGACCCATATCGTACCGATCGGAAAGCAGGGATGGCGATCCGCCGGAAGGACATCGCGAACATTTTGCTCCCGTGGAATTCTGTTCATCGGGGGGTTAAGAGTTCCTCATAAAGGGATTCGAACTTGCGGGTCATGAGGTATGTAGAATACCTTCCTTCGACGAACGAACGGGCTGCGCGGCCCATCGCCACACGGCGTTCGGGCGGCAGAGCCATGGCTTTCTGCAGGCACCCGACCAGCGCCAGCACGTCTCCCACCGGAAAAACATAACCGGTCTCCCCTTCCGCCACGATCTGCTCCCCGTCCGCCGCGTCAGAAAGGATCACCGGCTTGCCGCATGCCATGGCCTCCAATACCGAGTTGGGGAAGGCTTCGGAACGGGAGGGAAGGACCAGCCAATCCAGCGCGGCGTAAACCCGCTCTATGTTTTTTATCACCCCCATCTGCCGGACAACCTCCTCCAACCCTTGCTCCTGGATTTGTTCATCCACTCCTTCCCGCGCGTCTGCATACGTGGTTCCCCCGACCAGAATAATCTTCGCGAAGGCGGGCCAGGAACCGGAATTTTTCATTTGCGCCACGGCAGTCAGCAAGGTGGCGTGATCCTTGACCGGCGAGTATCGGGCAACCATGCCAAATACCAGATCGGAGGCGGAGAGTCCGAAGGCCGTGCGAGGCGCGCGCCAATCGAGACCGGGAGTGAACCGCTCGAGGTCGACGCCGTTTGGGATGACTTCTATCCGAGAGGAAGGAATGCCCAGCAGATCGTGCGCCTCGCGCGCCGCGAAGTGGGAGTTGGAGACGATGCGCGCGCTGGCGCGCCAGAGGACGCGCTCGGCGGTTTGCCAGAGTGGCGGATAGAAACCGGCGATGCGCGTGCGCAGCGATGTGACGACGCGGTGATGCCCGGCCAGCGGTCCGGCGATGCGCGCGTAAAGATCGGCCGTACGCAGGTACGACTGCACCACCGCCGGCCGCTCCCGCAGGATCAACCGCCAGAGCCGGAAGACGACCACCAGGGCGCCGAGCTTACCGAGCGGTTTGCGCAAGCTGATCAACCGCGCATCCTGCAGCGGGATTTCCACCGGAACGCGATCCAAACCGTAGACCACCACCGCGATCGGTTCAAACCGCTCCCGGTCCAGGCGACGCACAAGCTCCGCCGCCTGGCGTTCCGTTCCGCCGGAGGCCAGGGTGGGGATGAGGAAGAGGATTTTTTTTCTTTGCCGATTCGACGGGTTCGGTTGCATGATTCTCATTTCCTCACGCCCAACACCGCAAAGTGCAGGGGTCGGGAAGCTGGCGGAATGCCCGCGTCTCAAGCCGAAAAGAAAACGTTTGCCATATACCAGGCATAAATAACCTGGGTCAGGAAGCTCAATCCAATCAGAATGCCCAGAACGGGCATCCGGAGCCGCCGGGGGACAAACCCAAACAATCGATCCCGGTAGAGGATCAGGGGCAGGATGAGAATTTTACTAAATCTCACCACTGCCCAAATCTCATGCTGGTTGAGCGTTACAGCCATCCCCAGCACAACGGTTGGAATCAGAATGGAAACAACCTTCCGATACAAATCCCGTATATTCCGCGGCGCGGTCCGGTCGGTTAATACACGGACAAGAATGTAAACGGCTGTTAGGACAACCAGCGAGAGAATTCCAACCTTCGCCCAGCCCGAGAAACCCCTGCCCATTAAGGTGCCGATCCATCCATCCAGAATTGGCAGCGATCCCTGGGACACCACCTGCGCCTGAACGATGGAAGCGATGGTCCATAACGGATCCTTCGTGACCACGGTCTGCCAAATCCACAAGAGAACCATCGGCGCGATGGTCAGCGCCGTCATCGCCAGGAGTTGCTTTGTATCGATGTCCCTCGGAATGGATGGCGGACGATTCTTTTCCCGCACCCAAACCGCCCACGGCACGAGTAGCAGCAGAGGCGCGAAAATCCAGGCAACCGGATGCATCAGCGTCGCCACACCCAACACCGCACCCGATGCAACCCAGCGACTTCGCATCGCCAAAAGGACGCTAAGGATCAGGAGAAATAGGACGATGGCATCAATCTGCGGAAAGATCGCATACAGGCTTCCCACGAACGGCCAGGCAATATAGAGGAACGCCATCGCCCATCCGCGATGAGCGATTCCTTCCTGCCGGCAAAGGGGAATCATCAGCAGCGCGCCGCCCAAGAGGAAGAGAAAGGAGAAAGCCTGCATGATCTGGAGCGGCCCAAGCCAGGCTCCCGCCACCGTATGTAACGCCGCGATCAACCAAGGATAACCCGGCGGGTGATGGGGATGGAACGGCAGCCCCCACGTCAGGCTTTCCTTCCAATAGGTATAGACATCCCCATTGGGGTTGAAGAAATCGAATTTCCACACGGCCGACATCCACTGCGTCAAACCGGTAAAGAAGAAGAAACAAACGGCGAGAAACAGAGCCGGCAGTGCGTATGATCTCTTACGAATGGGCATGATCATCCTCGAAGAATGACGGCCACGATGCTACCCTGTCAGGATTCCCAAGATTTTTTCCGCCCGCCGCTCCCAGGTATATTGCTCCACGTCCTGCCTGGCCTGCCGCGCGATTCTCTCGCCCAATCCGGGATCGTCCAACAACCGGCGGATCCCTTCGGCTAGTGCTGTCGGGCTATCGGGCGCCACCAGAACCGCGTTCTCGCCGTCGTGCAGCACCTCCCGGAGCGTCGGAAAGTTCGTCGAGACAATCGGTCGTTCGGCCGCCATATATTCGAACATCTTCATCGGCGAGATGGAAGCCATGATCGGCGTGCGGGTGGTATACGGCATGACCAAAACATCCGCGGCCCAGAGATACAGCGGGATCCTCGCGTTTGGCACCATCCCCTCGAAACGGACCCGATCCGCAAGGCCCTGCTGCGCCGCGACGGCGCGAACGCGTTCCACGTCGGCGGGTTTGCCGCCGGCAAAGAGCAACCGCGCGCCGGGGATTTTCGCAAGCGCTTGAATGAGTTCCTCCCCGCCGCGTCCTTCATATATATGACCGGCGTGCACGATCCACGATCCCTGATCCGGCAGACCCACTACGTTTCTGGCTTCCGCCCGGCTCATTGGATTTTGGAATCGCTGCAGATCCACGCCATCCGGCGCCACATGGAGAATATCGTCCCTGGCGCCCGCAGCGATGGAATCTTCAAGGAGCCGGCGGGTGATGCAGAACATGCCCCGCAGATCGGGCGAAAGCGAGCGGTCGGAAACCAGCGTCTGCCAGATCGGGTACCGCCGGTCCTCCTTCAGATCATGCGACTCGAAGCCCGTGCGGATCCCGGAGCGGGCGAGCCAATAGGCCGCCCACGGATCCCGGGTATACGCCAGGCGGTATCCCCGCATCTTGGCGTAGGTCGCTGCAGCAAGGGCGAACCCCCTCACCGCGAACCGCTTCCGAAAATGCGGGTATGGCAACCATCGCACCGTAAACGGTCGCGCCAGCGCGAAGCGCTCCCGGAGTGTGTCTCTCAAGCGGGCGTCTTCCTGGAAATACGGCGCCGCGAGTTCCACTTCGGCATGAGCGGCGAACCCGGCGCACATCTTCAGCACCTGGACGCAATTGGCCTGGTCGGAGGGAATCCTCGAACGGGAGACATATAGAATCTTAGGCTGCGTTATCGCCGTCTGGATTTTCATCCGCGGCCCCGCGCGAATTCTACGATCGCCCGAACCCGGTTGCGCCAGGTGTGCGGTTGGACGTCCTTTCGAGCCTGCTTGGCCAAACTTCCGGCCCAGGCTTTTTCGCGCCGTGCTTTTTCCAGCGCCGCCGCCCAGGAATCGATCGAATCGCCGGGAAGCAGGACACTATTGTTTTCATTTAAGATCACACGCAACGCCGGCAGGTCGCTGGCCAGTATCAACTTCCCGGCGGCCATATACTCATAGAGTTTCATCGGACTCATGATCTCTGCGGTGTTGCCCTTGCCCTGTATGGTCACTTCTTTCTGGTAGGGCATCAGCAGCGCGTCGCAGGCCGCCTGGTAGAGCGGTAAATCCGCGTTCGGGACGTGGGCTTTCCAATGCACGTTCTCCCGATTCGACGCATGTCGCTTCCATCGTTCGATGGTGGTTGGATCTCCGCCCAGGATATGAAAGGAGACCTCCGGGAGCCGCCCGGCCAGATCGATAATCTGCTCCAAGCCGCGCCCCGCCACAAGGCTTCCGAAGTAGCCGGCGGTGAATCTTTCCGGTGGAAAGCCCAACCGGGCGCGCGCCTGCCGCGAAGTCGGTAGATCCCGATACCTCTCCAGATCCACCGCATCCGGCGCGACCAGAATCGGGCGGTTTATCAGCGCCGGATATTCTCTGCGAAGCAGATCCTCAAGCGTCCGGCTAATGGTAATCATCCGCACCGACGGGTTCCGCGCCAACATCCGCAGATACCATGGACCAAACCAACCGGCCGGAAGTGCGTGGATTTCCACCGTCGTGCGCAGTCCGCGCGCGGCCGCCTCCCAAGCGATGTCGATGCCGCGGGTATAGACCATGTCCGGCAAGAGGCGGGCGGCTTGGCCCGAGAGCGCGAGCGCTAGGCCGCGCCGTCCGAGGATCGGGGGAAGATTCACGCGGTGGATCTCGAAACGGATTTCCACTCCGTACATCCGGTTCAAATCTTCAGCTGCAGATTTTCCCTCCGCCGGCGGAAGGATCAGCGTCACGGCGTGTCCTTCCTGCTGCATCGCCTGGCACATCTTCATCACTTGCAGGCTGTGCGCGGAATTGGATGGCACCGCGGCGGAACTTAAATACGCGATCTTCATCTTCCCCGCCGATCTATTCTCCGGACTTCCTCACGACCACACGAAAGCATGTTTTTATCCATGGCCTTGTATCGTCGGATCTATAGGATGCGCGTACGAGCACCGCCGCTCCCGCTCAATCCGAACGCGCATCCCACGAAAGGATGCGATCCGATATTGTTATCCCATACAGCCCAAGTAATCAAATTCTATTTGGTCGTCACGGTGATTCCGTAATAATCACGGAAACACTGGTTTACCCACATGGTGGAATCGGGGCCGATATCCGTCAGACCGATTCCGTTCTGAAGAGGGTCAATGGAAACGCTGTCCAACCCTTGGGATTTTGCATCCCGAAGTATTTGATCCACTCGATCCCAATTTTCGGAATATGTCCGCAAAACAGCTTCCAGTTTGATCGTCTTATACGAATTCCAGGATACCGTCAGAATCATCATACAGCCGATGACTGCGGCGGATCCAACGCTTAACGCAAGAGGAAATTTCGGTGTTCGGATCCGGATTTTCTCGCCCGCATACTTCCCGGCGAAATATCCGAAAAGGGCTAGCGTGCAAACCAGCGCAAACACTGGAATGATCAGCGTACGGTCCGGAGGCGCCTCCGAGGTCCCATAAGCCGCCGGCGCAAAACAGGATAGTTGAATGGCGGCCGCCGCCAACAGCAGAAACGGAAACATCCACCGACGCCGGAGAACGGTTGGGAATGGAACCCCGGCATCCGCCAGGAACCCGGAGCCCAGCATCGCGAAGACGGCGAAGAGGACGGCCGCCGTAAGAAGGTGCCTTTTGGAGATAACGATATCGACCAGAAAACGAAGACTGTTATCAACGGTGATCCGGATCAAGTCCAAGAAACCCGGCGGGGGAGGAAATGTTGCCTGTCGGAATTGATTTCCCGGGGCTGCGATCACCAGGATCATCGCGAGAACGGAACCCAGAAACCCGGCTGCGCTGAACCATAGCAATCTCTTTCTGAATTGTTCGGGATCCAACAGCAAGCCGAAAACAAACAGGATGATCAGCAACGTGGTTTGAAGGGTGACGTAGGTTTCACTAAATCCCCCGGCGACAAACGTCATGACCGCGCTCAGAAGAACAAGCAAAGCAGATATCCTGCTGGACGGGGAGGATTTCAGTTTATAGAGAAGCAGCCCGAAATAGGCGGAAGCAAAAATCAAAGGCGGAACAACCGAATGCATCCCCTGTTCCCAATAAAGGGATTGGGCCGTGTTGGGCGACATTTCCAAAGTGCAGAAGAGCAGGAGCAACGTGCTTACTCCAGTGATCAGGAATTTATTGGAGTTCCCTCCCGCCGGAAGCGCATTTCCAACGGCCGCCGCCAGGGCCAGAAACCAGAGCGTCAGCACAAGCGGGGTTGTATAGGAAGTAATTCCCGGTCCGATAGTTCCCACCAAACTGTCGAGAAAATTCGCGGAAAACCTGCCGGACCAGGTAAGGTACCATTGAATGGCCCCACCGAATAATCCCCCCGCTCGCGCAAAGGCGGTGGAACAATAATCGTCGGCGATAAAGCGTATAAAAGTTCCGGTGTATGCATGGATGAGAAGCGGAATGGAGAGGATGACAAGAGAACCATATCCAATCCATTGTTGCCACCGTCGGCTCATTGTTGCCCTCCAAATTTATTCATAGCACAACTCTCCGATAATACTATAAATATTCATCCTGCCCGAACCCCCGCGGCACGATCGCGCCTCCGTTGGGGAGCCCGATCCCGGCTCCCTAAGCGCCTCGTTATAAAAACCGCTCGATTATTTTCATCTATTTATCCCCCCCCCGCGATTCTCCTTCCGTTCGGGATCCAAATAGGATAGTCAATGCCAGGGGGATTGCATGCCATGGGGTCAGGCCGGTAACAGATGAGGAAAGCTGTACGGGGAAAAGGAAGGCCATGATTCGAAGAAAAATAATCCAACACCGATCTATCCTCCGGGCTTCCCTGCCGCCGGGCCGGACAACACCCTTTTGTACACCGCCATCTGCTGCAGGGCATATCGCTCCCAGGTCAATTCCTCGGCTCGCGCGCGTCCGGCCATGCCCATCGAGCGGGCCAGAGTCGGATCCTCCGCCAGCCGGATCATCGCCCAGGCGATTCCTTCCACGTCGTCTGCCGGGAGCAGGAATCCGTTCATGCCGTCTGTGATCGCGTCCGGGATGCCCCCCGTACGCGTGCCGACCACCGGCACCCCGTATGCGCCGGCCTCGAGGAAGACAAACACGAATCCTTCGAAATGATCCCCCTCCTCCCGCGACGTCATCACCAGCATGCTCGCGCCGCGGTAGAGGGGATCGAGTTCCTCCCAGGTCAGCGTTCCGCAAAATTCCACGTTGCGGATTCCATCGCGCGCAATGAGGGACAAAAGTTCGCCGTGGTAGGTTTCGCCCGTTCCGCCGCCGGCAATGACGTAGCGCGCGTCCGGGAATTTTTTCTGCAGCGCGGCGAAGGCCCGCAGGCTGGTCAGATAACCCTTGCGCGGTTTGATCGCGCCTACCGAAAGCACCATCGGGGAAGATGGGAAGAGCTTCGTCTCGGCCGCGTCCCGCCTGACGCGCCCGGCGAACTCGCTGCCCTGCAGCACCACTTCCATCCGCCCGCCTGGCAACGCGCTCCGAAAGCGCGCCTGCATTCGCTCCGCAGTTCCCGCGGACATCGGGCACACGCAGGCCGCGCGCCGCAGTACACCGGAATAAATCCGCGCGACGACCGGCCATCTGTGCCAGATCACGCTGTAGGTGCCGAACGCGGTGAGGACGTGCGGCGTCCCCGCCCGTCGTGCGAGTGTATCGCCCACCCAGCCGCAGGGAAACATTTCCAGCGAGTGAATCAAGTCCGCGCGGATCGGCGGCATTTGCCGCAGGGCGAACATCGTCGGTGCCATGCGGGCCAGAACCCGCAGCGATCCGCCCGCCATGGGCTGGATCTCCGGCAGGACATGGACCTCGACGCCCGGGAAGAGTTCGTGCGCCGTGGAAGCATCCGCCGCGGATACCACCAACACCGGATCGACGGCACCCCCGAGCGACTGGATAATGCCTGTTGCGGCGGTAGGCCACCCGCCCCGTCCGCGCAGGAGCGGGATGACAAATGCAACTCTCAGACGGCGTAAGGGTTTCGAGTTTCCACTGTTCATGCGAAATAAATATCCATCATTGTTTTTCGAATTACTTTCTATACCTTGATCGAAAATACATCATCTTCATTCCTTTTTGCTTTTCCTTCCCATCTTTCCTCTCCCGGCCTCTCCCTCCTTCCCGTGATACGGGAAGGAGGGAGAGGAGAAGGAGAGGGGGATGGGATGGGGGGAACTGAGTATTTTTTATTCTAAGGGTGCCGGAGGAACCATGTTCCTCAAGAGTCCCTAATCCGTCAACGATTTATCACTTTTTGATATTCGACCCATTGTGCCTCGGCATAGCGGTCCCAGGTAAGCCGTTCCGCCCGGGATCGGCCTGCCAGCCCCATCTGCGAAGAAAGCACAGGATTCTCCGCCAGGTGGATCATCGCCATGCCGGCCGCTTCCGCATCCGAGGGATCGACCAGAAAACCGGTTTCTCCGTCAATCACCGCGTCGGGGATTCCGCCGCTGCGGCTTCCCACGACGGGCAAACAGTATGCGCCGGCTTCCAGATACACCAAGCCGAATCCCTCAAAGTGCAGATCCAAATCCTGCGAGAGGAGCAGGAAGATCGTCGCCTCTCGGTAGAGCCGGTCCAACTGTGAGGGATCCACCGTTCCAAGAAACTGCACCCCGCCCAAATTCTCCCGGCGGACTATGTCCTCTAAGAGTCGACGGTACTCGCCTTCCGGAGGCGGCCCGGCGATGCGATAGACCGCCCCGGGGAAACGCTTCTGAAGAACGGCAAAAGCCCGCAGGCTGGTCAGATATCCCTTGCGCGGCTTGACCATCCCGACCGAAAGCACAACCGGGGCCGTTTTCTCCCGTCGATTGCGGACGGCGCGAGGCGAAACTTGTTCGGCCGCACGGGTGCCGCACAAGATCGTGTGGACGGCGGTCGAAGTCAGATCGAACCGGTAGAAATCCCGGAGTTTGGCCTCGGTCCCGTGCGAGACCGGATAAATCGCCGCCCCCCGGCGCAACACGCCCCGGTAGAAATAATCCAGCGTCGGCCATTTGCGCCAAAGCACGGCATAGGTTCCGTGCGCGGTAAGCACATGCGGGATTCCCCCGGCCCGGGCGAGTGCATCGCCGGCCCAACCGGCGGGAAACATTTCCAGCGAATGAACCATCCTCAGCCGCAGCGGACGAAGGCGGCGCGCCGCCCACAACGCCGGGAGCATCCGCCGCAGCATGGAAGGCGTCGTCCCGTTCCAATCTTCCGCCTGCACCGCCGGCAGCGCATGCCGCTCCAGCGTCGGGAACTTTTCTTTGGCGGCTTCCTCGTCCCCGCGCGAGACGATCAGTACCGGCTCAACAAATCTCTGCAGCGAGCGGATCGCTCCTTCGACGAAAGTGACCCAGCCCCGATATCCGCGCAGGGACGGGATCATGTAGGCAATGCGTGGTTTTTCTCCAGGGAGGACGGACAGATCGGTGGGCATCGCGCTCCTGCTACGCAGAGGATCGTACTCCAAAAAAATGATTGCGGAAGCCGGAGCGGCAGTATTTGCTTATTGTTTTCATCCCCTGCTCTCCATCCGCCTTAATTCCTCCACCAGGCTTTTCGACCCGTTACGAATATCCTTTCCCCACACGAGTTCACGAATTCGGCGAAGGTCCGCGTCGGTCCGAGCGGCGGCCTTTCGGATCGCGCCTGGCAATTCCTCCGGACGATCGGCCGTCCCGGCCAGATGCTCATCCCCCAGTTCGACGCCGTACGCCCGCGAAGTCTTCATCCAGACGATCGGCACCATCGCCAGGGCTGCTTCGTACAGCACGGTGCTGTACGTGCCAATCGCCACATCGACCTTCTCCAGCGCTTCGTAGACGGTCCCGGTTTGCATCAGGCGGACGCGGCCGACGGGTAAACCGTATTCTTCCAGACTCCGTTCGGATTCCCCGGGGCGCAGCTTCAGGCAGACTTCGAATTGCGGATCGCGGAGGAGAGCTTGCAGAAAGGGCGCCACTTCATGTTTTCTTGCGAGCGGTTCGGAAACCACCAGCACGCGGATGACGCCCGTCGAGCCGGCCGTATGTTCGGGCCGGCGTCCGCCGCTCCCCCGCACAGAGGCTTCCTCGGGCGGCCGCACCGGCCCGGAGACGAACACTCGGTCCGGACCAAATAAGGCGCTGTCGCGCAGCAGACGCTTGCGAAACAGATCGCTCCACAACCCATACCGGTCGAACGCATGCGGGCGCGCTTCCGAAAAACCGAAAGCCATCAATCCGGCGTGGAATTTATTGAACACGCCGTGCTGAAAACCGAGCACGGGGAGTCCGAGCGAGAGGCAGGCAGCGATCAATTCATGGTTGTGGCGGTTGTCGTCAAAGATCACCGCCCGCCGCGCGCGTTGGAATTTCAATGCCCGTTTGAGTATCCGCTGGCGGGCGACGGAGAGCGTGCAGAATTCCAGCATCGTGGGAACGAGCGCCCACAGCGCCCGGTCTTCGAGCGACCCGCCGGCGGGCGGAGCCTTTACCGCGGGCGCGGCGATTCTCAGGCCCGCCCATCGCGCCCAAGCGTCCGCGGATTCCAGAAAAAACACGGGCCTGCGCCGGCGGAAAAAATTCCCCAGAGCCTGGCGCGGCAACAGCGTATGGGCATACTCCGCATATCTGAATCCCTCGCGGTCGAATTCGCGGTAGAGCGGGGCAAATCGAAAATCGTTGCGCAGTCCCGGGCTGACGTGATCGATAATGTAAAAAATCGTGTCCCGCCTGGCCAGGCGAAAGCCAGCCAGCGACGCAAGGGTAACGGCGAGCATGGCTCCTTCCCCAATGACGGCTTTGAACGAACGGGATGCGCGGGCCGGCGGCAGGGAGGCAAAACCGGATTTTCCGCCGACGGCTTTCCATACCCGTTCCAGATCCGGCGGCGCGCCGTCGAGAATTATTTTTTCGGCGCCGCGGACGGCTTCCAGGACGGGAAGCACCTGTGTGAGGGGAACAAGGTAGAAACGAAGCAGCCGGTCCTGGGCATACCACCAGGGTTCGAATCCGTCTTCGACTACGAGCGAGGAAATTCTCCGGCCGGAGGAATCTTTGAGCGTATTGATTTTTTTCAGGAGATCGAGGGCGCGATCCCAATCCGGGGCTGGTATAGGGAGTATGGCCCCATCCGGAAGCTCGAACGCTCCGTCCATCGGGGGATTCGGGCGGAAGCGAACGGTGATTGGGATTCCGCCGCGGACGTTCAAGGCGCCCTCAGCCTTGCCCGGGTTTTCGGATTACCCGTTCGAACTCGGCGCCGAACTGCTCGTTTAATTCCTCCACGTGCAGCGCTTCCTCGGGCGAGGTGGGATTGGGCCCGTCATGGAGCACGTACTCGATAAACTGGTTGATAACGTGCTCGTGGGGGGACGGCAGGGCCTTGGCTTTGGGTTTGGGAATGATCCGCGCAGCCAGCCAGCGGCGGAACAGCTCCATCGAGATCCGCGCGTTCGGCCGCTCGGCCAGCGCAAAAGCGGTTTTGTATGAAAACATATAGGACGCTTTGGTGCCGTGCAGGATGTTAATCCGCCGTTTGATTTCTTCAGGGTTGGCGGACATGCGGATGTTGACGTACCCGTCCCGGCTTTCCAACACCACGTCCACTTCGTCGGCGCTCATCCACGGCCATTTGGTCCCCGTCTTGCGCGCCGCCACGCTCAGCAGGCGCATCTCCCCGACCAACGCGTACGCGATGTACAGTTGGTGAGGAAGGCTCTCCGCCCAGCGCCCGCCGGGAATTTTGTGGCACCAGAAATTGGGATCGATCACCATCCGGTCGCGGTCGCCGTTGGTCATCCAGGTGAGGCCAATGTGCAGCACGCGGCCGGCATCTCCCCGCCGGACAATCTCCGTCATGCGCAGGATTCCCGCCATGAATTTATTCTGATGCACGACCGATAGTTTGCGGCCGGTCCGCTGCTGGACGGCCACAATCTGGCGGGCTTCCTCCAGCGTGACGGCGAACGGTTTCTCCATCAGCACATCCGCCCCATGCTCGAAGGCATAGATGGCCAGATCCTTATGGGTTTGCGGCGGAGTGCAGATCGAGACAATGCGCGCGCCGGTTTGCTGAAGCCCTTCCTCGAGGGAGGAGTACGCACCCGGGATCCCATTTTCGGCCGCCACGCGCCGGGCTCTCTCCAAGTCCGGATCGCACATTCCCGCCAGGGTCACCTGTGGGTTTTTCTGAAAAAAAGGAAGATGTCGAACCGTGCCGGCGACGCCGCTGCCGACAATCAGGACTTTAACCTTTGCCATTTCCTCTCCATCTGCGGTGGAAAGTTTTCGCCACCCGGGCAGGAAATTATACCAGTCCCGCGCCCTCAGCCTTCCCGCGGAAACCAAAGACTCTGCCGTGCCTATTGGCCCTTTGGGTTGCGCTGAATTTTATGTACCGTCGTGAATCTGAATTCCACTCGATCCAACAACGAAGCAAAGGATATAAGTTTTACGAGAACCGCGACAAGGCTCCCGCCAAATTAGGCCTGCAGGCATATGAATAATTTATTTTTATGCGGATTCATAACCCGGAATCAGCATTCCAGGGGGATTTCGGTTCCCATAACCATTTAAAATTGGCCGAAAATAATTGGCAATCCGGCCATAATTTTTCATGAGTACAAATGCTATCAAAGGATATTTCAAGGGATCGAAAACAAAAACCGCTCTTCCGAGCGGTTTTTTTATTCCAACAGGCCGAAGGAGGAAGCCAGCCCGTCGACCGCGGCCAGTGTCAGATCCCGACGTTTCTCCTCAGAGGTCAGGAGCTTGGCAAACACCATGTAATCGCAAATCAACGCGGCGCGGATCGGCGCAACGTGAGCGTGGATCGATTCGCAAACGGCAGCCAGATCCTTCGGGCTGGCAGGCAACCCTTCGACGGGGACATCAAACCTCGCCAAATAATCGATGGTGGTGATGAGCCGCACTTTTTTTTCGGCCGCGCGCAAAATCAGCGTCAGCCAGGGCGTTCCATCACGCACAACCCCCAAGAAATAAGCGCAGGGATCCGGTCCGGAAGCCAGCCAGGTGCGAACTTCTTCGAGCGGAAAGCCGTTCCACTTCCAGGAAAACGGCGGAAAAAACGACAGGCCGGCTGGGTCTTGTTCCGCGAGGTGAAAGGCATGCAGTGCAAAATCCTCCATGTCGCTCGGCATCCAATCCATTCTTTGAACCTGGTCGGAAAACAGCATCAGGCTGTCCTGTTCCAGAATCTGAACGCTTTCCAAACCCGGCAACTGGTAATACAGTTTCTTGGCGAGTTCCTGGGGATCATCTATCTGCTCGATCGTCGGAACCCGGAAACCCGCCGGTGCATACACGCGGAGGACTTTCCCGCTGTGATGCAGGATGGAAAGGATGTTGGGCCGGGCGGGCCGGACGTCGGACAATCTGGAAACGTCCATGAGAGATATCACGTTCCGCCAAATCCCGGGCCGCAGGTCGACGATTTCCACGTCACGGGCGATCATTTCAGGACCTCCCATACCTGCACGGTATGCGGGCCGATCTCGGTAGTCACCGATCCCGTCTGGGTTTCTTCCGGCGCGTTCCATACACCGCGTAAAGGCCAGGAGGAAATCATCATCGACCGCTGGTTCACCCCCGTCGGATTGGCAAGAAATACCAGGTTGGACGATCCTCCCCGGATGGTCAGGCGCAGGTTCGGGTTGTCCAGGAGAACGACGTTGGGCATGTCCGCGGTGATCAGTTCCTTGGCCGCATTGAAGGTGGGCAGATACGTGATCTTCCCCGCTCCGCGGGTTTGGGTTCCCGGAATTTGGATCGCATTTTTCAATACCGATCCCGGATTCATCCTGCCGTCAAGCGCGGGCAATCCCGGTCCGAAAACCAGATGCCCTCCGCGGTCGGCAAACTCCAGGAACTTTTCCTGTTCCCTGAGGTCCATAAAATCAGCGGTTGGAAGGAACACCATATCGTACTTGGCCATCTCATCGAGTTCCTGGTGAGTGTCCGATAGGTTGTATTCCACTTGCGCGTTTTCCAGGAACCGGCACGCCTCCTGGATCCAACTTCCTTCCTCGTAGATGGATTGACGGGCCGGATCGATTTGGAATCCCAGCGGGATGGATACTTCCGAAAAAACCGCCGGGATGCGGATCAAACCGAGATAGGCGCAATTCATCGTCGACACCGCCAGGTGATACCGTTCCAATTCGCACGACAGCACCACCAAGGTGCGGCAGTTTTTTTTGCTTTCCCAAACTCCATATTTTGCGAAGAAGGGCTGCAGATGGCGGAAGAGATCCGCAAATTCCTCGCGGAACGCGCCATCCCGGGAAATCGGAGCGCCCACCCAGCGATCCCCCTCCGCCAGCATGTGGAAATTTACCGCCGTCATTCCGTGCATCACGGCGCTCAGAATTGCGAATTCTTCCTCGTGGGGTGTGTTGACGCGCGGTGCAAACCAGGAATTGCCCGAACCAAACTTGGAGACGAACGGCAGTTTGCTGGTCCCCGTCAAATAGCGGATTTGCCTCGCCAAGGCAGGGTAATCCGAGGAATTCGGATCCACTTCCATTCCCGTCAGGGTTATTTCCAGTGATTTCTGCAACCCGATGGAATCCATCGGAGTGGAAAAGATCGACGGACCGTCGATGGAAAGCGGAACCGAAATTCCCCGGTCGCGGAACATCCCACCGAGCCGCTGGTAGAAGCGGCGCATGAGATACTCCTTGTATTCCACCCAATCGAGGTATGCGGGGAGATCCCTCTGGACTCTGGCTTCACACCGCTTCGGCGCGGATATTTCGGAATAGGCCGAATACTTTGTTGCATAGACGGTATTCAGATTCTCGATGGCACCATATTTCTCGGAAAGATAATTGCGGAAAAGGGTGATTGATTCCGGACAATAGTCGAGGTCGTAGGCCTGCGTGCGTCCCATAAAGGCCGACTCTTTATTCATCTGGCACAGGATGACCGGCCCGTCAGGGTATTGGTGCGATGCAAGCACCGGTGCCAGGGCGTCGAGGAATTTTTCTACCTCGTGGAGAAACCTCTCGCTGGCATACGATGGGATGGCAAACGGGGTCACATAGCGGGTCGACAGGGCCGGGGCGCCCGTGGATGTGAGCGCCCATACGGCGGAATTCCGGATCACCCGAAGAGGAAATCCGCCGAACGGCATGTCTTCGCCGACAAAGGGTCCGGGGCGCAGGATCGCCAGCATCCCGGTTTTGGTGCACAGATCCAGAAACTGCGGAAGCCCTTTTTGGGGATTCTTTTCGCCGAAATCGAAAATCCCCGGACCGCTCTCGTGCAGGCCCCACGGTACGGGAGATTGAATGATTTCAAAACCGAGTTCTTTAATCCGTCCCAACAGGGTTGGCCAGGTATTCGGTGAATACCGCCAATAATGCACGGAACCGGAATACAACGGGATGCGCCGGCCGTCAAGATACAGCCCGTTGGAATCGACGCGAATGGCCATATCTCATTTCTCCACTTTTAGAATACCCGATTCCCATCAACCATGCAACCAAAAATGGGTCAATTATTCTTGGGGAGGAATTAATTAATAAATCTTTTACCCCTCACCGGGTCTCCACCGCAGTATCCCGGGGACGGAGCGCGACTCCAATCCCGGCGGGAACCGTCAGGCTCCGATCATCTCGCGGTACAAATCCAGATATGCGTCGACGCAGTGTTCTTCGTTGAACGCCTCGCGCGCCGCTTCTGCCATCCTGCGCCGGTTTGTGGATGATGCAAGATCGCCGTCTAAAACACCGCGGATGCCCGCCGCCAACTCCTGCACCGTTTGCGTGCGGCCGTCGAACGGCGCGCCGATGGGGATGCCCAGAAGCGATTCCACTTCCCGCACCTGGGGCGCCCAGGCAACCACCGGCGCGCCGCAGCAAATCGCCTCCAGAATCGCGATGCTGAACCCCTCGAGGCGGCTTGGAATCGCCACCAGTTTGGCGGTTCTCAACCTCGCCGCCACTTCCTGCGGATCAAGTTTCCCGAGAGAGTGCACGGGAAGCCCCTCCTGGATCGCTTGGTCGACTTGGAACGTGTCCTCTCCGGTACCGAGGATATACAGCGGTACTCTCCGAAGCCGGCGGTCCGATCGGTACGCGTCCAACAATAAATCAATGCCTTTTCTTTTCCGCACCGCGCCGACGAATACTATTCCTTCACGGGGATTCCTCCCCTCCGGATGCGGCCGGCCGAATACAGGCGCCACCGGATTATAGATAACCCGTGTGCGCTCCAGGGGATACCGGCTCTCCGCGGCGATCATCTCGCGGGAAGCGCGCGAAGGAAATACGATCCGGTCGTATGCGTCCAAATCATCACCCATCTCTCCGTGATGATGGGTGAGCAGCAGGTTGCCGCCGCGGCCGAGAGCCCGGGCGAGCCGCGGAAACGGCCGGCGGGCGAGATGGTTGTGGATGATATCGGGACGAAAATATTGGAGCTCGCGGCGCAACGCAGTGAGTGCGAGCGCATCGTAGAAATAATTCTTGATCCCTGCGGGCATTGGTTTCAACCGCAAGAGCGCCCGCGGCAACCACGCGCCGTCCTTCCACCCCGGGATATGCATTGCCGCCGCAACCTCCACCGACCGGCCCGGCGCCACCTCCCACAACTCGCGGCTTCCGACCCCTTCCGGGATGGGCAGGACCTGCACGTCGTGGCCCCGTTCGATGAGCAACCGGGTGAGTTGCAGCGACGCCCGTGCCATGCCGCCGGCTGCCGGCGAAAGGGCTTCGGATTTCATCAACGAGTGAACCTGAAGAATGCGCATCTTTCCCTATTTGACCGGATGCATTGCGGCGTATACCCGGACCATTTCCGATCCGTAGCGTTTCATGGAAAACGATTCCCTCGCCAATTTGGAAAGTTCCTTTCGCGACGCCGTCCGCCCGACCGGGTCCGCCAACGCACGCACAACCAAAGCCGCCAGATCCTCCGCCGATTGACGGCGTCCGTCAAAGGAAAAGCCCACAGGCCGGCGCCACTCCTCCGCCAATTCGTTCACCTGGTCGGTCCATCCGACGATCGGCGTCCCGCAGGCCAGGGCTTCCAGGAGAGCCACCGAAAAGCCTTCCATCCGGCTCGGGTTGACCAGCAGCTTTGCCCGCGAAACGATCTGCCGGACCTCCGCGGTGGATATCCGGCCGTGGAAAACGACCGGCAGACGGTGTTGGATTGAATATTCCTTATACCGCTCTTCATCCGGCCCGGTTCCGCACAGATGCAGCGGATGGTTCCGCAACGATCGGCTCTGATCGTACGCCGCGAGCAACAGGTCGATCCCTTTGGCGTCCTTCAGCCCCCCGACGCTGGCGATTCCGCTGCGCTCATCCGCCGGAACGACGCTCCCCCGCAGGAATTCGTCGGATATTGGAATGTAGATCACCTGGGATTTTTCGAGCGGATACCCGGACCGGCGGCAGACTTCCTCCTGCATCGATCGGCTGAGGAAGATAATCCGGTCGTACGTTTCCAGATAATGGCCGGAACGTCCGGAGTGATGCGTCAGGACAGTCGGCATGGATTTCTTCAGGATTCGGAGCAAGGGGGGAATATCGGATTCGGTTTGTTGGCAATGAAAAATATCCGGCTGGAATTGATCGATGGCCAGCCTCAACCCTTCAAGGAAACACATATCTTGAAACAAGGAATGTCGATCGCTTCCGAAAAAACGGGTCCTGCTCAACCGGAAGGCATCGGGAAGGATTTTTGAGTAGGTGGGCAGCGCCAGGGTTGGATAAATCCGGGCCGGGGCATTCGGAGAAACGGCAAACTCCGCGGTCTTTCCCCAAATCCGTTCCGGCCACGGATAGATCGCCACCTCGTGTCCCGCTTCCACGAGATAGCGCGCGAGCATCAGGGAGATTCTTGATTTTCCCCCCGCTCTCGGGTTCACCCGTTCGGAACGAAGATAG
>Ga0187886_1000709_pt1 | contig 36747 bp, 38 predicted proteins | sample June2016WEW_20_1_FD_133001 | JGI IMG/M metagenome (GOLD analysis project Ga0187886, IMG submission 133001) | Peatland microbial communities from SPRUCE experiment site at the Marcell Experimental Forest, Minnesota, USA - June2016WEW_20_150 | ecosystem: Environmental > Terrestrial > Soil >...
CTCAGCACGCTGTCTAGGTTCGGCGAGGCCGGTCGACCGTGGCTCCTGACGTGTTAGCCGTTTTCGACTAACTGCCTCTGTCGCGCAAGGGGGTGAACCGGGTGTACACCGGGTGAGGTTCGCGAGTTCACCCGGGTGTGTCCGTTTGGTGCGTCCGGACACAGACACACCCACAGCCCCAGGGTTCATGGTCGGATCTCCCGCGGCGCCGTGGGCAACATGAGTTGCATCGGCCGGGGCAGTGGCGCCCCGGGGTGTGACTCACGGACCACGCGGAAGTCCGAGGTCCTGCCGCTGTAGCCGCAGGGGCAGACGCGCGTCGCCGGGTTGTTCTCATCCCAGCCAGGACGGAACGTCCCGAGGTAGCCGAAGTCATGGGCCGGCCGGACGGCCTTGCAGCTCGGGCAGCGACGGAAGCGGGCGGGCGCGGTCATGATGCCGGCCTCCTTCGCAGGACGTAGCCACGGTCCTGGCAGCCCGGGCAGACTGTGACACCCCGGGCGTAGACGCTCCGGCGGCGGCCGGTGCGGGTTACGTCGTGGGTATGGCGGCCGCAGTGGGCGACGCGATGCCCGTCGCCGTTGCCCGTCCGGTCGGTGCCGTGGGTATGGCGCTTGCCGCAGTAGATGCACGGCTCCGTGACGGCCAGGGAGTGGCCGGAGTCGCCTGGCGCCAGGTCGTACCAAAGGACCGGCCGACCGTCCTCTACGTCGTGCCATCCGGCGATCGGGGCTCGGGCGATCTCATTCATGCCGCACGCTCCGGGAACGGCTCGCCCCGCAAGCGCCGGGCCATCGTGTCACCGATCGGGCAACGGGCCTCGTGCCGCATCTGGCCCACCATCTGAGGCGTGCTCATGTCGGTAACGCTCGCGCCGGCGCCACAGATGGGGCAGCGGCCGAGTAGGTTCGCGTCACGACGAGCCGCATACCAGAGCGCCGCCCAGGGGCCGAGTGGCGCGGCGAACTCGGGGGGCTCAACCAGGAGCGCGCGCCTGGCGAAGGACCAGAGGACGAAGCCTCCGCCGGGGGGGTCGTGCCGCTCGGCCGGCAGTGGGGTATAGGCGGCCAGGCGGGCTGTGTAGTCCCGCCATTCAGCCTCTCGCCGCGAGCGCAGAGCGTGTCGTTCTGAGGCCTTCATTGGGGTAACCCGGAAGGGCACGCACGGGGTACAGGCAGGCAGGGCGCGAAGGGGTTAGAGGGTGTGGCTTGCTCGCTTGCATCGCTTGCACGTTTGCCTGTGCAACCGACGCGCAAGCGATGGCGAAGGGTGAGCGGTTCGGGGTGCGCGCCGCGCCAGCGGCGGCGCAGCCGCACCGTGCTTCGTTCGCTCGCTCGCTTGCAAAAACCCTTAAGCGTGCAAGCGAACGAAACGACCGTTTTCATGGCTCACCCGACCACAGCGAGCGGGGCGGAAGCCGCCAGTATCGCAGGGCGTGAGACCTGCCTTCGCTTGCACTTTCAACGCGCAAGCGACGAGCCCGGATGTACTTCTCAATCTGCCGTCGCGGGTCTTTGCCCCACAGGTTCCGGAGGTCGACCGTGGTCATGCCCGGGCCGTCCAGCGCCACGCCGGCCAGGTCATCGTCCGTTTCGGCCGCGTCCCGCGCCTCCATATCGGCCATGCCGTAGGTCTTGGACAGCCGGTCGAAGCTGAGCCGGTAGCGCTCGGGCAGGATGACGCGACCTTGGACCGTCAGGTAGCGCTCGTCTGGGTAGCGCTCGTCTCCGGTGTACGTGAGCTCGAGGGCGATGTCCACGGTGCCGAGCATCGCGCCCGAGCCGCGGATGGCTTCGCCGTGGTCGCCCCCGCCCTTGCGGGTGTGGTGCACGAGGATGATGGCGAGCCCGGTACTCTGGGCCAGGGCCATTACCGCGCCCAGGGCGGCCGTCACCTTGGCCGCGTCGTTCTCATCCTCGATCCCGGCCCAGATAGCCAGGGTGTCGATGAAGACGAGCCCGCCGGAGTGGGTTTCGGACCAGCGGCCGATGAGCGCAAGGGTTTGAGCGAACGTGAGCCTGCCCTCTAGGGCCGTCCGACGGTCGAGAATGTCGAGCCGGTGTAGCCCATCGGTCTTGTAGACGACGGCCACGCCGCCTTCTTCGGTCACGAGCAGGGTCGGACCGGTCGCTACGTCCCAGGTGCCGAGGAAGCGCCCGCCCGTCTCACGGCAGCGTTGCAGGTTGGCCGCCAGGGACGACTTGCCACCCTTCGCCGGGCCGGCAAGCATGCTCACGCCGCCGGAGTAGGCGATCGGGCTGCACACCCAGGGGACGGTCACCGGCACGTCGGCGGTGTACTCCTCGACGTTGGTGATGAAGTCCGCCGGGTCCGGTAAGTCGTCCTCCAACGGCAACGGGCCGGGCCCGGGCTCGTGATCGGCCGGTGCGATGCCGAGGTCATCATCGAATGCGTGGCTCATGCCGCCACCTCCGGCAGTCGGTCGACCCTCACACAGAAACCGAACGGTTCAAACTCGGCGCAGAAGGCGGCGACATTCTCGCCGAAGTAGAGAAGAGCCTGGCCCTGTTGAGGGTGGCTGGTCTCCTTGTCCGGGTGCCAGAAGTCAACGCGGCCGGCCGGAAAACAGATAGCCTTGGCGATCTGGGCCATGCGCTGAAACGGCGCCGTCTCGGTCGTGTTGTTGATTAGGACGACGACCTCGGAGACATTCCCATAGGCCGCCTCCTCACAGAGCTTGTTGCAGAATTGCGACATGAGCGGCTGCGAGTAGGGCGGGTTCATCCACACTCGGCCACGCCACGGCTGGGCGAGTCCGTCGTCTTCGAGGGTGAAGAACTGCTCCGCGCCAACGGTCTCGTTTGCCACGGCACAGGATGCTGGGTCGAGGTCGATGCCGCCCATTACGCGGACGGCGGCGGCGATGTAGGGGGCCGGCGTGTACCACTCGAAGTCGCCGGTATGACCGCCGTAACGGGAGGCGTTTGTATTGAGGGCCTCAAGGGCCTTACGGATAGAGGGCTCGGGTAAAAGCGCAGCGTGCTGCGGATTCGCGGCCACCTTCTGTAACTGCCTCTTGGCGGCCGCCAGAGCCTCGCCGGCGGCGATGGCGTGCTCTAGGGCAGTCTCGAAGGTCTGGCCGAACAGGGTGTGTTCGCGGTTGGCGGTCTCGGCCAGCTCGGGCAGGGTGTCAGGGACGCGAAACGGCACGAGTTCGGCGGCGCTCACAGCGCGGCCCGGATCTCATCGAACGTGCAGCCCGCGAAGTCGTGGAGCAGCGCCCGCTCGCCATCCCAGCGCCACGAGAGCGACGCGGCGCGGTCTTCATGCGCCGGGCATCGCACCATGCCGCGGGTCTTCGTGAGGTCCGCTCCGAGACGTTCGAGGATCGCGCGTTGATCGAGCGGCGCGCCTTCCGGCCGGACCACGACCCTCCGCCGCGGCTGGCCTTCAGGTTCGGCAAGGTGCAGCAGGATCGCTCGCGCTCGAACACCGTCAAGCGGCACAACGGCGCCACTCAACCAGCCGACGCGCTCGGGGTCCCAGCTTTGCGCGGGCCAGTCGAAGTGACGCGGCAGGACTTGCAGCGAGTCGCGCTCGCCTTCGGGATCGAGCATCGCCAGGCGGGCGCGCTCGGCGATTGCCTCCGCGGCGAAGGTCGGAAGATCGCGACGCGCCGGAAGGCGTAGCCCGCAATTCGGGCAAGGCGCCGTCATGGCCGGCGCCAGTCGATCGAGATTACGTCGGCAGACGGTCGCCGGCTCAGGATCTCCGCCTCGGGGTCGCTCAGAAGGTCGGCGATGTGTTCAGCCGAGACCGCGAGCATCGGCTGGCCGGCAGCGCTGAGCATTCGAGCCAAGAGGCGCAGCCTCCGATGGGCGGTCGCGATTCTGGCGGGCGAGACTTCCCGCCTAGACGCGGCCGGTAGCCGGGGTGCAGACTTGCTAGGTCGGAATTGCGAGTTCACGTCGCACCTCCGGCATGGGGTTCGCGGGCAGTTCAGATGCCGCGGGCCCCTTCTCTTTCGGGCGCTGCGCCAGCAAGGCCGCGATCAGACGACGTTGCGGGTCACTGAGGTCCCGCATGGGGAGGACGGTCGGGACGCTCACGGTTTGGGCGGTCGACGTGGCGGCGGGCTCAGCCATTGCGAGCCAACCCCGCGAGCTGAACGATGGCGGCGGCGTAGGGGTCGCCCGCTCCGTCGCGTTCGATCGTGTCGGCGGCAACAGCACCGAGGTACTTCGAGGCGGCCGCCTGGGTGACTACCCGTGCCCCTTCGAGGGTGAAGATCCGCGACGTGGTAACCCCCATCCCGGCGCCGACTTGCGCCGCGGTCAGGTGCGCGCGCTTCCGGGCTGCCGAGAGTGATCTCCCCGTGGGACCGCTTGCCGTGTGATTTCGCATGCGGTAAGATTACTCGACGGTCCAAGACGTAGAGGCGACAGATAACGGCATGAATGCGACAGTTAGCAGGCGCCAGCGGCCTCGCGGCCTGTCCGCCGAGCAGCTCGACCTAATCGAGTCATACGCCGGCAAGATCAGCGCGCCCGAGATCCGAAACGAGATGGAGCGGCGGCACCTCATCGACGCGACGGACCATCCTGACGTTCGGACGGTCGCGCAGGCGGTCGCTCGGCAGGTGCGCCAGATTGAGCGGGCAATCCAGGATCGCCAGCCCGCTCCGGAAGTGGCGGAGTCCAAGGCGTACCGGCAGGACCACGAGCCGTGGCGGCTTGACTCGGACCCGGCAACCTCGGGCGTCGTGCTGCGAGTGCTGGCGGGCCTGCTCACCACCTCCGGCCTTGCCGAGCACTTGCCCCGGCCGACTGTCGGACAGGCGCGATGGATCGGCGTACTCAACGCGGCGGTTCCGGATCTAGTCGAGCAGCCCGGCGGTGCCGTGGAGCTGTACCTACTCGCGGGTGTGTACCTCGGCCGCGCTGAGCGCTCCGAGCCGACGGATGATCTCGACTCCTATCTAGCGCTGGCGCCGTGGCGGGACGGCGGTGCGGCACTCAGGGCCGCCATCCGGAGCGGCCGCGCCGATCCGTGGCGCTGGTACCGGCCAGAGTTGCGTGCGGGGGTCGGGACGGACGGACTGACGGACGCGCAGCTCGCCCGGCTAGGCGATCCCGAGCATCTAGCCGATGCCGGGCTCGCGCCCGGCGTAGCCTCCGGGCCCTAGTCGGCTCGCCACTCCGGCACGCGCCATAGGATCTCCGGTCGGCCATCGGCGCCGGTCACGATGTTCATGTTCGCGTCGAGCTGTATCGGCTCGAACATGGCCCGGAGGATGGCGTTAACGATCTCCGGCGGTTGGCTCCAATCGAGGGCCGGTAGGTCCACGATCTCCGCGGCAGCGTCCAGCCGTTCCACCTGCTTCCCGATGGCGTCGACTTGCTCGCGGTACTCCTCCTCGGACAGCAGAGTATCTGCGAACGCCATCGCAAGACGGCGTTTGCGCTCGGCCAGGTTCCCGAGAGCGTCTTCGTTCTGCTCGCCGAGCGCTACGGCATCGCCAGGGACGCGCAGCCGGTCCGCCTCAGCTCGGATGACCGGGTACAGGCGCGACTCGGCAACCCATGACGGACCGTGCTTCGGTGTTCCGTCCCGCTTGCCCCGGGCGCAGTAGTACCGGCCGCGGGCGGTGTCGGGGGTCAGGATCCGCGAGCGGCAGTGGCATCGCAGCAGCCCCGCGAATATTGCGGAGCGGGCATAGACGCGGCGGTGCTCATGGGATGGGAGTAGGCCAGCGCGGTCTAGGATCTTCGTCAATGATGTTGTGTTCCAAACCTTCGGCTTGCCGTCGTCCTCTTTGTTGCCCCGCGGTGTCGGCACTTCGGCCGCGTCTAGAGCCTTAGCGGCCGCGTAGACGCTCCCAGCGCTTGCGTAGGCTGCCAGGACGGGCGCAAGCGGGCGGTCCGGGTCATCTTCCCAGCGGACCGGGTGCTCTGCGCGTCCCTGAGCGTCACGTACGATCCGTTGCCCGTAGGGGACCGGCCCCAGGGCGTCGCCACGAGCTCGGCGGACCGTCAGTGCTTTCTGATTGCGGTCCTTGGCAGTCCGTAGCTCAAACTCGGCAAAGAACGACGCGAGGAAACCGTATCCCCAGGCTGCCACGTTGCCGGTGTCCGATAGATCACCCTCGCGCTGAGTGACGATCCGGACGTTTCGTTCTTTGGTGGCTCGCAGCAGGCGACCGAACGTTACGACCGAACGTGCGAGCCGATCGAGGCTGAACGCGTAGACCGTCGAGACTTCGCCCCGCTCGACGGCTGCCAGCATACGGCCGTACTCCTTGCGCGCGGCCTCTTTGGCTTCGTCCGCCGACTTCCCCCAATCGGTGTAGACCTTCAGCCCATCCTCGCAACCGTCCCGGCGTGCCAGCTCGCGGACGGCAGACTCTTGCGCCTCGCGGCTAACGTCGCCCCGGTTCCCGTTTTCGTCGGCCGTCGATCGGCGAATGTAGGCGACGGCGTAGCGCTCGGTCATGGTCGGTTGCCTCAGCCTGCCCGGGGTCTTATCCAACCCCGTGCATGCCAGGATACCATATCACTGCAAGTCCGTGAAGTCGTACAGCCCCATGCCCCCGCCGAAGTCGATCGTGGCGATGGTCGTCTTCGCATCCTTGGGCTCGTCGTCGTCTGTCCATGCGTCTCGGACGAGGGGATTGATCAGCGGCGCGACGAAGGTTCTGGCGCTGACGGTGGCGGATTCGAACCGCGCCCCGAGGAAGGCCCGCATCAACGCCACGGCGTGATAGAGATGGGTCGACGAGACCTGAACCGAGGTGACCTTGCCGATCGCGCCGCCGTGCGCCAGCGCCAGCCGTGAGGCGTGACTGGGCATGAGCGCGTACTGCTCCGACACCTGGACAAGGTTGCTCGCGCCCACCGCGCGCCAAAGGTTTCGTAGCCCGTCGAGGTCCGGCGCGGGCGGCGTCTCGCACAGGATCGGCAGCTTCATCTCGACCGCGTCGCTGGTCACGACCGGTGAGGCCGCCCATGGCACGGCGCCCACCACGAAGTCCGGACGCCCGTGTGCGACCATCTCCGAGAGGGAGCCGAAGGCGGGCACGCCCCAGCGTTCGGCAACCTGTTCGGTCTTCTCCGGAGTCCGCCCGACTACGCCCACGGCCTCGAGCCTGTCCGGCAGCAGGCCGGCCAGCCGCAGGAAGTACTCGGCCCTCCAGCCGGTGCCGACGACGCCAAAACGGCCGAGTCCGGAACTCATGCGATCTCCTGCGTTCCGGCGCCGGCGGGCGCGGCCGCGCTCAGAGCGGCGGCCAGACGCCCGGCGAAGCGGGCGTTGTTCACGATCAGGGCGACGTTCGCCCGGACGGAGCCGCCATGTGTCAGTTCGGCGATGCGGGCGAGCAGCCAGGGGGTGAGTGCCGGGCCTTCGATGGCGGCGGCTTCCGCCTCGGCGAGCGCCTGCTCGACGGCGGCTCGTGCGTTGGCGAGTGGATAGGCGTCGACCTCGGGGACCGGGACGCAAAACAGCAGGCCAGATCCCAGGCCCAGTTCGAGGTGAGTGGCGGCGAGCTTTGCTGCAGCGGCCACGTCGGGGACCGAGGCGGGGGCCGGGACGCCGCTCTCCCGCGACCAGAAGCCCGGGATCTCCGCCGTGCCGACGGCCACGACCGGGACGCCGCGCGTCTCCAGATACTCGAGCGTGAGCGGCACGTCGAGGATCGCCTTTGGGCCGGCACAGACGACCGCGACCGGCGTCCGAGCGAGCTCCTCGAGGTCGGACGAGATGTCCAGCGTCGGTGCAGAGGACCCGCCCGCGATGCCGACCGCCCCGCGATGAACGCCGCCGATCCCACCGGTGGCGAAGACTCGGATCCCCGCTGCGGCGGCGGCGATCATCGTCGCCGAGACCGTGGTCGCGGCCCAGCCGTCGCCGGCTAGCGCAACCGAGAGGCTCGGCCTGGCAGCCTTGAGCACCCCCTCGGTCGTGGCGAGGGTGATGAGCTGGTCGGCGTCGAGACCGACGAGGATTCGGCCACCATTGATGGCGATCGTCGCCGGGACGGCGCCGCTCTCGCGCACCGCGAGCTCGGCCGCGCGGGCGACTTCGACGCTCTGCGGGTATGGCAGGCCGTGGCTGATGAGCGTCGACTCGAGCGCGACCACGGGTCGACCCGCCGCGAGGGCATCGGCGACTTCAGGCGCGATCAGGAGGCGGTCACGGAGCCCGGGCGGGACCGATCGTTCGGGATTCTTCTGCATGGCGCGATGGTACAAGGGCTCGACACGGTCGGCCGGCGCGCGATCGACGGCGCGCTTGGTTCCAGCCGGCCAGACCCGGGCAGTCGCAAGCCCTTCGGTCGACCGTCGGTCAGCCGAACGCGAGTTCCTCGCGGGGTCGGAGCAGCTGCCGCGCCGCGAGGCGGTGGCCGAGGAGCGCGCCGCGTCGAAGCCCTGCGGCGGTCGACGCACCTTCGCGGCGGGCGGCTAGCCAGCCGAGGATGAAGCCGGCGTCGAATGCGTCCCCGGCACCGGTCGTGTCCGCTGCGGCGATCGCCCTTGCGGCAGCCTCGAACTGCAGCACCCCTGCCCCCTCTCGATAGAGAATCGAGGCGCCTCGCGGACCGCGCTTGAGGACCACGATCGGGGCGAGATCGAGCAGCTCTTCGTCGCTCGAGACGAGCGCTCGCGCCTCGTCCCCGGCCGCAAACAGCAGATCCGGTCGAACGCCGCCGACGATCTCGGCGGCCGGCTGCCGTCCGACATCCAGGAGTGGGCCGGTCGACGAGAGGTCGACCGTGACCAGCGCTCCCGCGGCGTGGGCAAGCTCAGCCGCCCGCTTCCCGGCATCGCCGAGCGGATGGCCGAGAAGAGAGTAGGTCGGGATGTGGAGCAGCTCTGCGGAGGCGAACCACCGCTCGCGAAGATGCTCGGGTGCGAGCTGGAGGGTCGCGCCTCGATCCTGGACGAAAGAACGCTCGCCGCCCGGAGCCACGAACACGCCGACCCGGCCCGTCGCGTGGCCGGCGACGTGGACCACGTGAGGAGTGACGCCGTCTCGGCGGATCGTCTTGACGAGCGCGCGGCCGGCGGCGTCGCGCCCTACGGCAGCGATGAGGGCGACCCGCGCCCCGCCGCGACCGAGCCAGCGAGCGGTCGTGGTCGCCGAGCCGCCCTGGCGTAGCATCACCCGGCCGGGGACGTCGGTACCGGTCTGGAGCTCAGTTGCCGGCGCTATTACGACATCGACGATCAGGTCGCCGATGACAACCACTCGGGGACGGTGCCTCCGCTCCGGCATCGGCTCCTCTCAATGGAGGGTCGTCGCGGACGAGCGGTCGCTCCGTCGTCCGGGGTGACACCTGCCCGGATGATACTGGGCGGGCGAGGCGCCAGTGGGGGCCGAGGCCGGGTGTGAACGGCTGCTGCCTCGCCTGGGCGGCCGCGGGTTTGGCGCGGCCGCCCAGTAGTCGGTCTCAGTACCGCTTGGCCTCGGTCTCGTCGACGATCCAGACCTGGGGACGTCCCTCGACGCCGCCTCTCTCCATCGCCTGAGGCAGCGACGGGTCCTGCGAGAAGGCTCGCGCGCCCTCGAGCGTTGCGAAGTCGTTCACGATCAGGATGCAGTTGGGGTTGGTTGCCTCGCGATTGATCGAGTGGCCAGTCGCCCCGTGCTGACGGCGGACGCTTTCGTTCTCCGTGAACACCGGGTACCAGCGGTCGTAGTCGGCCACGTTGTGCTGAACGATCACCTTGGTCATGGTGGGACGCCATCCTTTTCGATCCGACCGGGCTGTGTGCTCGGTCATTAGGCCCCTAACTATATGATTAGGTGGCGTATTGTCAATGGCCGTATCATAGAGCGATGAACAAGATTGAGATGCCTGTCGACTTCTACGAGCAGACGCCGGACGGGAACGCGGTGGCAACCGAAGCCGTGATGAACACCATCCGAACGGCAGACATGCTCTTCGACCACATCGGGCGACTGCTGCGTCCGCTCAACGTCAGCGCCGCCGGCGGTCTCCTTCTCGGAATCCTCCGTGACCGTGGGGCTATGTCTCCGTCGGAGCTCGGTGAACGTCTCATCGTCACTCGCGCCACGGTCACCGGCCTCGTGGACTCGCTGGAGCGGCATGGGTTCGTCCGCCGATCGGCTAACCCGGCCGACCGCCGGAGCCTGATCGTCGAGATCACTCCGTCGGGGCTCGAGGTTGTCCAGGAACTCCGGACGATCGTCCACCGCCACGAAAAGGAGTTGATGAGCGTGTTCTCGGATTCGGATCTCCGGGCCTACATCGCGGATCTACATCGGATCCAGGAAAGGCTCACCTCAGCAGCCGAAGGCGAAGGCTGACCCGCGATCCGACTGCACCTGGCCCGAGCGGCCAGACCTGGGGAGTGGAGCGGGAGACGGGATTCGAACCCGCGACATTCTGCTTGGGAAGCCAAGCGTCAAGAGGACAGGGCGTGGACCCGAGTAACCTTGGCACATGGCGCGAATGAGCCGAATCGTCATCACCGACTGCGACCACCCGACGATTGAGATCGAGCGCGCGATCTTCGCTCGCGCCGGCTACGAGGTGGATCTCGCCCAGTGCCACACCGTCAACGAGGTCGTCGCGGCGGGCGTCGGGGCAGTCGCGTTGCTCGCACAGTACGCTCCGATCACCGACGCGGTGCTGGCGGCGCTCCCATCCATCCGGGTAGTTGGAACGTACGGCGCCAGCCTCGACAACATCGAGTTGCCGGCCGCCGCACGACGCGGGCTCCGGGTAGTCAACGTGCCCGATTATGGCGTCGACGAGGTGGCCGATCACACCATAGGGCTCATCCTCGCCCTGACCCGCGGAATCGTTGCGCTGGACCGCACTGTCCACACCGGAACGTGGGATTTCCGCAGCGGCGGCGAGCTGCGCCGCGGGAGCGGCCAGCAGGTCGGGGTCATCGGCCTGGGACTGATCGGGTCCGCGGTCGCCCGCCGGGCGCTCGCGCTCCGCTTCCAGGTCGTGGCCGCCGATCCACGTCGGCCCGCCGTAGAGGGCGTTCGCCTGGTTGAGCTCGAGGAGCTGCTCGCGACAAGCGACCTCGTGAGTGTCAACACCCGGCTCGATCTGTCGACGCGTCACCTGCTGGACGCCGCGGCGCTCGCCCGTATGAAGCCCGGAGCGTACCTGATCAACACATCTCGGGGCGGCGTTGTGGATCAGGCAGCGCTCGTCGAAGCGCTCCGATCGGGCCACCTCGGCGGGGCCGCCCTCGACGTCCTCGAGCGGGAACCGATCGCTCCCGATGATCCGCTCCTGAGCTTGCCGAATGTTGTCCTCACGCCGCACGCAGCGTTTTATAGCCGCGAATCACTCGCCGAGATGAAGCGCCGCGCCGCTGAGGCGATCACAGCGGCCCTGGCCGACTACGGTCCCCTGGGCCAGGGTTGATTGCGTATGGCATAGGGGAGCCGCGCCTCCGTCGGCGACCGGTTCGCGGTAGCCACGTTGTGGGTTCGGGAGGCGTCCTACCGGGCGAGGACCACCGCGCAAGACCAAGCTGGACGAGTCGCGACGAACGGCATTGACCGCCTGAGGCCAGCAGCCGTAATCTGAGTTGCCCGCGGGCCGGATGAATGTGCACGACCCGCCTGCAGTTTGCAAAGGTCCGTTTCAGGCGCTCGGCCGCGGCTCGGGCGCGACGCGTCTTAGGGAGCTGTTACGCGATCCGACGACCTCCGAGCAAGCGTCGCTGGGGTGTTCGCTCCGATCTGCACGCCATTCGCCGCGAACGAAGACGTCGACTACGAGTCCCTCCGCTTCAACATCGGCCGCTACGCTGAGAGCGGGATCCTCGGCTACCTGGCGCTCGGTTCGAACGGTGAGAATCGCAGCCTATCCGAGGATGAGCGGTTGCGCGTGCTCGACGTGGTCGTGCGCCACAAGGGCCCGGGGCAGGTGGTCATGGCCGGCGCGGCGTACGACTCACAGCGCGACGCCGAACGCTTCCTCGCCGCGGCCGCCGACCTGGGCGCCGACTTCGGGCTCGTATTGTCCCCGGGCTACTTCCGGAAACAGATGACCGACGATGTCCTCTTCCGCTATTTCTCTTCCCTCGCCGACGGAGCGAGCATCCCGCTCCTCCTCTACAACGCCCCGGGGTTCTGCGGCATCACGCTCAGTCCCGAGCTCGTCGGCCGTCTGGCTGTGCATCCAAACATCGTGGGGATGAAAGACAGTGCGGCAAGCGGGATCGAGGACTTCCTCCCCTTGGAGAGCCCATCCTTCCATGTGCTGGCGGGTTCGGCCAACTTCCTGTTCCCCGCGATGATGGGCGGGTCGCTCGGGGGCACTGTCTCCCTCGCCAACTCATTCCCCCGTCTCGCTCTGGATCTGTTCGAGGCCGGCCACGCTCGGGATGAGACCACGGGCCTCCCCCTGCAGGCTCGGGTGAGTCGCATAAACCACGCGATCTCCGGAACCCACGGCGTCGCCGGAGTGAAGGCCGCCATGAACCTCGCCGGCTTCGTCGGTGGCATTCCCCGTCGGCCACTGCTCCCGCTGGCGGCCGGGGACGTCGCGACGCTCAGAGAGTTCCTCACCAGGGAGGGGTTGCTCTCGTGACCCGAGACATCCTTGCGGTAGATGTCGGCACCAGCGCCCTCAAGCTCGGTGTCTTCGGTCCGGACCTCGAGAAGCGGTGCGAGGCGCAACGGGACTACGAACCCCACTTCTACGACCGGGGCAAGGCCGACATCGAGCCGGAGATCTGGTGGCGGGCCTTGAGCAACGGCTGTGCCGACGTGAAGAAAAGCCTCGGCCAGGTCGACCTTGTCTCGTTGTCGGTCACCACGCCGGGACTCACGCCGATGGCTGCCGATGGGACCGCACTCAGTCCCGCGATTCTGTTCCTCGACGGGCGGTCGCACGCGCAGTCGGCGGCCATTCGCGGGATCGTCGGCGAGGAACGGTTCCTGGCCGAGACGTGCAACCTGCCGGTTTCGGGCGGTTCGTCCTTGTCGTCGATCCTCTGGTTCCGTGACGAGCAACCGAAGGTTTGGGAGGAGGCGGCCAAGTTCGGCCACTGCAACACTTACCTCGTCAAGCGGATGACGGGTCGGTGGGCGATCGATCCATCGACAGTCTCGATCAGTGGCCTCTACAACACCGCACGGAACGACCTCACCTGGAACGACAACGTCCTTCGACTGGCCGGCATCCCGGAGGACAAGCTGCCGCCCTTGCTCCAGTCGTACGACCCTGTCGGCCAGATCTTGCCGACTGCTGCCGACGAACTCGGCCTGCCCCGGGACTGCACGGTGCTGTGCGGTGGCAACGACGCGGTCCTTGCCGCGCTGTCGGGCGGCCTGACCGAGCCCGGCGACATCAACGTAATCAGCGGCACCTGCGACATCGCGAGCGTCTGCACCGACGCCCCGGTCTCCGCGCCCGACTTCAACGTGCGCTGCCACGTCGTACCTGGGCGCTGGCTCACGTTCTTCGTCCTGAACACCGGAGGTGCGGCGCTCGATTGGTACCGTCGGGTCGCCTGCAGTGAGCTCAGCGACGGCCAGTTCTATGACGAGTACGTCCCCGGCGTGCTCGAGGCGTTCCTCGAGGACCCGGGCGTAGACAAGCGGGAGGCCGAACTGCCGACATATGAGCCGTACCTGGGTGGTAGCCGCTACTCCCTCGAGCGGCTCACGGCCGGGCTCACCGGGCTGACGCTCGAGACCACGCGTGGCGATCTCCTGCTGAGCATCATCCGTGGCAATGCGGCCTATCTCGGCGCGCATCTGGAAAAGGTCGGCGAGCTCGTGAGGCTTGGCCACAGGGTCGGGATCTCGGGCGGCGTGGCCGGGGTGCGCGGAATGCTCGAAGCAAGGCGCCGCTGGACCGGCGCGTTCGAGTACATCTACCAGGATCAGTCCTCTATGCTCGGGGCGGCCATGCTGGGCCAGATCTTTCAGTCGGGACGGCTGCCCCGTCACGGTCAGGTCATTCTCACTGGGAACAAGGAGGCGGTCTCGTGAGCGCAATTGGCACCGGTTTCACCACGAAGACGGACGCGGGAGCTGCGGCAGCCGAGCTGGTCGAGCGGGCGAAGGCCGGGCTCGTAGGCAAGCCGACGCTGGCCCTCCTGTTTGCGACGACGCAGTACGACACGGAGAGCCTCGTCGCGGGCGTCTCCGGGCTGCTGGGTGACGTACCCCTCTGGGGCGGATCGTCGTCCACCGGCGTGTTCCAGGACACCGGCTGGATCACCAGCGACGGCGGCGCGGCCAGCCTGATGCTGATCGCCGACCGGTCGGCCGGCGTGGGCGTAGCCGCCGTCGGCGAGGGCGATGGTTTCGCGGCCGGTAAGGAAGCGGCCCGGGAGGCTCTCAACCAGCTCGGCGGTGACGCCAGCGCCCTGCTGACCATCGCCTTCATGGGACCTGAAGAGGAGATCCTGCGAGGGATCGCCGACGTGGCCCCGGGCGTGCCGGTGGTCGGCGGCACCTCATCGGACCATTCGCCCGATGGCAAGTTCCAGCAGTTCGCCAACGGCCATGCCTACAAGAACCACTTCGCCATCGCCGCCCTGGGCGGGCCGATCGGCCATGCATTCTCGAATGGTTACCGACTGACGGGCAAGAAGACCATTGTCACCAAGGCCTCGGGGCGGACGGCGTATGAGTTCGACGGCCGCCGAGCCATGGACGTGTACTCGGAATGGGTGGGGAAGCCCGAGTCCGAGATCGGCGGCGGGGCCCTCGTGTCGTTCAGCGTGCAGTACCCGCTCCTCTTCCACAAGGACGGGATCACGTACTCCGCCCACCCGGTCAACAGCAACGCGGACGGCTCGATGGATTTCGGGGCGGCCATGAGCCCCGGCATGGTGCTGGAGCTGGGCGAGGCCTCAGTGAACGGGCTCATCGCCGAAGCGGGCAACGCCGTTCACAAGGCGGCCCAGGGCGTGGGCCATCCGAAGGCCATCCTGCTTGTCTATTGCGGCGGTCGTGCGATCGCCCTCGGCGAGCGGGTCAAGGAGATCCCCGGCGAGCTCGAGCACACGCTCGGGCATGTACCCTGGGTGGGCTATCTGGCGTTCGGCGAGCAGGGTTGCTCGGTGCCGGGCATTCCCACTCACGCCGACCTGAGCGTGGCTGCGCTCGCGCTCGGCTAGGTGCCCAGGCCTGTGGTGTTAGTGGCGGGCGCGAGACCGATCAAACGCTGAAGCGGCTTCGCGCCCTGCCACCCAACGTCTTCCCGCGCCTCGGGGTGCGGCCGGTCAACTCGGAGGATCACGATGGCTGTCGCAACTCGCCGCTACCAGAACTTCGTGAACGGGCGCTTCGTCGATGCGCAAGGGAGCAAGACCCTGACGGTCGAGAATCCGGCCACCGGACAGATCGTGTCCGAGGTCCCGGACTCTTCGGCCGATGATGCGCGTGAGGCAATCGCGCTCGCCGATAAGGCCCAGCGCCTCTGGGAGAAGCTCGCGCCGATCGAGCGAGCCGGGTACCTGCGCCGCATCGCCGCAGGGATCCGGAACGATGCCGAACACCTCGCCCGCGTTCTGTCCGAGGAGCAGGGCAAGCCACTCGACCAGGCCCGGGGCGAGGTCAACGGCACAGCCGACTACTTCGACTACACCGCGGAATGGGCCCGCCGTGTCGAGGGCGAGGTCATCCCGAGCGACCGGCCGAACGAGATGGAGCTGCTGCTCCGGCAGCCCATCGGCGTCATCGGCGGGATCGTGCCCTGGAACTTCCCCCTCTATGTCCTCGCGCGGAAGGTGGCGCCGGCCCTCCTGATGGGCAACGCAATCGTCGTGAAGCCCAGCGAGATCACCCCGAACAGCACGCTCGAGCTCGGCCGCATCTTCGACGAGGCGGAGGTGCCCGCCGGTGTCGTCAACCTCGTGTGCGGCTACGGGCCGGTCGTGGGCGAGGAGCTGGCTTCGAATCCGCTGATCGGCATGGTGACCGTCACCGGCAGCATCAGGACGGGCTCCCGGGTCATGGAGCTCGCGGCCAAGAACATCACGAAGGTGAGCCTGGAGCTCGGCGGCAGCGCCCCGGTCATCATCATGCCAGACGCCGACCTGGACCTGGCCGTCAAGTCGATCAAGGCGTGTCGTCTCCTGAACACGGGCCAGGTGTGCGGCGCGGCGGACCGGACCTACGTGCACAAGAGCGTCGGCGACGAGTTCACCGACCGGCTGGCTGCGGCCATGGGCCAGGCAACTTACGGGAACGCGCTCGTCGACGAGGGCCGCGACCTGGGTCCTCTGGTGAGCGCCCGACAACTCGAGGCGGTCAGCGGACGCGTCGATCGGGCGGTGGCCGACGGAGGACAGGTTGTGGTCGGCGGCAAGCGCGCCGAGGACATGCCGGAGGGCCATTACTACCCGGCGACGGTCATCGCCAACTGCCGGCAGGACATGGCGATCGTCCGGGAGGAGATCTTCGGGCCGGTGATGCCGGTCGTCACGTTCAACGACCTCGACGAAGCAATAACCTGGGCGAACGACTCGATCTACGGCCTGGCGTCCTCGATCTTCACGAAGGACGTCAACGTCGTCATGCGCGCCTGCAACGAGCTCCGGTTTGGAGAGACGTACGTTAACCGCGAGAACATGGAGAACATGCAGGGCTTCCATGCAGGCTGGCGCAAGTCCGGCATCGGAGGCGCCGACGGAAAGCACGGCGTGCTCGAGTACTCCCGAACCCACGTCATCTATCTGCAATACGACACGGCGGCCGGGCGGCCGTAGCTTCGTTCTCTAGCCCCAGCGGTGGGGGACGCCGCACCGGACTGTGAGTCCGGGCTCAGCCGTAGGGCAGCGATCTCGGGTGGTGAGCAGCTCGCCCGTCGGGTCACGTCGGGGCCGGGGCGCCGCTTTGTGATCCCCGAGCCTGTGGGCGCGGCCGCGTCTGCGATAACGGCGCACACTCTAGCTGTGCGCACGAGTGAAGTTGGAGCGGGAGACGGGATTCGAACCCGCGACATTCTGCTTGGGAAGTAGCGGCGTGCGAACGGTATGTCCTGAGCGTGGAATCTGGACCAAAGAGTGTCCAGTTAGAGTGTCGGAACGAGCGCCATTTGCGCCTTCTCGCCGAGCTTTAGGATCCCGACCTTCTGTGTCCTGTGCGCCCGCCTTCTGTTCACTCTGGCCGGGCAGGAACTGATGAACAAGCCGTCCTAGTTGCGTAATCCCTGTCGCATCCACGACACACGGATCCACCGCGGGTCACTGACAATGATGTCCTCCAGACAACCGGTCCGGCAAGTGGGGATCGCCGGTCGCGGCCGGTTGGGGACGGGCTCAGGTCTCTGTACGAGGTCGGACGGTCATGCGCGAGGGGATTCTCACTGGGCCGCCGGTAGCCGCCAACATCGCCACGCGCAGTGGCGACACTCTGGTCGAACTTCTGGATCTGGCGGTAGCCCGCAACCCCGGAGACCTGGTCTTTGTCATGCCGTGTGGGTCCGGACTCGAGCACTGGACCTACGATGAGCTGAACAAGGCGAGCATTCAGGTAGCCGCCACTCTGTCGGCGCGCGGAGTGACAGCGGGTGATCGAGTAGTCACCTGGGCGGCGAATGACCCCTGGCTGGTTGCGGCCTATTTCGCCATCTGGCGATTGGGGGCGGTGATCGTGCCCCTGGATCTGCGCATGGCCCCGGAGGTCGCGGTTCGTATAGGGCGAGCTGCAGAACCGGTCTTGACGTTGGCGGGCCCCGACGTCGCCGCCTCCTCGGCCGCCTTGGGCGTACCGGTCATGGGGATCGACGCCGCGACGCTCACCGCGGAGCCATCGGGGCAGTTGCCGCCACCGCCGACTTCCTCAGATCTGGCCGAAGTGCTGTTCACGAGCGGCACAACAAGCGATCCCAAGGGAGTCACGCTCACCCACGGTCAGCTGATCCACAGCGCTCGCACGATCGCGATGACCGCTGGCGTGCGCCGCGAGAGGGCGCTGGCCCTGCTCCCCCTGTCGCACATGTATGGCCAGATCGTGCCTCTGTTCTACGGCTTGATGTGCGGCTGCCAGCTCACATTCCTGCCCAGCCTGACGCCGTCGGCCTTGCTAACCGCCATGAAACGAGACCGGATCACTGTTCTCACGGCCGTGCCAGCTCTGCTGCGCCTCCTCAGCGACGGTGTAGAGGCGGAAGCGCTAAGAACCGGGAGGTCCAACCAGCTCCACCGTCTGCGCGCTGTGTCACGACATCTGCCGATGAGCACCCGACGGCTTCTATGCCGATCGATTCTCTCCCGCTTTGGCGGCGAGTTGGCCACGATCACTTGCGGTGGGGCAATGCTTCCACCCGAGCTTCAGAGCGCCTGGGAGGCAATCGGCATCGCCGTGGTCCAGGGTTACGGAGCCACCGAGTGCGCAAGCATTGCCGGCCACACTCGCAATTCGCGACGGCCCGGAACGGTGGGACCGCCTCTGGCCGGCATGGAGGTGCGCATTGCGCCTGATGGCGAGTTGCTGGCCCGTGGCCCGAACATCATGTCCGGCTACTGGGGCAAGCCCGAGCTAACCGCCCAGATCCTGGCCGATGGCTGGGCCCACTCTGGGGATGCTGCGGAGATAGACCGCAACGGCGAGATCGTGATCCGTGGTCGGACACGTGACCGCATCGCGTTGCCGAACGGTCTGAAGGTCTATCCGGAGGACATCGAGATCGTCCTTGCAGCGGCAGACGCCATCTCGGCTGCCGTGGTGATCGAGGCCGAACCCGGCCGCCTGGCGGCGATTCTCATCCCGGCCGGCACGGCCGATGACGACGCTCTGGAGGCGGCCGTCAAGCAGGCCAATGCCAGCCTCTCCCCGCAACAGCGTGTTCGCCGATGGGTTCGCTGGGAGGCAGCTGACTTTCCTCGCACACACACCCTCAAGGTCCGACGGGAGGAGGTGAAGGCGTGGTACGCGGCTCGCTCCGATGCAGCCCAAGACTGACGAATCCAGTGACAGCAGCCGAAGCGTCGGTGGATCCCTGGCACCTCGACCTTCGATCAGGTCCGTGCAGGGCTCGCATTCTGCCCTTCTACTGGGGAGACTCAATTCTGTGAATCTCTACGCCTCCAAGAGCGCCATCAACGCTCGCTTGCTGCCGCTTGTCGATCGCTTGTTGGCGGCCGGGATCAGCCCTGACACGATCACGCTGGCGGCGATCCCAGTCGCCCTGCTGGGGTCTGCGGCTTTACTCGCCTCGCCCGCGCAACCCGTTGCCTTGCTGGCTGTGCCGGTGCTGGTGGTTGGGCGATTAGTGCTCAACCTGCTTGACGGCAATCTGGCGAGGCGGAGCGGTCGGATACATCCGCGTGGCGAGCTATTCAATGAGGTCGGCGATCGATTGGCCGACATCGCATTCCTGGCACCGGTGGCCTTCTTGCCGGGAGCCTCGAGCTCGATCGTCCTCCTTGGGGTAGCGGTTGCCCTTCTCGCGTCCTACGTCGGCATAACCACGCGGGCCGCGGGCGGACCGAGACTCTATCGCGGGGTTCTGTCCAAGCCGGGCCGGATGATCCTGTTGGTCGTATGCAGCCTCTGGGCCCTGTTCGCGGGCCCCGCCACCCCGTGGGGGGTATTCGGGCCTCTGCTGTTGGCCGGCGGCTTGCTGACGTTGGCCGAGCGTTTGTTCGTAGCCATTCGCACGCTGGAGTAGAGCGATGACCCCTCTGGACCAGGCGTCCGCGATACTCCTGATCGGTTCGATCGCAGGGTTGGTCGGGGCGGTCGTCTTCGCCCTGGTGCGTCGCGGGCGACCTGGAGGCTTGAGTTCGCGCACGGTGCTCGAACGAGGCGGCTCCTATGCCTTGCTGGCCCTCCTGCTGAATGCCGCTGCCCGCACTGGAGTGCCGGGCATGGTGATCCTGACGGGTGCCATGTCTGCGGCCGGCCTTTACGAGTGGGGCCGCATGTTCGGGCTGCCTCTTCACCACCGTATCGCCATCATCATCGCCGGGCTCCTGATCATCGGCGGCATCGGCCGCGAGGGCGTGCATGCCACCGACTGGCTGGTTGGGGGATTGGTGCTGGTCGGCGCTCTGTGGCCGGTCGTCCGGTCCGACACTGGCCGGGCCATTCGAGATCTGGGGACGGCGGCAGTTGGGGTTGCTTTGATCCCCGTTCTTCTGGCCCACGGCGTAGCCCTGGTGGTCGAGCGCGGCGGAGCTGGCGGAGCCCTGTTCCTCGCCCTCGCCACGGCCTGCGCTTTCTCCGACGTGGCGGCTTTTGTGGTCGGCAAGACTTGGGGTCGCCACCAGTTGGCCCCGACTCTGTCCCCGAACAAGACACGCGAGGGGATGGTCGGAAACGTCGCCGGGGCAGCCCTCGGACTTGCTGTCTTCACACCAGCTCTGGTCGGGCCGTATGGCGCGCCGTTCCTCGCGTCCATGGTCCCACTCGTGGCCCTCGGATCGGTCTGGGGCGACCTGCTCGAGAGCGCAGCGAAACGCGAGGCCGGGGTAAAGGACGCGGGCCGCTGGCTGCCCGGATTCGGCGGAATACTTGACCGGATCGACTCTCTGCTGATCACCGTCGCCTTGGCCTATTGGATTGCTCGCCTCGCCGGGGTGCCGCTGTGAGCCGCCCGGCCGGCTGGCAGTTCTCAGCCCCCGCTTGCACTGCGCGGGAAGTCACCGCGCGGCTCGTTGGACCCGTCCTCTCCATCTTCCTCAGGGGCCCGGCGGTTCATGGCGCTGAGCATCTCGATGAGCTGACCGGCCCGGCGCTGATTTGCCCCACCCACGCCAGCCATTTCGACTTCTCTGCCCTGCGCCTCGCGCTGGGTCCCAAGCACCGCCGGCGCATAGCCGTAACTGCCGCGGCGGACTACTTCACGGTCAGCCGTGTGCGCTGGTTCTTCGCGGCCTGGCTTGGGGCCTTCCCATTCGACCGCGGCGGACGGAGGACCAAGAGATCCCTGGAAGCCGCCGAATCCTTTCTGTCCGAGGGATGGCATGTCCTTGTCTTCCCCGAAGGCACCCGGTCGATGAGTGGGGAGATCGGACCCTTCCGGCCTGGAATCGGTCTGTTGGCTGTCCAGACTGGTTGCCAGGTGCTTCCGGTGCGTATCATCGGCATTTCCAAGGTCTTGCCAAAAGGGTCTCGACGACCCCATCGCGCCCCCGTCGAAGTCCGCTTCGGCGCGCCCGTCCGCGCCCAGAGTGGTGAGTCGCCGCGCGACTTCACCGAACGCCTGGAATCGGTCATCCGCGCCCTGTAGGAGTCCGTATGTCTCTGCGCCGCCTTAGCCCCCGCGAGTATCTGGTCAATCTGGCCGGAGTGGTCGTGTCGATGCCGGTCTATTCGCACCGTGAATGGGCCCAGCGCCCCGACCTCGATGCTTTCGCCCTGCGCCGAGCGAGGGATATGGCGGTGTGGGCTGAAGCGAAGGTCCCCATCTACCGCGAGTTGTATGGGAAGGCCGGCGTGCAGCCGAACGACATCAGGACTCTGGACGACTTCCGTCGGCTACCGCTCATGGACAAGGACGCAGTGCGGGCGGGATATCCGGCCCGTTCGGTCGCCGAAGGGATTGATCTGCGGCGCTGCCTGCTGTCGACCTCGTCCGGCTCGTCGGGCCGCATGATGACGGTTCCCCACCTGGCCGACCGCTTCTGGCCCTATCTAATTTCTGGACAGAGGATGCTTCGCTGGGCTACGGCTGACCACTATCCCTTCTGGTATCGCCAGGCCTACGTCTACACCTCGGAGTACCCGCTGCTCCGCGTGCCGGGGCTTTACCCCATGAAGTTCATCCCCACCGCAGCGGACCCAGAGCGAGTCCTCGAAGCCCTAGAGGCGTTGCGACCACACATCCTCCACACCTACCCGACGGTGCTGCGGGACCTGGTGGCCCTCTCGCCGACGCGAATGTCGGCGCTTCACCTGCGAGGGGCGTCCGTCGGCAGCGAACTGTCCACTCAGTCCGAACGGGACACCTGGGCCGAGATCCTTGGTGTCCGGGTCTGCGACGAGTACAGCACCGAGGAGCTCGGCAGGGTCGCGAGCCAGTGTCCGCAGGGTAGTTACCACCTTCATGAGGACGTGGTCCTTACGGAGATCGTCGATGAACAGGGCCGCACCACTTGCGAAGTCGGCGAAGTGGTTGGGACTGAGTTGCACAACCACGCCATGCCTTTCGTGCGGTATCGGCAAGGGGACCTTGCGCGCATCTCAGACCAGGCATGTTCTTGTGGCCGGCACACCCGGCTCCTGACCGATCTCGTGGGACGGCGCAATGACGGCTTCCTGCTGCGGGACGAAACCCACCTCTCGGCCGGGTTTCTGCTCGATGTCTCCTACCGCGCCATCTTGGGCCTCGCCGAAGACATGGTCAGCGCGTATCGATTCGTGCAGAAGAACCCCGACAGCGCCGTGTTTGAGGTCGTCGCGGGCACTGCCTGGGACGAACGCTCTGCGGTCTTGATCAAGGCCGCTCTGGCCTCGGAACTGCCGCCGGCACTTGCAGTCTCGGTTTCGCTCGTACCGGAGATTTCGCGCTCTGCCGGCGGCAAACGTTCCACAGTGGTCCGGGACTTCGCCCAGTGACGATCCTTTTCACGCGAGCCTGGGAAGACGACCGCCTCGACCTCGAGTTGCTCTCATCGCCTGGGCAAGAAGTGCTCGTGGTGGCAGCCGCCGGGGATGCCGCTCTGGCGCTGGCCGCGTGTGGATCCCGAGTCGTAGCGGTCGACACAAACCCAGATCAGCTGGCTCTGGTGAGCCTCAAGCTGGCGGCTGCAGGGGTTCTCGACGACGCGAGTTTGTATCGCTGGTTCGAGGTGGGAGCGGACCCCTCTGCTGCCGCCTTGTATCGGGACCTGGTCCGCCCATTGCTGCCCGAAAACGCGGCGGTCTTCTGGGACAGGCAGATAGAGGCAGTTGTCGGCGGCTTTCATACCCACTCTGGGGTAGGCCGGCCGTTTGCCCGTCTCGGCCGCTTTGCGCGACTGATCTGTCCCGGCTTGACCGAGCTCATTGAAACGGCACCAAACCCATCGGTTCAGTCCGCCGCCTGGCGCAAGCACGTCGCTCCGCGTCTATTCGGTCCGCTGACCCACGCCGCGATGCGCCACACGCGGTTGCTTGCTCCCCTGGCTCCGAACCGGACTGAGTTGGACCGCATGCGAACCGGCGGCTGGTCTCACGGCCTGGTCGAGCGGATCGATGGGGTAGTTGCCTCCGGCCTCATACGCCGTCACCCGTGGTGGCGGCCTGTTTTCGCCGGCCGCCCGGCGGATCGCGGCGACGGGGCTGCCTGGCTCGACGGCGGCCGGGGCCAGCTGGACCTGACGCTCATGCACGTGGATCTTGCCGCCGCCCTCGCGTCGCGGCGTCCGGCTTCGTTGGCTGCGGCATCTCTGTCCAATGTTCCGGACTGGCTGGATGCGCAAGGAATCGATCTGTTGGCTGCCGCTGCTGCCGGCGCGCTGCAACCTGGCGGGCGTCTCCTCGTTCGAAGGGTCGTCCGACCCGAGTCAGACGCCTTCATCCGGGCCGGACTGGTCCGAGACCCAGTTTCCGACTCGCTGGTGGCCAGAGAGAGGACTGCCCTGTACGAAGCGGTGGACCTGTACCGAAAGCCCGAGAACTGATCCGTCCGTGGCTCCGCCTAACAACCGGCGAGCTTAAGCCAGGTACAGGCTGTAGGTCACAAGGTAGGCCGCACTGTAGAGCACGAGCACTATTCGCTCGTGCCGCCGAAGGAAATCGGGGGCCAACAGCCCCAATCCGGCTTGCGCCAGGGCCAGCGGAGCGATGCGGGATACGCGGTTCAGGATCACAGCTGGCAGGAATCCAATCGGGGAAATCGCGCCATTTGCCCAAGCGAAAGTGAAGACCTTGAGAGGCGTTCCGGGCCCGAACAGCAGCAGGCATGTAGGGCTACCCGACGCCACCGTCCCCGACGCCGCAGTCACCATCGGCTGGTCGATCCCAGGCAGCGCGAGGAGTCCCTGCCGGACCGCCTCCGGGTCGGCCATTGTCAGGGCATAGAGCACCAGGCTACCGGCGAGAGAACCCAAGCAGAGCGACGCGAAGAGGATCACGAAGCGCCGCGGGGCAGCGAGCAGCAGCAGGCCCAGAAGCACGTCCGGTATCACCGGAAGAGCTATCGCTTCGGCGAGAGCCCACAGGAAGACCGCCAGGGGGCCTCCCCTGCCGTTGGCGAAGCGAGCCAGATCGTCAAGGAGCGAACGACCGGTTGCACTAGTCGACAATCCGGATCTCCCAGCTCGGAGCCCGCGCTCGCATGAAGTCAAGGGCCCCAACCCGACGCACCGCCCCGACACGAGTGACATTACCCTGCGTCGTCGCCTCGCACCGAGCCTTCGGGCCCCCTGGCGCTGGGCCGCGCCGGTCTCGCGACGTTTACGAGGCCTCTAGCTGTCGGTTAGGTCGCCGCGCCCAGCACCATCCCCGTTGCCCAAGACTCGCGGAGGAGGGCCGAGTCCGGGCGGGTCAGCCTGCCGTTGTCAACTCGTCGAGCACGCCCCGCGCCAGATCGGTGACGCTCGGGTCGGCATGTCGCGCGAGATACCGGACGAGCCCGATGAGGGCCTGCCGCATCGTCGGATCGACGGCCTGGTACCTCCGGATTAGGTGCAAGCCGAGGAGCTGCTCGTCGGGCTCGGAGCTGCGGCACAGCATGTCCACGGCAACGTCAAGCTCGCCCCACGCGCCCCGCGCGGCGATCACAGCTGCCGCCTCGAATGCCTGTCGCTCGTCGCGATCCCGCGCGGTGATGAGGACGGCGAGCTCTACGCTACTCATGTCTTCGAGCCCGAACAGACGGACGGTCCTGGCTGGCGATGGGGGAGTCTTGAGGGATTCCGTTCCGGAACGATCAACGGCTGCCGGCTGCTCCTCGACGGCATCCGGCCGAGGCGGCTGCTCGACAGTGGAGGCGTTTGTGGCCGCGGCTTCAACCGATTCAGCTGTCGGTCGCTCGACGCCGTGCCAGAGCCCGCTGATGTCCTCGCGGCCGCCGTTGGCCAGAAGGCGAACCCAGGCGGGCGAACCGCCGGGATAGCTGGTGCGGCGTGCCTTCGGGTCTGTGGCGAGCTCGCGAAGAGGACGAGGCACCTGACTCGCGCCGACCGCCAGGACTTCGGCATTCGCGCCGAGTTCCGACACCTCGCCGATGGGCACGCCCCAGCAGCGGCCGGCCAGAGCCGACAGCTTCATCGGTCCGGCGATCTGGCGCAGGCGCGCCAGCCGTTCGGGGCTGTTCGTGACCCAGAGCAGATGCCAGCCGGTCGGATAAGGATCGAAGAGCTTGGCGTAGGCGGCGAGGCGCTGGCGGATGACCGGCGGTCGTTCGGTCGACTCGTCGACCTCGACCAGGACGAGAGCCGAGGCCTCGCCAGTATCGATGACGACGAGCTGGTCAGGGTTCACGCCTGCGCCGATGTCGGGCATCAGCCATTCGGTCCACCAGAGCGAAACGAGCCCCGGATCGTGGCGCACCAGGGACGCGACAAGCTCCACGCCGTCGAGCGAATGGCGGGTGGTCATGAGGCCCGGCGATCGGTATGCGTTCAGGTGAATCCGGCGGCGTCCGGATGCGCTGAGTCGGTAGGCGAGCGGGATTCCACCACGTTCGGCTGGAAGGGACTCTCGAGTTATCAGGCTCTTGAGCCAGAGCTTGCGGGTACGTCGGAGCGCCGTGCGAACGGATGGATAGATGAGGTTAGCTAGCTGGGTGGCGGTGCAGACGCGGGTGCGTTCGAGGATTCGAAGGCATGCCCGGTCGGAGATCTGAAGAAGGCTGATGTCGACTCGTGTATGTGAACCATGAGCGGGAGAAGGACGGTAGCTCATGTAAGTTGCGTCCAATTAACCGACGGATTGAGCGTGAAACCGCGACATTTGCCTGTCGTGAGTCGACACACTCCAACGTCAGTCCGATGCATCGTGCAACGCCAGTTCTGGGAGCCGTCGCCGCCGGGACGGCGGCAGGCATGCCGAAGTCCGCTCGGTCCCAAGCCGGTCGAGCGGCGCGTGGCGATGTTGCCGGATGAGGTGGGATGCATCCCCTGGAGTGAGCTACAGCTCGTCGCCTGGCCAACGAGTCGATCGGGCCGCTCGCGCTGCTCGCGCCCGAGCGCTCAGATAGGCGAGGCGGGCGAAGTGCGCGGCTCGGGCGTGCGCGGCACGTCGAGCTCGCTCCTCGGGTGAGAGCAGGCCGTCGGGATCGACCTCTCGCTCGAACGATGACCAGAAGGCGCTTCTCGCGGCTTTGGTTGTCTCGCGAGGGTCGTGTGTCGCGTGGAGTCGATGTGCACCGATCCGACCGCGAAGGGCCCGACTCGCCCGTTCGGCCTCGTCCATCCTGAATGCTTCCTTGTCCTTCCAACAGTAGTAGCCGTTGCCATGCCCGACGGAGTCGAGGTGGCGCTCCTGCCCTGCTGGGTCAGCGAGCGCTCGCCCGGTCGCCGGGCCGTTGTCCTGCCTCGCTTCGCCGTCCTGGCCGCGACGCGCATTGGGTCGGGTCAGGCGGCGTCGCGAGGCATGGCTGAGGCTACGGCGCGACCATCCGAGATGGAAGGCTATTTGCGTACCAAAGTGCGTACCATCGACGGCCGCGTCCTCTGGATCTCCCGTCAAGAAGCGTGGAAGGGTCGTTCTACGGACCGGCTGTGAAGGAGGCGAGGGTTCACGACCCCGTTGTCGGGCCACCGCCGATTCAGAGAACGCCATCACCCGCCGGAGGATCGGTGCGGTACTGCTTCCGTAGCCGCTCGTATTCCTGCTCGGCCCACCAGAGATCTCCTGGGTTGAGCTTCGCCAGGCGTTCCTCTACCGTACCCACCGGATAGCCCATCGGTCCGAAGACGGCACCGACCGTCTTCAGCATGGGGGCATAGTCCACCCTGCCGCCGACGATCAGGCCCAGGTCGTCGGGATCGATGATCTCCCGGACGCTTCTGTCCACGAACTCCGGTCCGCACAGGAAAGGAGCCGGGCTGCTTCGGCCGTCTCGACAGACGTCGAAGTAGACCTTGAAGCAGACGATCTGGCGGATCAGCGCTATCTGATCGCGGACCTCGCGACCGAGCTCGGCCAGGTCGTATAGATCCCTCGACCGTATCACGCGTCGGAATCGGGCCAGCTTCTCGGCCAGGTTCTCTTCGAGCCGCATTAGCGGGATGAGCGGCATCTCGAATCCAAGCAGCTCTCGATCGAGGCCGGCGATCTCCGCGCGTTTGCGCGGCACGATCGGCTCCAAGAGCGTGGCTCGACGCGTGAATTCCAGCTTGGCCTCCATCGTCTGGCCCACGCCCGCGACGGTGGCCACCCAGGTCGCCTTGGCGGCGGGGAGGTCCACGTTCCGGGCCTCGAACCTCACGCCCTCGATTTCGATCCCTTTCACCAGCGCGGTGATGACGTGCTGCGCGTAGGCGTCGTCGCAAATGGCGAAGTCGAGGTCGGTCGAGAAGCGCCCGCGCAACCCGAGCCGGAACTTGCGTATGGCCGTTCCGCCCTTGAACACGACCTCCTCGAGTCCATATCCGAAGAGGCCTTCCCGCTCCATCCACAGCAGGAGGTGTTCCTGGGCGAGTTCGAGAAAAGCGAATTCGCGACCGCGACCCGCGTAGCGACTGGATATTCTCCGCAGCAGCCCCTCTGTGATCACTCGACGCTCCCCGCTCCAATCGGATCCAGCACGTTGAAACGTCGGTCGCGGTGGGCGGGCGATGTAGACGCGAAGCCTGGCAGGAGCGGTACGAGCAGCCGCGCCCGGCCGAGGCCGGCGATTGCATCGGCGATGTCCGGGCGTCCAAACGCGTCCGCGAGGTGGCCCGCCCGCGCCGTGACCACGGGCGAATCGAGCCTCCGCAGGTACCCGACCACTCCCTCCGGCGTCGAATGTTCGAGCGCTCGCCTGAGCCAGTGGTCCCTGTCGCGCATCGCAGGGCCCACGTCGTCTGGCCAGAGCGCGACGTCGAGTACTAGACGATCGGGCGTCGACACGGGGATCCCTTCGAGCGGCGACGACCCGAAGATGCGACCGGATGCAACCCAGTGGAAGCGGTACGTTCTTCGCAGCGTAGCCGAGACGGGAAGGGCGGCAGGCACGAGAACGGTGAACTCGACTGGTGCGCGATCTGCGAACCCACGCAGGAAAGCCGCCCCGCTGGACGACAGCTGCACCTCGGTGGCGGGCCTTTGGCGCAGCAACCCGCGGAGGACATCGAGATCGTCGCCGCGAGAGAATGGGCCCGCCCGCCCGGGGAGGAACTCGTACGTGCCCTTCACTGCGAGCGGTCGCAGCCAACGAGCCTGCACCAGCCGATAGGCGAGTCGCCTCGCGGAGGTCTGCCCGTCAAGCCCGGCGATCCTCGCGATCTCGGCCAGCGTCACCACTTTGGCATCCCGCATCTCGAACTCGGCGACCACTGGGGCCAGGCTGGCCGGCAGCGTGCGATGCATGTTTTCCTGCACTTCAGTCCCATCCATGCGGACTATGATGCAGCAAAACATGCACGTGTCAACGCCATGGCCTCCCCGGGTTCAGCTTGCCTCCGTGACTGCCGTGCCCTGGACGAAACGGCCGAGCTCGTGCTCGCGTCGGCGTCGTTCCTCATGGGCATGATCTTCTTGGTGATGCAGATGCTGATGTTGATCTTCGTCTTGCTGTTGATGCTGATGATGATCATGTTGACGACGACGTTGAGGTCGATGCGGTTCAGGAGGATGCTTTCGTCGAGCCCGAGTTCTTCGCGCCCGACGCTGGCTTCCCTGGAAGTCAAACACTTTCCTCAACTATCCCGAACGCAGCAGAGTTGAGGAAACGGCCGCGCCAATCCGCCGCTCCGGTCAAGAGAATCGCCCACGGATGGGGGATGCCCGACGCTCATTTCCACTGGCGGAAATGGGCGTGCCGCCAACGCTGAGCTGGCCTTCTGTGGGGCCGTGGCCCAGCTATCCTGGTCGCGTGATCGGCTCGCGCGATATCGAGATCAGGCGGGCCGTGTTCGACTGGCTCACCGAGCAGCGCCAGGAACACGGCGAGGCGCTGTCGCGCGCATCTCTCGAATCGTTCTCGTTGGCCGGAAAACGGATCCCGCTGGTGGGCCCGCAGGGGATCTGGAAGCCTGCCGTCTGCGAGCTCCCGTTGTCGATCACGACTGTCGTCCGCGGACCATATGCCGATGCTTTCGATGAGCGTAGCGGCACGCTCTCGTACTCATACAGAGGGACCGATCCGCACTACTGGGACAACGAGGGCCTCCGGACGGCTATGGCCGAGCGCGTGCCGCTGGTCTACTTCCACTCGGTGGAACCCGGCTCGTACGTCGCCGCCTACCCGGCGTTCGTGGTGGGCGACGACCCGTCCGCCCTCAGGTTTGCGGTCCAGGTGGACGACATCTCGGCTGCTTATGCGAACGCGACCAACCAGGTTGCCGACGGCGGCGCGGAGGCGCGGCGCGAGTATGTGACGCGGGCAGTGCGCCAGAGGCTTCACCAGCAGCTGTTCCGCGAGCGGGTCCTGCGTGCGTACCAGGAGAGATGCGCACTTTGCAGCCTCCGTCATCAGGAGCTACTCGATGCGGCCCACATCACGCCAGACAGCCACCCTGAAGGCGAGCCAGTAGTAAGCAATGGCGTCGCGCTCTGCAAGCTGCACCACGCCGCGTTCGATCGCCTCTTCTTCGCGGTCCGTCCGGACTATGTGATCGAGGTCAAGCCGTCTATCCTCGCGGAGCACGACGGCCCAATGCTTGTCGTGGGCTTGCAGCAGATACACGGCAAGCTGCTGCTCCTGCCGAGGCGCCCGTCAGATCGCCCCGACCCCAGGAGGCTCGAGCAGCGGTACGCCGACTTCCTGCGGGCTAGCTGACAGTCGACCAGAGTCGCGCAACAGACCGACGCCCGGCAGAAAACTGACGCGGTACACTGGGCCGCTCGCGTGGGCGAGGGGTTCGCCGACCTGGTCGGCTGGAGGGAACCCTCGTGTTTCGGAAACCATCTACCGCGTTGCGTCTTTCCAGGGTCTGGTATGACAACGACATGGACGAGCTGCGTGTCGCGGTCGAGGGATCGGACACTGGCTTCGCCGTCAATGCCTACGTGGGACGCAACGACTTCAACGACGCGCTCACAGACCTCCAGTTGTTCGCCAAGACGATCCATGGCGGTCTGTGCGAGGTGCGGTTCGGCGAATTCGGCCCGGAATACGCCAGCGGCGCCATCCACCTTCGTTTCCACTGGGTGGAGGGGCGGATCTACTTGACCTGTCGGCTCCAGAGCGACTTCCACCCGTTCGGCCGAAAGGAGGTCGCGGACGAAGCCCTCGTTCACGCCGGGACCGAGCCGGCGCTCTTCGACGCGTTCCTCGCCGAACTGGGCCCTTTTGTGGATCGGAAGCGCGATGAGGTCGTGCTTGAGCTGGTTCCTGCTCACTAGGGACGGCTCTCGACCTCGAGTGGCAATGGAGTTGCTGGGGGGCGGAATTGACCTCAGGGCGCCGTCCCAGCGGGGCCGATCAGTACCGATCGCCCGGACCCAGCCGGCGCGTAGCCCAGATACATGGCGCCCGACGCGAACTGCCGCGTCTCGGTGAGCCGCAGGCCGATCGGTGTCTCGAGCCCGGGGAAGAACGGCCGGCCCGCCCCGAGGATGACCGGGTGGACTACGACGCGGTATTCGTCGATCAGGCCGCGCTGGATGAATTGGGCGGCCAGCGTCGGCCCGCCTACGCTCAACTCGCCGGGGAATTCGGCCCGCAGCCGCGCCAGCACGTCGCCCACATCGCCGCTCACGAGCCGGCTGTTCCCATCGACGCGGGCGAGGCTTGTCGAGAAGACGATCTTCGGCGTCGCGTTCCAGATCCGGGCGAAGTCGACCATGTAGTCGGTCGCAGACGGGTCGGACTCCGCGGTCGGCCAGTAGGCCGTCATGACCTCATACAGTCGCCGCCCGTAAAGGAACGCATCCGTCTCGCGGGAGCGGTCGCTGAACCAGCGGTGGATCTCTTCGTCAACGCCCGCCCAATCGAGGGAGTGGTCGGGAGTCTCGACGTAGCCGTCGAGCGAGACGTTCATCAAATAGACCAGCTTGCCCATCCGCGCCTCCGATCGGTGCGTGCCGTTCCCCTTATCTTGACGACTCCGGCGGACGGCTCATCGCTCCGTGGCCGGCGTTGCGGCTAACGCGAGACCTGGCCGGACGGATGTGCCGCGCGGCGGCTGACCGGGATTGGGTGGCTCACCCGATGCCGACCGTGGTTCCAATGCCGAGGGTGATGGACATGGTGACCGCCGGGGAACTCCAAGCCGGGACGGTAAAGCGTAGGCGATCGACCCACGGCCAAGCGATCCGCGTTCAGTACCGATCACCCGGACCGAGCCGACGGTGCGCCTCGCGCGCCCGCTCGTCAGCGGCTGAGGCGCCGTAACGGGTGAGCATCGTCCGGCTCCGCCAGCCAGCCAGGCGCATGAGGTCGCCCTCGTTGCCGCCGGCGGCGAGCCACTGATGCGCGTACGTGTGGCGGAAGCGGTGCGGGTGGACGTCGGCGATGCCGGCCGCGGCGCCACGGCGCCGGACAACGTCGGCCACGCCGTTCGGCGTCATCGGTCCCGCCAGCCCGAGCCAGAACTCGGGTCGGTCCTTGTCGCGGTGGCTCGCCCGGGCGCGCAGATACCGGTCGAGCGCCATCGCCGTCCGCCGCCCGAACGGACACGCCCGCTGCCGGCGGCCCTTGCCCAAGACGAGCGCGATGTTCTGCTCGAGATCAACGTCGGCGAGCCGGAGCCCGGCGAGCTCCGCCAGCCGCATCCCTGTGTCGAGGAAGAGCCGGACGATCGCCGTGTCGCGGCGATCCTCGAACGCGCGGCCCTCGCATGCGGCGAGGAGGCGGTGGATCTCGTCGTCGGTGTAGACGTTGGGCGGCGTTTCGGGCACGTGCGGCGGCCGCATCGTCGCCATCGGGCTCGCCTCGAGCTCGCCTTCGGCGACCGCCCAGCGGAAGAACGTCTGGAGCGCGCGATAGCGGACTGACGCGGTCGCGGGCTTGAATCGCGCGAGCTGGTCGGCGATGAAGTCCAGGCAGAATGTCTTTGTGATGCGGTCGGCGGCGGTCGGGAGACGTTTCGCCCGCAGGTACGCTTCGAACGTCGTGACCGCGTCGAGGTACGTCGTCACGGTCTTCGGACTCTTGTTTTCGGCCAGCAGCGACCGCCGGAAGCTGTCGGCGAGGACGCCGAGCGTCGGTCCAGACGGCGAATCGGGGGTCTTTGGGGCCATTTCGAACCCTCCGAAACTTGTCCAGTTAGAGTGTCGGAGAGCATAGTGCCAGCCCAGAGAATCGTCGAGCCCCTCAGTTAGAGGGGCTCTTCACGAGGGATTGTGCGATTTGGAGCGGGAGACGGGATTCGAACCCGCGACATTCTGCTTGGGAAGCAGACACTCTGCCAGCTGAGTTACTCCCGCTCGGCGAGCAAGCGCAGTTATAGCAGATCGCGCGAAGGCCGCGGAAGGGCGCGATTTGGCGGAGGTCTGCCAGACGCGAAGAATGTCGGAAGGTCGGTTCGCCACTGGCCTCCCCGAGCTGGCCCGACGGAGAACCCCGGCGGCGGCCCGTCCCGAGCCTCAGCGAGGCAGCGCCCGGTTCGCCCGGACCCATTCGAGCCAGTGGCGTTCGGCCCCGATGGTGGTCGCCGCGCCGTGGCCGGGCAGCGCGCGCAGCCGGCCGTCCAGCCCGGCCAGGCGGCCCAGCGACTCCGCCATCTGCGCCTCGGATCCGCCGGGGAGGTCGGTCCGGCCCCATGACCCCGCGAACAGCGTGTCACCCGAGAGCAGCAGGCCGTTCGTCGGATCGAGCAGACAGACCGAGCCCTCAGTATGCCCTGGCGTGTGCAGGACCTCGAGGTCGATCTCGCCGAACCTGACCCGGCCGCCCTCGGCGAGGTCCACCGCCGGAACGCTGGGCGGGATGGGAAACGGCGCGAAGAGCGGCTGCGGGTGCTCGAGCATCTCGCGGTCGAGCGGATGCACGGCGATGCGGGCTTCGTTGCCGGGTTGGTTGTCGTGCGTCCAGGCCTGCACGGCCGCGTTGTCGCCCACGTGGTCCCAGTGGCCGTGGGTGGACACGATGAGCTTCAGCTGCCAGCCGCGCTCCGTGAGCATGCCGCTGAGCCAGGCAACGGAGGGAATCGCCGTGTCGATCGCGATGGCCTCGCGCGTGCGCGAGTCGGCGAGGACGTAGACGTTGGTCCCGACCGGGCCGACCGTCCGGCGGAGCAGCTCCATGTTCGAAGGCTAGCACGGCCCTGCCGAACGCCGGCGCTGCCATCTGCGACCCAGTCCGACACCACGATCCGGCACTTGGGAATGGCGGGTTCAAATCCACTTGAGCCTCCGACCTTGCCTCGTTAGGTCTGCCGGCGCCGCAGAATGTCGGGTGCAGTTTCTCGAGTCCATTGCGGGACCGCGAGGCCGTCAGCCACGGGCGTACGGGTGCCCCGAACCGAAGCGGCGGTGGGTTTGGCTCTCGCGGAGTGCCCGGGCGAAGAGGCCGCGCACGGCCGGCTCATCTTCGACGACAAGCACCGGACCGGTTGTGACCTCGAGCGGTCCTCTCGGCTCCGTCATCTCGGTAGTTGGTCGAGGACCGCTCGCACCGCGTGCCCCAGCGCGTCGGCGCTGAAGGGTTTCGCCAGGAACGCGATCCCGTACTCGGGGACGCCGTGGCTGATCACGGAGGCCGCGGTGAACCCCGAGACATACAGGGTGCGCAGCTTGGGTCGGGCCGCCTCGAGCTTCTCGGCGAGCTTAGGGCCCGGCAACCCGGGCATGACGACGTCGGTCACGAGCAACGCGATGGGGCCGGCGTGCGCGGCGGCGATCGTGAGCGCCTCAACGCTACCCGTGGCCTCGAGCACTGTGTAACCCAGCTCCTCGAGCGTGCGGCGGGCGAAACCGCGCACCGCGGGTTCGTCCTCGGCAAGGAGGATCGTCTCGCTTCCGGACGAGGATGGCCGAGCCGCGAGGGTCTCCCCGACGGCTGCGGTCGGCTCCTCGGCGACCCTTGGCAGGTAGATCCGGAAGGTCGTGCCGCACCCGGGCTCGCTGTACACGGAGATCGCTCCCGCCGACTGCTTGACGATGCCATACACGGTGGCCAGGCCCATGCCGGTCCCCTTGCCCGGCTCCTTGGTCGTGAAGAAGGGCTCGAACATATGCGCCCGCGTCTCGGCGTCCACACCGACCCCGGAGTCGGAGACGGTGAGCAGCACGTAAGGACCGGAAGCCACCTCGAGGTGCGTGTCCGCGTATCTCGGGCCAAGGTCGGCGTTGGTCAGCTCGATGTCGAGCCGCCCTCCTCCGGGCATGGCGTCCCGGGCGTTCACCGCGAGGTTGACAATAACCTGCTCGAGCTGACTCGGATCGACCTTCACCCGGCCCAAGCCGGGCTCCGTGCGTGTGTTGAGCTCGACGTCCTCGCCGAGGAGCCGCCGCAGCATGGGGACGAGGCCCTCCATGATATCCGCCGGGTCGAGGACCAGAGGTCGCAGGACCTGGCGACGGCTGAACGCCAGCAGCTGGCGGACCAGCGCGGCTGCCCGATCCGCGTTTGCGATCACCTCGTCGAGGTCGTTGCGGCGAGGTTCGTCCTCCTCGAGACCCCGCCGGGCGAGCTCGGCGTAGCCGCGCATGGCGGTAAGGAGATTGTTGAAGTCGTGGGCGACCCCGCCCGCCAGCTGGCCGACAGCCTCCATCTTCTGGGCCTGGCGCAGCTGTTCCTCGAGCCGCTTGCGCTCGGTGATGTCCTGGAACGCTCCGGTGATCTTCACCGTGCGTCCCTGATCATCCATCGTCACCGTGCTCGCGGTGCGCACCGAGATCCGGCGGCGCTTCGCGGTGATCAGGTCCAGCTCGAGATCGAACGGCGTGCCATGCTCGATGGCGTCCTGCACCGCGGCCGTGATGGCGGGGAGCGACTCGGGAGCATAGAACTCGATCGCCGTGCCGAGGGTGGGGCTGTACTCCGCCGGCGAGGTCTCGTGGATGCGGTACGTCTCGGCGGTCCAGAACAGCGCATCGCGCACCACGTCCAGCTCCCAGCCGCCGACCCGGGCCACGGCCTGGGTGGCCTCGAGTAGCTGGCTCGTTCGGCGCAGTTTCGCCTCGGCTGCCTTGCGCACGCTGATGTCGCGGATGGCAGCCGTGACCAGGATCCCCTCAGAGCCCTCAAGGGGGCTCAGCATGATCTCGATCGGGAACTCGGTGGCGTCCTTGCGCCGCGCGACGAGCTCGAGCCCGGTCTCGATCTGCTGGGCGAGGGCGTCGGCCGCGGAGCGAAGATCGTCGGCGACGAGCCGTTCCGCGAAGCCCTCGGGGATGATGGTCGTGACCTGCCGGCCGACTAGCTCATCGCGGTTGTAGCCGAACTGCTTCTCGGCCTGGAGATTGAGCAGGACGATCTCGCCGGCCCCGTTCACCACCACCATGGCGTCCGGAGCAGCCTCGAGGAGGCCGCGATAGCGGCGCTCCATCTGCGCGAGATGCTGTTCGGCAGCCTTGCGCACGCTGATGTCGCGCATATTCCGCTGCTGCCGCCCGCCGGGCAGCACCTTGAAGCGGACCTCGACCGGCAGGCTCGTGCCGTCGCGCTTCCGGTAGCGGCGTTCGATGAGGATGCCTGACTCGTTCGTCGCCTCGACAAGCCGCTCGTCCATCCCTTCGTTGCCCACCGGATCATCGTCGGCGGTGAGATCACCGGCCTGCATGCCGAGGAGCTCGTCCCGTGAGTACCCGAGCATGCGACAGAGAGCCGGGTTGACCTCCACGTACCGGCCCGACGGCTCCGAGACGAGGATGCCGTCACCTGACTCCTCGATCAGCTCGCGAGCACGCGCCTCACTCGCCTGCAGCGCCCGTAGGGTGGCCGCCAAGGCACGGCCCCGTCGGGTTCCGATGGCCGTCCCAATCGCCCCAACGACGATGATCGGGACAAGATCGCTGACCGCTAGGCCCAGGGCAGACCGCGGCGTGATCAACCCGAACACGACGGGAACAACTGTGATCCAGATCGCCCCGACCAGGACGAACGCGAGCGCGAGCGCGACGGTCTGGCCTGGCTTTGGAACGGCTCGCCAGCGTACCGCATTGCCCAGCCCGCGCGACCCTGCGCTCATGCCAACCTCGTCGGCGCCCTGCTGTGCGGGCGCCCTACCGGTACCGTTCGCCCGGTACCCTGGCCTGCAAACCCCGTGGAGGACCTCCTACCAGTTGACAGTCAGGAGTTGGATTGCACGACAACCTTGCCCGGACGAACGCAAGTCCGCATATAGCTCAATCGTCGTGGGGGTCCGGTGCCGACGCCGCCCGGCACTCGGACAGCGGCGGGTGGTTTGAAAGCGGGCTGTTTGGACTTCGTTCTCAGCTCCCGTGTAGCCGCCTCCCACGCCCCGGCGGCAACTATTTGTACACTCCGAGCATCGAAATGTCGAAGATACGCTTGTTATCGGGGCGATAGCCTGGAGCTATGGACCTGCGGCAACTCCGGCACGTGGAAGCCGCCGAGACTGCGAGCGCCGCGCCACAAGGACCTCGTCTCGGTACGGGCATGGCGGACTCGTGACCGCCGAGATCGTCCGTCGCGCGAGGTCGGTCGGCTCGAACAGCACCGGGGATCGACCGATCGCACTCGTCGCGGGTCGGGCCGCGTAGGTCCCGCAGACGTACCCCATCTTCTCGGCCAACCGGAGCATCCGGTAGGCGGTCGACGGCGTGACCCCATGATGTCCCAGCAATCCGATTCCACGAGAGGCAGGGCACACCAGGCTCTCCCGGTTCTCAGGGCGGTTC
>Ga0187886_1000710_pt1 | contig 36745 bp, 34 predicted proteins | sample June2016WEW_20_1_FD_133001 | JGI IMG/M metagenome (GOLD analysis project Ga0187886, IMG submission 133001) | Peatland microbial communities from SPRUCE experiment site at the Marcell Experimental Forest, Minnesota, USA - June2016WEW_20_150 | ecosystem: Environmental > Terrestrial > Soil >...
ACTACCTCATCTTCCTTAAGGTCGGCTAACGCCTTGGACAAATCCTTAGCCATGTATTTTACCTCCTATACCTTTATTTGTTCTTTAAAACAGTGGCTGCGGAGTATCAATTATCTAAGTTCTGCTGGTAAGCTTCACATATAATAGCGACTTATCAAGAAAAATGCAAGAAGCGTAAGAAATAATTTTGTTTCGAGGATACAATCCAGCTTTTAGGAAGGCAGGATGGTGTTCCGAATGAATAAAAATCGGGGTAAATGTACTATTGGGTATAGTGCTATACGGGGGGATTTTATGAAAAAGAACCCGACAAGAAGAATCACGCGATGAGCTTCAGCCCCTCCCGGATATCCTCCGCCACCATGTGCCGCTTGGATTTTTCGATGAGGAAGTTCTTGCCCGCCGGCGTATAAGAGGGCATGACCCTGATGTTTCCGTAGTAATAGGCCTGTCCCCTGATTTTATAAGTAGAGCCGGCAGGTATCACCCGCTTACCTGTCTTTTGCTTCCAGATTTCGTTCATCATTTTTATTGCCACATCGCCGCCGAGCAGGAACACCTTAACGTTGGGGAATAAAGCGATTTCCTGCTCCAGCAACTTAGCGCAGTTTTTCATGGTAGTAGGCGAAACAGCGTACTGGGTTTTACCGCACTTGATGGCGGTTGTAATGTAAACACCCAGATTAAGAATATCCCGCATGGACGCCACATCAGCGCCGGCGTCTTTAAAAGCCTGAAGGGTGGTCTGGAGGTAAAAGGGATTGCCGGCGGCGTAAAAGTAGTCCGCTTTAGCGTTGGGTGGGGCTTCCGTAATCATGATGATTTTAATTTTTGCTGCGTCAATTTCCGTGGAGGGGAGGATATAGCTGTTTCTATCTATATCCACGCAGGGGAAGTCAAGGCATCTGACTTTATCGGTGATTTTCATGATTTTCTATGATAACACTAAAGGTGCACGATAAACTTGCATTCTTCTGCACCAGTTATTGCCGTTTCTTTAACCTCCACTCGCACTTTCCGGCCGAGGGCGCTTTCCCAGTACTTTTCCACGAAGCCTCGCGAGCATTGGCAGTAGGTTGGAGAGGCGTTGATACCTGCCGGGAGGGCGAACATCAAGCCGCAAAAACAGCGCCTTGGTGTGCTATAGGTATGAGGGGTATAAAATTGTATAAGTGTATTACCCTGCAATTCTATGCGGGTACCTTTTATCGGCTTCTTGGCTTCTGCTTTTAAAAATTCCTCTTCAGTGGCATATTTCTGGCGTCTGGCTTTAATCGCTTGGGTCATATGGGTGTTGTGGGCGATACAGTTATGACCGCAGGCAGCCATAATCTGGCTGCATTTTTCCGGGGTCGTAGCGGCATCGAGACGGTCGATAGCTTCTTTGACCCATAGAGCAATCTCTTTTCTATCAGAAGAGGCGGCTGCTTTTTCACTACCTTCCATCACCTTTTCCCTAACCTTTTTCCCGGCGAACTCCTCGATATGACCGCCGATTTCTTGAATTTGACCCGCTGTCTTTTTAGTCATTTCTCTCTCTCTTACACTTTCGCTATTGGCACCAATATTCCCACCACCGAGGTGGGGTCTTTATCGCCTTTGTATCTTTTATCGTAAACCTCGATAATATCAGGGTAATTTCCAGCAGCCTGTTAATCTTCACTTGCGTTATTCCGCAATACCCTGGCGGTTTTCACTGTAAATTATGGGTGTGATTCTATTATTTGCTCTTAGTCGGGTCTTGCAGTTTACCCGGGCCGAATGAAGAATAATCCAGGTCGTAGAACTGGCGGCATACTGCGAAGTAACCCAGATGGCTGCCTCCCATGACCAGCTTCGCTGCCGGTGCGTCGCGGTAATACTTCTCGTAGTGGTTCGCCCGGATATAGCCGTAACAGCCCATTATTTCCATTCCCTTCAAAATCAGTTCCGCAGCTGTCCTGGTAACATAAGCATGTACTGCGTGCCCTTTGGCGACCATACTCTTGGTATCCCATGCGCCGTAAATATTCATGTTATCGAACTGATGAGCCAACTCCAGGAAAGCGGACCTGGCAATCGTGATAAACGAAGCCATCTCGCCGAGAATCATGGCGGCATCGAGGTGCTGGTTAATCAGTCTGCCGCCGGCTACCCGCTGCCCTGTGTAGTCAAGAAGCACATCGAAGGCGCCCTGAAGAATGCCTACCATATGGCCTGAATCGAGAGGAAAAGGGGCGGAGGATGCCGTTTCAAAGATAGACCAGGCTACGGGACCCGCGAGTCCCCATTCTCTGGGTACCCTGACGTTATCAAAATAGGTAGAGTTATTCCTATCAGCCTGCATGCCGCATTTCACCTCTGGTTTTCCGTGAGAAACTCCCGGCCAGGGTTCCGGGACGTATATCAGAGCAAAAGCGTCTTTCCCCAGTCTGGGGTCCATGTTGCATATCACGCAGTTGAGGTCAGCCACGCCGGCATTAGACGCCCAGAACTTGTTGCCGTTGATGACCCATTCGTTGCCTTCTAGTTTAGCCCTAACCCTTATCGTTTTGCCTTCATTAGTTAAATTCTCGATGTCACAGGCGGACTCGGGTTCACTCATGTTGAAACAGCCGGCGCGCAACTCATTACCCGTAAACATGGGGGCGAATTTATCAAGTACGGCTTTGCCCCACGCCTTTGCCTCTTTAGTAGGCGCCATTAAATAAGCCAGGGTAGCCGGCGTCCAACACCAATCGGTAACGGCGCTGTGCATACTGATGCCGTAATCGCCCCGCCCTATCTGTTCCTGCTTTAAAGCGCCGGTAACAATCGAGAGCAGCTCATTGCCGCCGTAGTCTTTCGGTATCATATTCTTTTGGCAACCGAGGTCTACCTGTAACTTTTTCAGGATGGGGGTAATTATTTTTTCATGTGTTACATCGTCATCGATTTTGTCGCGGACAGGCAGAATCTCATTGTCGGTAAAATCCGCTAACATCTTTTGCACCATGCGTGCTTCTTCGTTGACGAAACACTCCGGGTACTGCAGTTTGTACCATTGACTGGTCTGGTCTAACATTTTTATCCTCCTTAATCAAGTTCTTTAGCTTGTCGTTAGATAATATATTTTTTCTCATGCACGCGTCAATCTTGGTAGTAGAATGTGAAAGCTTGATTTTGGATAAATTATTCCTTAGAATTTAGAGGCAGTGCGGCACACGGGCGGTTAGCTCAGCTGGTTAGAGCGCCCCGATTATATCGGGGAGGTCACAGGTTTGAGCTCCGTACCGTAGAACTAGAGTTAATTTAATATATGGGCGGTTAGCTCAGCTGGTTAGAGCATCAGTATCACACACTGAAGGTCACAGGTTCGAATCCTGTACCGCCCACCATTAGGTATAAATATTTAGGAAGGTCATCCCGATGGAATCGGGATATCGCCCACCATCATGCCCCGCCTTTACCCCCCACCCCACCAAATTAAAATTTCCGAGAAGTAAGTAACAACTTACCTCGTTAAAATTCACCCTCTTACGTAATTTGTTTGTAATAATTATCGTATATTATATAGTGGTGGTTGAATTTTAAACAGAATCTTTCTAATCATTTTTCTTTCCATTTCGCTTAAAAGGCGAGTAGCGGGAGGGGGCCGGCGAACCCCCTCCTGCTATTTTATGCCTTATCGTCGAAAAATCCAAAACGATATATACGACAGTGAAGATTTTATGGTAAAATTGGAGATGACCATATAACATTTATTGAAATATCATGAATAAGAAAGCATTTTTAGCCCTGGCGGATGGTTCGATTCATCAGGGCTTTGTTTTTGGTAGTCATGCCGATACTATCGGCGAGGTGGTATTTTGCACCAGTATGATTGGCTACCAGGAAATGCTCACCGACCCCTCATACGCTGGCCAAATTCTCGTCCCGACATACCCGCTTATCGGCAACTATGGCGTTAACGAGCAGGATATTGAGTCCGCCAAGATTCAGGTACGCGGCTTTGTGGTAAGGGAACAATGCCTTGAGCCTAGCCATTACTTGAGCCAGGGAACCATTCAACAGTATTTGGAAAGTAACGGCATCCCTGGCATTTACGGCGTGGATACCCGCGCCATTACCCGCCACCTCCGCTCACATGGCGTGATGATGGGCATGATAACCAGCGAAAAGACTCCGCAGCAGGCGCTGGAAGCGCTGAAAAAGGCGCCCGACTACGGCTCGATCGATTTCGTAAAACAGGTTAGCACTAAAGAACCTTACAAATGGAAGAGCGCGAGTTCGCCGGCGATATATCATATCGTTGTGCTGGACTGTGGTCTGAAGTATAACATTATTCGCATCCTTAACCGCCTGGGCTGTGATGTTACTGTGGTGCCGTGCACCATGCCGGCAAAAGAAATCCTTTCCCTTAAGCCGGACGGCATTTTATTATCACCGGGGCCGGGTGACCCGGAACTGCTTGATTACATCGTGGCTAACATCAAGCAGTTCATCGATAAGAAGCCGATAATGGGCATCTGCCTGGGCAACCAGCTTATCGCCCGCGCTTTCGGCGGCCGCAACTACAAACTTAAGTTCGGGCACCGCGGCGGCAACCACCCCGTGCGCGAGCTGGCTACCGGCAGGGTCTACATCACGGCACAGAACCACGGTTATGCCGTAGATGCCGCCACACTAAAGGATGGACTGGAAGTAACGCACATCAACTTGAACGACGGCACAGTGGAAGGCTTGCGGCATAAAGAGTTGCCCGTCTTTGCTATCCAATATCACTCGGAGGCTTCGCCCGGTCCCTGGGACAGCACCTACCTTTTTGATAGATTTTTGGAAATGATAGGGGGTAAAATCCCCCTTAATCCCCCTTTACGAAAGGGGGACAAACGTTAGGGTTGAGAACGATAAAATACAGGAAAAAAGACATAGTCTCCCTTTGGAAAAGGGAGAGTGAGAGGGATTTACTAGAGTGAAAAGGATTAGGATTGAAGCCATCTAAAGTTTTAATTATCGGTTCCGGCCCCATCGTCATCGGGCAGGCGGCGGAGTTCGACTACGCCGGTACACAGGCATGTAAAGCCATGCGGGAAGAGGGCATTATCTCCGTTCTGGTGAACTCCAACCCGGCCACTATTATGACTGATGAAGGTATCGCCGATATCGTTTATATCGAGCCTTTAAATCTGGATACCTTGACGCGCATCATTGAAAAAGAGCGTCCCGATGGCTTGCTGCCGACACTTGGCGGGCAGACCGGACTTAATCTAGCAGTAGAATTAGCGGATGCCGGCGTTCTCGATAAGTATAATGTCAAAAGCCTGGGAACGCCTATCCAGACCATCCGGCAGGCGGAAGATCGCGAGCTTTTTAAGGAATTGCTGATTAGTATCGGGGAGCCGGTGCCGGATAGTATCAGCGTTAACACCATGGAGCATGGCAGAGAGGTTGCCCATTTGTTAGGGCTGCCGCTCATCGTCCGTCCTGCTTTTACATTGGGCGGCACCGGAAGTGGTGTAGCGATGAACCTGGAGGAGCTGGAGCTGGTGGTGTCTAAAGGGCTTGCCACCAGCCCGATTCACCAGGTGCTACTGGAAAAGTCCGTCGCCGGCTGGAAAGAAATTGAATACGAGGTGATGCGGGATGGCGCCGATAACTGCATCACCGTTTGTAACATGGAAAATTTCGACCCGATGGGCGTGCACACCGGCGATAGCATCGTCCTTGCGCCCAGCCAGACCCTGACCAATAAAGAGTACCAGATGCTGCGCTCGGCGAGTCTTAAAATTATCCGGGCGCTGGGCATCGAGGGCGGCTGCAACATACAGTTCGCCCTCGACCCGAAGAGCGATAAATATTACGTTATTGAAGTGAATCCCCGCGTCAGCCGTAGCTCCGCTTTAGCCAGCAAAGCCACCGGCTATCCTATCGCCCGCGTTGCTTCCAAAATCGCCGTTGGCAAGCGACTGGACGAAATTCCAAACCAGATAACGGGGAAAACGATGGCTTCCTTCGAGCCGGCGCTGGACTATGTTGTGGTGAAGATTCCCCGCTGGCCCTTTGATAAATTCGCTGCCAGCAACCCCACCCTCGGCACCCAGATGAAAGCCACCGGTGAGGTTATGGCTATCGACCGGTGTTTTGAGGCTGCCCTGCAGAAGGCGGTACGCTCCCTGGAGTTCAGCAAACGTTCGCTCCTCTGGGAAGACCCTTCCTGGAAACTGGACACCGATATCAGGTCGTATCCGCTCTTCCCTAACGAGTTAAGATTATGGGCGATTATGGCTGCCTTAAGAAGAGGCATAACCCCGGAAGCCATCGCCGAGCATACGAAGATAGATGTTTGGTTTATTAGCAAAATGCAGAACATCGTTGACATGGAGCAGAAGCTGAAATCAGAAAAACTTACTGCTGAATTAATGCTAGCGGCTAAGCGACTGGGCTTTATCGACGAGCAGATAGGTGCCTTGATTGAAAAGCCTCATGAGCAGGTCAGGCAGCAACGTCGCAGCTGGCATATCGAGCCGGTTTATAAGATAGTGGATACCTGCGCTGCCGAGTTCGATGCCAGCACACCCTATTACTACAGCACTTATGAACTGGAGGACGAGGCGGACCCAACGCAAAACAAAAAAGTCATCGTCGTAGGCAGTGGACCTATCCGCATCGGGCAGGGCATTGAGTTCGACTATTGCTGTGTTCATGCTGCCTTCGCCCTGAAAGATGAGGGCTACGAAACCCTGATGATTAACTGCAATCCGGAAACGGTCTCCACGGATTTCGATACCTCGGATAAGCTGTACTTCGAGCCTTTGACGGTTGAAGACGTATTGCACATCTATGAGAAAGAAAAGCCGCTCGGGATTATCGTTCAGTTCGGCGGGCAGACACCGCTGAATATCGCGGCGGAGTTGGAAAATGCCGGCGTCAAGATACTGGGCACATCGGTCAACTCTATCGATATTGCCTCCGATAGGGGACGCTTTAGAGAGATGATGCAGGAGTATGGCATCCCCATGCCGGAGTCCGACACCGCCTATAGTCTTGAGGAAGCGTTGGTCATCGCCCGGCGTATCGGCTATCCGCTGATCGTCCGTCCTTCTTACGTTCTCGGGGGACGGGGCATGGAAATCATCCACGATGAAGAAGAGCTGACTCACTACGTCAGCGCGGCGGTCACGATAACGCCGGATAAACCACTACTTATCGAGCGCTACCTGGAGAACTCCATTGAGATAGAGGCTGACGCCCTTTCCGACGGTAAGGAAGTTTTTATTCCGGCTATCATGGAGCACATCGAGTACGCCGGCGTACATTCCGGCGATGCGGCCTGTGTGCTGCCGCCGGTTAGCCTTTCGCAGAAGCATATTGATACCATCAATGAATATACCCGCCGTATCGCCATCGAGCTTAACGTGGTCGGGCTGATGAATGTGCAATACGTTTTGTGTAAAGACATCGTCTATGTCATCGAGGTAAACCCCCGCGCCTCCCGTACGGTACCGGTGGTATCTAAAGTCTGCTCCGTCCAGATGGCGCGCCTGGCCACCCAGCTTATCATGGGCAAAAAAGTTAAAGACCTGGGACTGAAGAACTGGAAGATACCGCACTATGGAGTCAAGGAATCGGTCTTCCCCTTCAACATGTTCCCGGAGGTCGACCCCGTGCTGCGACCGGAGATGAAGTCCACTGGTGAAGTTCTTGGCATCGCTAAGTCGTTCGGCATGGCGTACTGGAAGGCGCAGGAGGCGGTTAATAGACTGCCGACGGAAGGAACGGTGTTGATAACTGTTGCTGAGGCCGACCGACCGGGCGCGGCGGAAGTGGCGGCGGGGTTCGCCAAACTGGGATTTAAGATAAAAGCCACCGAGGGCACCGGCGCTTACCTGGCGAGTAAAGGTATCGCTAATGAACACATACTTAAGGAGCATGAAGGCAGGCCCAACATTACCGACGCCATTAAGAATAAGGAAATCCAACTGGTCATCAATACCCCCACCGGCAAGCTAAGCCGCTATGACGATTCGTATATCCGTAAGGCGGCTATCAATTACCGCGTGCCTTATATCACCACGCTGGCGGCGGCAAAGGCGGCGGTGAAAGGCATTACTGCTTACCGCGAGGGTCAGGCGGAGATTAAGTCTTTACAGGCTTACCACGAGGACATCAAGAGGGCTTCGGGGTAAGACTTAAGACTTCTGCCTTAACGTCAGCGCCGCCAGCACCAAGAGTCCCGCTGCGTAAGCTGCTAAAATACCGATGTCCTTGCCGATATCCAGCAGGCTCTGCCCCTGCAGCATTAAGGCTTTAATCCCCTCCACTCCATAGGTTAGCGGCAGGAATTTGGATATCCATTGCAGGACTAAAGGCAACTGGCTCGTTGGTATGAAAAGCCCGCTAAGGAATATCTGGGGGACGATTATCAGGGGTATGAACTGTATCATCTGGAACTCGTTGCGGGCGAAGGCGGAAAAGAAAGTACCCAAACAGACGGCATTGATGCCTATAAGCACCTGGAAGACGAGAATCTGCCATAAATCACCGCGATAAGTGATATCGAGTACATAAACCATATAAAAGAACATTATAAGCGTTTGTATCAGGGCGAAGAGCAATAGCCCGAGTAGATAGCCGGTGACGATATCCATCTTGGAGACCGGTGAGGCTAGCAGGCGTTCCAGCGTGCCCAGGGTTCGCTCTCGTAAGAAGCTGATGCCGGTGATTAAAAACCCAAAGAACAAAATCAGTGTCGCCAGTATGCCCGGCGAGGTCATGTCCAACGAGATTTTATCAGTAATACTAAAACCAGCGATGGTGGCTATCACCAGCGGCACGATAAGTATCAGCGCGATGGTACGGCGGTCGCGGATGACCTGAAGCATAACACGGCGGGCGATAATTAAAGTATTACTGGACATTTTTCTTCACCTCCCCTTGACGGATAAAGTAAAGGAAGGCATCCTCCAGCGAAGCATCTTTACTGCCGGTGGCGGCGCGTAGTTCTGCTGGCGTACCTTGAGCCACCACCTTGCCTAATCGCAGGAAAGCCAGCTTCTGGCAATGCGCGGCGTCGTCCATTGTATGACTGGAGATTATCAGGGTATGCCCCGCTCTGGTCAGGTTCTCAAAGTATTCCCAGAAATGCACCCGCAGCTCCGGGTCGAGTCCTACCGTCGGCTCGTCGAGGAAAATCAGCGGCGGCTGGTGTACGATGGCGCAGGCCAGGCTGACACGCTGCTTCATGCCGCCGCTCAAATTGATTATCTGGGTTTTGCGCTTCTCCCAGAGGTCGACTAACTTGACGATCTCATCTACTCGCTGCAGTCTTTCTTTTCTGTTCTTCAGTCCGTAAATGCGTGCGAAGAAGTCGATATTCTGCGCTACCGACAGCTCGGAATAAAGCGCCGGCAGCTGGGGCATGTAGCCGATATTTTTAGCCATCATTCGCGCCGGCGGTTTCCCGAGGCATAAAACGCTGCCCCCTGCCGGTTTTAAAAGCCCCACCATTAGCCTTATTAAAGTCGTCTTCCCCGCCCCGTTAGGCCCCAGCAGACCATAGCTGGTGCCAGCCTCTATTTGCATCGTCATGTCGTCGATAGCCTTTAAGTTACCGTATTTAAAGGCGAGGTTATTAACGGCAATTGCAGTATCTGTCATTTAAGCTCTCCTTTCGGTTCTTTGAGCAATCCGTGCAGCAGCAGGTTCACGATATCATCGGCGATTTTTTCCTGCTCTATCCTGTCCAACGGGCTGGTATCGCCCTCCATTACCCTAAGCATCAGGAAACCCAGAATCATGCCCCCCACCGCCCTCACGGCTACGGCCGGCTCCATCCGACGGAATTTGCCTGCCACCGCCATCATGCGGTAGCCCATTTCAATCCGACCCAGGAAGGGATGCAGAAACTCCTTCAGCCAGAGGTCTTTAAGCTCGGGGTCGTGCAGAACCTCTCCCATCAGCGAGGGCAGCCGGGTGAACACCTCATTCTTGATAAGGTCGAGCCTGTCTTGCAGGATATTTTCCAGGATTTTGGTAATATCGCCTTTAGGTATTTTGTCGATGAGGTTGAGCAGGGGAGCCGTGACGATGAAGTCTTTGATGACGGAGATGAACAGCTCCCGCTTGCTGGGGTAGTAGAGGTAGATGGTGCCGGCGGCGACCCCGGCCGCTTTGGATATCTCCGGGATGGTGGCGGCGGCGTAGCCCTTTTGGGTAAAAATTTCTAGAGCTGCCTTGAGTATTTGCCCCCGGCGCTTTTCGGTTATTTTCTTCTTCCTCGATTTTGCATTTGCCATAGTTTTTTCCAAGCTAATAACTGAATGAACGTTCATTCATATTTTAGTAAGAAAAAGCACCATTGTCAAGAGGGCGATGGGGAAAAATCATGACACTAAGTATTATTATTTAATCCTTATCCAATTTCTCTTTGGCGTCTACCACTATTGCTCTCTGGCGGGTAAACGCCTTTGGCTGGATACGGTGTTTTTTATGATTGGAGCTGCTTACGGCAATATCAACACTGCGCGTCCCGGCGATGTATGACAGTTTATCTAACGTGAGTTCATCATCGACTCTGAATATTATATGCTTTAGTTGGTTGTATTTCAAAGCTAGACGAATCATCTCGTCAAGAAATGGGTAGGTAAGAATCGGGACATTACTAAGGTCGATGATAACCGTAGCAGCTTTAAATGGTACAAGGTTGTTGAAAGCTCGCGCCCCGTTTGCTCTGGTGATGAACCGGGTTGTCAGTTCCCTTAAATGAACCTGCTTCATCTCTCCCATCCCTCTACCGGAAGTGTGACCTCTATTTGTACCCCGCCGAGGTTATATGCCATTTTACCCATTTCGGTGCCGTGTCCATTTATCTTGACATATCCATCGCCGGTGGCAAGTATCATTTGTCCTTTAGCCTCTAATACCTGCTCTCTCACATGAGTGAGCCCCACGCCTCTATCGTCTATCCTGCTCATCATAGGTTCAAACGCTTTGAGGGCGGCTTCATAATGAGGGAGAACAGCCAAATACTCATGTCTTAGATTCTTACATAAGCTGGAACGGATGCCGATGCCGCTATCGCCAACGCCAACGGCGATTTCGCGGCGTTCAGGATAATATTGCATTATCAAAGTCGCCAGCAAAGCATCGGAATGTTGCGCGAAGTTATCGATGAGTTCGGTGACGATTTCTACTATGGTAATGTGATTGATGCGCAGGATATTATGCGATAAAATTCGTAGCACATTATTAGCCACATCTTCCGCGATATCGGGTTGGTTCTCGATATCTACAATATCGTTTATCGATGTATTATCGCTAAAAAACTGCAGCCTTTCTCTTGGAGTAGTTTCAAGATTACAGTTGAACCGATGCCAGAACCATTGTTGCGATAAATAGTTTTTGGCTAACGCGTCTTCTGGAGTTATAATCTCGAACTTAATTCCCTTGGCATTATGATATCTTAAATATTGCCCCAGATAGACTAATGCGAACGGCTTAAAAAAGGTGTACTTTGAAAGGTCAACGACAGGCGATGCAGTATCGATATTGATACCGGCACAAAGCTTATCTACGTTATAAAAGGATAATTCCACGCCTCAAATAGTATCATTTGCTATATCGGGTTATCAAATCAATCCGGCTATTTTGGGGGTATCATGTACCTTATCGTTTCTTTAATGCCTGCCTCCAGGGTGTACTTAGGGCGATAGCCGAAGGTTCTGGCTTTAGAAGCATCCGCCAGACTGTGCAGAATATCGCCGGGGCGGGGGGGAACGTAAACGGGGGGCGAGTTATTGCCCGTCAATTTACTGATTAGCTTAGCTAGCTCATTAACGGTAGTGCTCTTGCCGCTGCCGATGTTATAGATGCCGGCGGCATCGCTTTCCGCAGCCAGAATAAAGGCGCTAACGGCGTCCTTAACATAGATATAGTCCCGCGTTGCCTTGCCGTCGCCATAGATATTGATGGTCTTGCCTTGCGACTTTATTCTAATAAACTTAGGAATTGCCGCGGCATATTCGGAATCGGGGTTTTGGCGCGGACCGTAGATATTAAAGAACCTTAAGCTGACCGAGGGCAGGCCATAGACCTTCTGGAAAATCTGGCAATATTCCTCGGCGGCAAGCTTGGTGACGGCGTAAGGGGAGAGGGGGTTGACCGGCATATCCTCTTTTTTCGGCAGGCCAGGCGCATCCCCGTAGATGGCGCAGGAAGAAGCGTTAACCACCTTTTTAACTTTATTGTCTCTGGCGGCGATGAGGACGTTCAGCGTACCGGTGACATTTACTTCGTGGAATTGCTGGGGGATTTCTATGCTGCGCGGAATACTGACCATCGCAGCAAGGTGGTAGACGTAATCGACGTCTTTAAAGAGCTTTTGTAGCCGCGGCAGGTCGGTAATGCTGCCCTCGATGAATTTTACGTTCGGCTTATTAAGTATCGCGCTTAGGTTTTCCCGCTTGCCGGTGGAAAGGTCATCGATAATGGTTAGAGAATAGTCACGCTGGGCCAGCTCTTCCGAAAGATGAGAACCGATAAAACCCGCCCCGCCGGTGACGACAGCTTTCTTCATTTACAAAAATTATAGAGTACGGCTGTGGTATTTACAAGTTAAAAGAGGGGTAAAATAAGACATATTACAGTGGCCTTAACTTTGGATACATATAGTCATGTAGTACCCGGATTACAGGAAGCAACTACTAAAGCATTCGATGATACTCTAATATCCAATATAAAATCACTTTAAGGTTATATCACTTGAAACAAATGAGTTATCTCTTTATAATGGTTGTACGTTACTAAGCATACCTTGATACTCTGCTATTGTGCTATAGCATGGGAGGTTTTTAATGAGCGAATTGCCTTTCAATTTAGATGATGTCTTACACAGACGAACTGTTGAAAATGCTCGTATTGAGTTTAAAAAAAGCATAAATGATTTAACTCGAGACCACATCGGGGCTACCATGTGTGCCTTTGCCAACGATTATTACAATCTGAATGGAGGATGGATCGTAATAGGTATTGAAGCTCCTGATGGCGAACCTGTTTTCCCTCCAGCCGGTATTGACCCATCAAACGTTGAAAAGACTCAACAGGAGATTCGCGTACTCGGTCGTAAAATTATTCCTCCCTATCATCCAGCTGTATTTACTACTGATTATGAAGGTAAGAATCTGGTAATTGCATATGCTCCAGCTGGCGACGAGCGCCCATATATGACCAATGATCCGCGAAATCCACAGAACAAGGAGTATTTTATTAGAGAGGGAGCTGAGACCGTAAAAGCTGACAATAGAACCCGCGAAACCTTAATCCAATTGTGTGCGAAAACACCTTTTGATGATAGGTTGAACACTAATGCAAATCTTGATGATATTAATTCTACACTAGTAAGAGAGTATTTAGTTTCTGTGCGGAGTAATTTGATTGAAAGTTCAAAAATTGACCTTGAAGTATTCAAATCTATGAGAATCGTTGATAAAATCCATGATACATATAAACCCAAGAATGTTGGTCTGTTATTTTTCAACTACAACCCAGATAAGTTTCTTTCTGGATGCAAATTCGAAATTGCTCAGTTCCACGATATTTCTGGCGGGGATATTATCGAAGAAAGAACGTTCTCCGGTCCTATTAATAGACAAACAGCGGATGTCATTAGTTACCTGAATAGTTTATCACCAAGCCAACTTAGAAAAACGGGAGATAAAGCTGAGGTTGAGAAATTCCATTCTTACCCTTATGAAGCTTTAGAAGAAGCCATTATTAACGCAACATATCATCGGGATTACGGAAGTAGTGTTGAGCCTAATAAGATATATTTATACCCTGACCGGCTAGAAATCATTAGCTACCCTGGTCCAGTCCCTGGCATCAATATGTCAGATTTTGAGAAAGACTCCCCATTATCACCCGTTCCTTTACGTAATCGCAGAATGGGTGAATTTCTTAAAGAGCTTCGACTTGCAGAAATGCGAAGTACTGGCATTCCTAAGATAAAAAAATCGATGCGAGAAAATGGTTCTGGCGAGCCTCAGTTTATATTTGATGCAGATAGGACTTTCTTCAAAGTTGTTTTACCAGCCCATCCTAAGTATTTTGAGATTCATGTACTCCGTGAGGCATCTTATAGATGGTCTACTGGAGAGAGAGATGTTGCAAAAAATATGTTAAGGAGTTCTATTGACAGGAATCCAGGTAGCGGAATGATCGCCGGTCAATTGATTGATTACTACTGTAATACTGATGAATATAAACAAGCTAATGATGTTTTTCTTAATTTTCATAAATCTTCAACAAAAAGCGAGGTTGAGCAACCCTACATTCGGTATTTTCGATGTCTCATTGGTAATCAAAAGCAAAAAGCTAAGGAAGTGATCGATCTTCTAGATCCCATATCTTATTATGATAATCCTATAGATATTGCCATAGCTTTCAAGAGATTAAATGAACCTGAAAAAGCACATCTTATTCTTTCGAGATTAATCAATCAATATCCTGATAATTTCAACTATTTACGAAATTTTGCTGAAGTTAAAATTGATCTTGCAAATCAAATATTCTATAGTCGAAGCCCTGTTATGTCTACGGTTAAAAGGCTACAAAGAGAAGCTCTAGACTTATTGAATAGAGCAATTCCATTGGCAACTGATAGTACGGCAAAAGCTTGGTGCTACTTTAATCTTGGAAGGTTGAGAAGTTGGCTTAGAATGCCTAATCATTTAGTAGAAGAAGCTTTTAGGTTAGCTATGGAAGAAGATCCTAGCGAGGGCACTTTTTCTGACAGGTATAAAAATTTCACGGACAAAATCCAATAATGTGGAATAAGGATTAATTTCTGTTTATTATCCATCGGATTAGCAAAAGATTAGCAAAAACACTAAAACCGTCTAATTCATTAATACTTACAGGGTTTTCTTAGCTTCGAACTGTGGTACCCCAGGGGCGATTCGAACGCCCGACACGCGGTTTAGGAAACCGCTGCTCTATCCATCTGAGCTACTGGGGTAGGCTCCTCAAGAGTAATTCTAACAAGTGAGCGGACGCTCTGCAACCGCTTCTATTGGATACCGGCGTCGCTGACCGCCGCTCCGGAAACATCCACCACCGCTGCCCCGCCGTCGATGAGCAGTGCCGCGCCGGTCATGAACGAAGATTCTTCGCTGGCAAGGAAACTGCAAATGCCGGTAATTTCATAGGGCTTGGAGACACGCCGCAGCGGCACGTTGTGAGAAAAGTAGTCCAGCGCGCCCTGCTTATCCGTCTTCAGCGCCTTGGCCAGCGGCAGTATCATTTCATCGAGGAGTTCGGTATCGATGCCGCCGGGGCAGACCGCGTTGACCCTTATCTTATATTGTCCGTAGTCCAGCGCCACCTGCTGCGTGAGCATGATAAGGCCGGCTTTAGCAGTGTTATACGCTGGGCAGGCCGGCAGGCAGCGTGTGCCGCCCAGCGAAGCGATATTGATAATCGAGCCGCCGCCATTCTTAATCATGAAAGGGATAGCGAAGTGTGTCAGCAAGAAAGGTCCGGTAAGATTGATATCAATAACCTTACGCCAGTCATCCGGCGCGAGGTCGGCCGCCCTGCCTTTGACATCGGAGGCGGCGTTATTAACCAGCACGTCCAGCTTGCCGCCGAATTTCACCGTATCCTCCACCATCCGTTTAGCATCATTGTCTTTAGAGACATCCCCCTGGCAGATGGCTACCGAGCCCTTCGGCATCGTTTTAGCCGCCTGCTCCAGCTTTTCCAGACGGCGACCGCTGATGCAGACTTTGGCGCCGTCCTTCACGAATCGTTGTGCAATGGCTGTTCCCAGCCCGGAACCGCCGCCGGTAATCAGGGCTACTTTCCCTTTTAAATCCATATCTAATATTTCCTCCTGTTGTTATTATTATAATTTAGTCTTCGCGTTCGCCGGTGAGCGAGACCGCCATGCAAACGTAAGGTCTATCGATTTTCTTGGTGACTATCGGGCAGTGGTAAAGGCCAGCCGGGGCAATCAGCACTGTCGGTTTATCGAAGGTGTGCTTCTCTTCCTTGCCCAGTTCGCCGATGGAAATTTCCACCTCGGCGCCCAGCTCATCCAGGTGATGCGGGTCTGTCCCGATGAAGAATACCGCCTCATCGTATTTATGCACATGGGGCTTCCGGGACATGCCGGTGATGCCGGTATTGTAACCGCAGGCGTAGATGACGTGAAGCTTTAAGCCCCCCATCTCCTTCGCCCCCACCGAGAACAAAGGCCCCGCCGGCGTTTGATGAAAAGGTATGGTCGCCAGGTATTTTCCATACTTTGATTCTGCCATAGCTACTCCTTTAGCTTCTTCCTTAAATCCGCCATAAGTTTATTCACGCGTTTACGGTGGGCGTCGCCGCCGGGACCGGGCGCCGGTTTAGGGTTGTAGGCTATTTCTGCCAGGTTTTCCAGCGCGGTAGATAACTGCTGAAAGGGTATGGATATCAGGAATAGACCCGGCGGGAAGATATTCAGCGCTTGCATGCCCATGCCCAGTCCGGTAATATAGTAGTTCAGCTCGCCACTGACGACGGGATAGACGTAAATCCAGGAGCAAGCCACCACCGGCGTCGCTTTGCTGATAAAAGGCTCGCCTGTAGAATAGTTGACCGACCTTAATATCGTCTGGGCTTGATGGGTATTCGCGGTAATAACCAGCACATCCGGGTCGAAGGTGAGCTTATCCACAGGAGCGAAGGCCACATACTGTACGGAACCTTTGAGCATTTTAGGCAGGTAGTGGTACATCGCCCGGCAGGAGCGCGCTTCTTTAAAGAGCCCCTCATCCCCGCCGAATATCCCGCTGACCAGAATCGGCTCGGGGTCTTCCATGCCCAGGATAAAACGTTCCACGCAATGCCAGTCGTCAGGTCCCACGTAAAAAGAGTTACCCTCCTGGGCTTCCTTGAGCATCTCACAGAAATTCAGCTCTTTTTCCAGTCTTTTTATGCCGTCGGGCTTGGTGATTAAAAATTTAACACCAACGGGCTTTCTTTCAAACCCAAATTTATCCAGCACAGAATAGTCACGCGGTTTGGCAGCCATATCAGCCTCCTTCTTAGCCAGTTTACAGTACACAGCATACGGTTTACAGTACCCCTCATCCCCGAACTATCAACTAATAACTACCCCCTATAATAGAGTTGTTGCTGGGGATATTCAAGTTGGCTTTGATGGGGTAATGAAAAGACGAATCGGTGAGGAGTTTATGCCAGATATTGTTTTTGTAGTTCTGGGTCGTATTTCGCCCGGCGACCCGGGCATTTTAGCTGCGTACAGAGCTGGCAGCTTAAAAACCCTGTATCGTTAGCGAAGATAAAGCCGGAGCGACTTTTTATCGGCTTCATCACCCCGCCGGACGTTAATGACACCCCTATTTGGCTTTGTGGGTCTTGGAACAGACTGAAAAGCGGTCTCTGCTGTGTGATATGCCAGTCCTCGATTTCACCGGGGTTAAGGAGGGCGACTTGGGGGATATGATATTTTTCCTTAATGTATTCCTCCAGGTAGTCCACAGCGTTAATCAGCACCACGGTTTTAATGCTGTCCAGGCAGAAGTTTTTCATCATTTCCTGTGGTGGAACAGGCAGCTCATCCAGCTCTTTCCCGGTGGTGGCGATAAAGGGGTAAACCGTATCTCGATGGCGGAGGAGCTTATTGAGCACTTTGCTTCTAAATATCGTGCCGTCGATGTCTACGGTGTCATTATCGATAATGTGGGGGTGGGCTATCATATAAATCGCCCTGGGGCGGGCAATTTCACGCGCGGTTTCCGCCAGCTCTAAAGCCATGTCTCCCAGACGGTCGCCCATTCTGCCCATGCGCAGGCGTTTGACCACGACTTCTACATCCAGAATAACGGGTATTTCTACCTGGTAAACTTCTTTTTCTTTAATATTTTTCAAGATATTTTCCCTTGAGCTTAGATAAATACTTGTTTCTTAAACAATTTTAATATATAATCCTATATCCAAGCAAAACCATCAAATCTGACCAAAAAAGGAGGATTCAGAATGTAGCAAGAAAATCTGGTGGTTTCTTTCTATATTAAAATATTTAAAAAAAACAGGAGATGGTATAATGAAACGCATTTTACTTTTATTTATCGGTTTAATTCTCGTTCTGACATTGGCATTAAGTATTGGTTGTTCCTCGGCGCAACAAACCACGACAACGCCACCCACAAGCACAACACAGCCAACCACGACAACACCGCCCAAGACTACCACGCCGCCAACCACGACCACGCCAGCGCCCGCGAAGTTGTCTTCCATTAAGGTGACACCGGCATCACCGGCTGATTTAACCGCGGGTTCCACCCAGCCTTTCACAGCTACCGCGACCTATTCGGATGGTTCAACCAGGGAACTTTTTTCAGTGACCTGGACTAGTGATAACCCGAGCGTGGTTACGCTAAATAGAGATGGTTTAGCCAAAGGAATAGCGGCCGGGAAGGCCAATATCACGGCAACCTACCTCAGTGTAACAAGCCCGCCTGTAAGCTTAACAGTGAAAGCTGCACCTGTAGTAGCCATAACAATGACGCCGGCAGGCGTAATCACAACGACGATACCAGCAGGCCCAACTGTCTATGTCAGTGTTAGCGTTGACGGCAAACTATTAGTTGCCGCGCAGCCTGTTGCTTACACTAAAGGTATGACTGTCGATGGCTTACTAAAAGCAGCGCACGTGGCATACTACTCTGGTGGTATAAAAGGATATGCCGCCGGCATTGACCCATCTTTCGGTATTTACCTCATTTCCCAGTGCTGGGGTATTAAACAAACTCCGTTCGTCCTTCTTAACGACACACCCGCACCAGGCCCGGTGATTACCACGTTCGTCGATGCCACCCCGGTCGCTGCCAATGACAACGTCATCATTTGTACGGCCAGCACTCAGGGTGCCGCAAAGCCAGTATCTCTGAAGGCAACCCTTTCCGGCGATTCCGTGACTTTGACGGCGACAAACTGGATATTCAACACAACGAATTACACGTATACTTCTGCCCCTCTTGCCGACGCGGTTGTTTGGGACCCGGCAACAGGCAAGTTCTTTGGTAAGACAGATGACAACGGCAAAATCACCGTTACCGTTCCAGCAAGCGGCATTATCGCCGTTGAGAGTTTGGCGGCTATCAACGTGAAAGTCTCTGCCAAATAAACCAGTAACTTACTAGGGTAATAAAATACTCCCCGGACAGAAGATTCTTGAGAATCGGGAAATCCGGGGAGTATTTGTTTGTGTTTTTTTAAGCCGATATTTTCCCCAGCGGATGAATGTTGATACATCATGGGCGTAAGGAGTACAATCTGGTACAAACATATTTCTTTTAATATTCCACCAAGGAGGAATTACCGATGAAAGCCGCATTTATCGTTGCGCCCCGCAAATTCGAGATAAGGGATATCCCCACCCCTAAAATCGGCCCCGATGAAATGCTGGTAAAGATAGAAGCCTGCGGCGTATGCTCCAGCGACATGCCGGGCTACCTGGACACCGCCGTGATGCGTCCTCCATTCCCGCGCCGCGCCGGCCACGAGCCAGCGGGGACAGTGGCGGATGTGGGTAAGAACGTCAAAGGCTATAAGGAGGGCGATAGGATAACCGGCTTTTTCGCCAGCGATTGTTACGCCGAATACGTATCCTGCAACCCTACTGATAGGCTGGCGCGCGGTCACGGCTCTATCATCGAAAAGATACCCGAAGGTATTCCCTTCGAGTACGCTCTCGGCGAGCCTTTAATGAGCCTGGTATCCATCACCCGCACGGCGACGCCGGAGTTCGGCGACTTCGTTTTTCAGATTGGGGCGGGTTTCATGGGGCTGGGTATTATCGCCGGTGTGGCGCACCCTAAAATCAGGGAATATATCGTCGCCGACCTTGATGACGGCCGGTTGAAGCTGGCTAAAGAGCTGGGAGCCACCGTTACCCTGAACCCTAACAAAGTGGATGTCGTGGCAGAAGTAATGAAGATAACCGGCGGGCGGGGAGTGGATGTGGCTATCGAGGTGGTCGGACATCCACCGGGCGTAAAAATGGTCGGCGAGGTGATAAAAAACAACCGCGCGAAAATTATCATGGTCGGTTGGCACCAGGCGCCGGACACTTACGAGCTTTTTAACTGGATAAAATCGCCAATCATCTATAGCCCGCAGGGCATCGGCATGTCCACGGACTACCAGAGTGAGCTGGTACGTGCCATGTGGGCGGTGAAAAATGGCGTCTTTCCCATGAAAAAGCTGGTGACGCATAAGTATAAGCTGGAAGACATCGATAAAGCCTTCCAGGACAACATCAAAAGAACGCCCGGGTATATCAAGGGTGTGGTGATGCCCTATATGAAATAGAGAAATTAAAGGTGAGGTCTAATAAATATTCCTCTCCCTTGATGGGAGAGGTTAGGTGAGGGTGAAATGTGAGGAAAGACACCCGCCCAACTAACTGGATTCCGTTTTTCAACGGAATGGTTGGGAAAAAGGGGTGGGGAAAATAACAACTACCAACTAACAACTGATAATTATAAAAGGAGGTTTTATGAAACTAGGTAGATTTATCGTTGACACCCACGTTCATTCCCAGCGCCATGCCGCTGGCAAAGCTCTCAAAGGTTCCAAGGACTTCGATAAACTGGGGCAGGTCATGGGGCAGATGGAAGCCTATGACAACTCCCCTCGGCTCCTCTACGACATGCAGTGCTACGGCGTAGATATGTGCATTATCGAGCCAGCTTTCGGCATGACTAACAAAACTAACGTGGCGCAGGTGAAAGCCCACCCGGATAAATTTGCCGCCTGCTGCTGGCCGAAGGAATATCAAGACCTGTGCGCCGCCGGAGAAGAAGAGTGGACTATCGACGGCTTTTGCAAAGCCCTCGCCGACCTGCTCAAGACCGGCAACTATGTCGGCATCGGCGAGATGGTGCTCATCCCCATGCGCCGTCCTAAGAAAGGCCAGCCTCCGCGCTTCCAGACCGAGGAGGAAATCATTACCAACTGCCTCAAGGTCATGGAGGTCTGCCGCGCCTATAAAGTGCCTATGCGCTATCATACCGGCACGCCCGGCGGCTACGCCATCGCCTATCACGGCGCGCAGTTCACTTATAATCCGCTCTGGGTGCATACCCTGGCCGTCGCCATGCCGGATGTGCCGATTATCCTGGAGCACGCCGGCATCGAAGGGGGTTGGTGGGAGTGGTTCTATGAGTGCTGCCTGCACGTCGCCGCCAGCCACAAGAACATTTATCTGGAAACAGGACGCTGGTGGACGGAGCTTTATTACAAAGCCCTGAACGACCCATCGGTCGGCGCGGAAAAACTTATCTGGGGCACGGACTGGGGCGCCAGCCTGCCGGTATATTCCCAGCTCAACCGCTACCCGCCGGGCTATACCCGCCAGGACTTAAAACAGGGCATACCGCGCCACCAGGTGGATATCTGGGGGTGGAGCTTGAAGCAGATACAGCGACTGGACATCAATCAGGACGATATGAACCTGATGCTTGGCGGCAACGCGGTAAGACTTTTCAAGCTGCCGAACCCGGGCGGCTTGACGCGTATGTTCAAGTTCGTTGAGGAGTCGACGGTATCGCCGCCTCCCGAGCGTTCTTCTACATAGTAACATTGTTTTACACGGCATCTTGGTATGGATACACTTGTGTAGATACTGTTTAGAGCCGTTATATCGTGATACATAGAAAGGAGTCAGTATGGCTAAAAAGAAATCTAGCTTCGCTAAACTCCAGCATGTGGGAGTGGTTGTTAAGGATATTAAAAAAGCGATTAAGTATCTGGAGTCCCTGGGCATCGGGCCCTTTACCGCGCCGGGTGTGGCGCCGGGCAAACCACCCATTTTCACCATACCCTTCAAGGGTGAGTTGCACGGCAAGCCAGCGGCATGGAAGACCACTATCAGCTTTGCCAAAATGGGCGATGTGGAGCTGGAGATATTAGAGCCCACCGAGGGCAAACAGGCGCTTAAGGAATCACTTGATAAGACCGGCGAGGGACTGCACCACATCGGCTTTTTAACGGATGACCTGGATGCGGAAATAGCTAATTTTAAGAAAAACGGCGTCGGCATCTGGACGATAGCCCGGCAGGAGGGCGGCGGCGGTTTCCTTTACTCCGACCCTACGCCTTTGGGAGGAATTGCTATCGAATTTCGGAAAATAGGCAAACCACCGAAGAAATAGTAACTGGAGTTTACAGTTATCAGTTAACAGTTTTCAGTTAGTTATAGAAAGCTATATCATGCAAGATTTCAGGAAATTGAATGTTTGGAAAAAATCTCACCTATTGGTTGTTGCTGTTTACGGAACGACAGCCAACTTTCCTAAAAAGGAAATTTTTGGCTTAACTTCTCAAGTTCGACGAGCTTGTATCTCAATTCCGGCTAATATCGCGGAAGGGTGTGGCAGGGGAGGTAAGGCTGAATTTGCGCATTTTCTAAGGATTGCATTTGGTTCCGCTAGCGAATTAGAGTATCATCTCTTGCTGGCAAATGAATTGACCTATCTAAATCCTGATGATTACGATATCCTTAATAAGCAAGTGAGTGAAATAAAAAAGATGCTTACGGCTTTAATTCAAAAAGTTAATGAATGAAATTTTAAAATTTTTTCTGACTACTGATAACTGATAACTGATAACTAAAAATTAATAAGGAGGCCCACACCATGAAAGCAGCCGTTACCCGGAGCGCCGGGGTTATTAAAATGGAAGAAGTTCCGGACCCGGTAATGAGTCCGAACCAGATAAAAGTAAAAATCGTCTATGCCGGTCTCTGCGGCACCGACCCCGAAAACCTGGAACAGCGGTTTGGTTTAATGCCACCGGAGGCTTATAAACAGGCGCGCATACTCGGGCATGAAGCCTCCGGGACGATTGCCGCCATCGGGAACAATGTCAGGGGTAGCTTTAAAGTAGGGCAGCGTGTGGCGATGAACTTCCGCAGTGCCTGCGGCGCTTGTTACTACTGCCAGAACGGCATGGAGCACTTCTGCCGCACCGGCGAGGGTTCTTCCGGCTCGTTCGCGGAATACGCCGTCTACCCTGAAAGCGCTATCTATGCCCTCACGGATGATATTCCTCTCGATATCGCTTCCATGCTAGAGCCGGTATCGGTCGCCGTGCATGCCATCGACCAGGCGGGAGTCACCACCGGCAGCAGCGTGGCTATTTGCGGTGGGGGACCTATCGGGCTGCTCTGCCTAGAGATGGCGCTCAAAGCCGGCGCCGCCAAGACGCTTCTCTCTGAACCGGTTGCCGAGAAGCGGACGTTAGCCAAGAAACTCGGCGCGGATGTCACCGTCGACCCGTTCAAGGAAGACCTCCTAGAAGCCGGCAAGAAACTAACGAACGGGCGCGGCTTCAATGTTGTTATCGATGCCAGCGGGAGTGTCGCCGCCGCCAAGCAGTGCATCGGCCTGGCGGATAATAAGGGTGTTATTCTCTGGGCGGCTGTATATGGCAAGGACGTGGAAATCGGTGTTTCTCCCTTCCTTATGTATGCCAAGGAGCTTACCATCACCTCCACTTTCGTGTCACCTTATTCCTTCCCGCGGGCTTTAGCTATGCTCCCAAAACTCGAACTTAAATCGCTGATTACCGATATCGTTCCGCTTAAAGATATTCAGAAAGCTTTCGAGCTGCATAAAAAAGGCAAATCAATAAAGATACTTATTAAGCCTTAGAGCCTATTGTCATTCCAGCGAAGCTTGTCCCGTACTTGATACGGGAGCTGGAATCCAGGGGTGGGGTGGAAACTGTTAACTGATAACTGTAGACTGATAACTAAACGAAAGCGAGGTTGCCATGACGGAAAAGATTAAATGCGGTAAATGCGATATGCTGCTGTACTTCGGTGAGGAAATCAAGCGCCGGCTTTACATGCGGGCAATTCCTGACGAAGAGACGGTGCTGGGGTACTACAATAACAAGTGTCCCCGCTGCGGCAGCAAACTCACCCTGAAAACAGTCAATATCAAGACAGAGGGGCGGAAAAAATATGGCGCATGATGAAAAGCTGATTAAAGACCTGGAGAAAAAGGCAAACCTGCTGCGTAAAGATTGTTTCACTATTTTCGGCTCCACGCAGATGGGGCACTGCGGCGGCACGATGTCCATCATCGAGCTGATTACCTCTCTCTATTTCCATCATATGAAGTTCGACCCCAAGAACACCGACTGGCCGGAGCGGGATAGACTGGTGCTTTCCAAGGCTCACTGCTGCGAGGCAATTTATGCCGCGCTCGTCGAACTGGGGGTATATCCTAAAAAGACACTGGAGACCTACTACTGCTTCGGCTCGCCGTTTCAGGGGCATGCCGATAGGTGGTGCACGCCCGGCATCGATTACTCCGGCGGTTCGTTGGGGCAGGGGCTTTCTTTCGCGGTGGGCATGGCACTAGCAGAAAAGATGAAAATGGCGATTAAGAATGCTACCGCTCCTCAAACTGGTTTTTTACAGAGATATATCGTCCGTTTCGACCCCGCTTACCGCTCTTACTGCATCCTCGGCGACGGTGAGTGCCATGAAGGCATGGTCTGGGAAGCGGCGATGTTCGCGGCGAAATATAAGCTGGACAATCTAATAGCTATCGTCGACTATAATAAATTTTCTCTGGATGGTCCCACCAATGAGATTATGAACCTGGAGCCCTTCATCGAAAAGTGGAAGGCGTTCGGCTGGTGGGTCACGGAAATCGACGGACATGATATACGCCAGATTGTCGATGCCCTGGACCTGGCAAACAGCCTCTACGGCGATTATCGACCCAAGTGCATTATCGCCCATACCATAAAGGGTCACGGTATTCCTGCCTGGGAAACCGAGCATATGCATCTAGGCAGGGGCGAGGCAATCATGCGGGGCATCAAGGAAGGGAAAGAAAAATATGCCGACATTTAATAAGTACGTCAAAATAGATAATAAACCCAGCATGGTGCCCATGGGCTTGGAAAAAGCCATCACGGCAGCGGCAACCAAAGACCCGCGCATTATCGCTGTATTGGAAGATATGGGCTTTCCCGGGATGCTATGGTTCAAGAAGAACATGCCGGACCGTATGATTGAATGCGGCATCGCCGAGCAAAACGGGGCAGTTGTTGCGGCAGGTTTAGCCGCCGAGGGTTTTATCCCGGTTATCAACAGCTTCCTCTTCGCCAACATCGGCCGGGCATATAACCAGGTGCGCCAGAGTATCCTCGTCGACCGTTTTAACGTTAAGTTTATCGGGCGCGAGGGCGCCTGGGGCGAAACGGGCATTTCTCATAACACGGTCGAGGGCATCGGCAGCACCCGCGTGCTTCCTAACCTCGTCATCCTTAATCCTTCGGACGCCGTGGAAGCGGAGAAAGCCGCCGAAGCCATGTTACAATATGTCGGCCCCGTGCTTTTCAGGCAGGAGTCCAGTCCCCCTTCGATAGGAATTTTTTCTAGTGATATGCCCTTCGATATCGGTAAAGCCTTTTCCTTAAGGGATGGCAAGGACGCCACCATTATCGCCACCGGCTACATGCTGACGGAAGCGATAAGGGCGCTGGATATATTGGAGAAGGACGGACTGGATGTCGGCTTGCTGGATATGTGCACCCTCAAACCCCTGGACGACGAAGCCATTATTAAGGCAGCGGAAAAAACCGGCGCCATCGTCACCGCAGAAAATGGGAGCATCATCGGCGGGTTGGGCGATGGGGTGGCGGCTATCCTGGCGGAAAACCTGCCTACGCCCATGGTCAAAGTAGGCGTCGAAGATGAGTTCAGCCAGTCCGGCAAAACCGCTCCGAAAGACAAGCTTAAAGAGCACTTCGGACTGGACGCGAAGGATATCGCCGTTTCGGTCAAAGAGTGCATCGCTAAAAAGGAAAAGCTGGCTAAAAAGAGGAGATAGCGCCCGCTAAACAGGGACTAAAAGAGTTTTATTTTTCAGGTGTTATTTTTGTTACCATGTGTTATAATTTCGCCAGCAGTTAACGCTATAAAATAAAGGAGAATTATGGCTGCAAAAAAATACGGAAAATGTCTCGTCAATAAACCCGGCGCTTTCCCGGATGAGCTTAAGGGCAAGGTAGGCACGGCGAAAGACCCGGTACCGGGTGTAAAAGCCACTCACCTTATTACGGCAACCGATAAATTAATAAAAAATTATTTTTATGTCGATACTACCTGGCTATGGAGCGGTGCCGCTAAAGAACCCGTCAGTGAGCCGCATACCCATGAATATTCCCAGGTTGTCGGCTTCATCGGTGGCTATCCGGGGAATGACCAGGACCTTGCCGGGGAAATTACTATGTGGCTGGATGGTCATAAAGAAGTTTTCACCAAGAATCACCTCATCTTCATCCCAGCGGGTGTTGTCCACGGCCCGATTATGTTTAACAAGATTACCAAACCGGTACTTTTCCTGGTTATTGCCATGACCGGACAGTATTCGCGTAAACCCGCTTCCCAACCTTCAAAACCCGCGGCGAAAAAGCGATATTCACTTATGGACCATACTAAAGAGAATTTCTCCGTCGGCGGCGACTTTAAAGAATTACCGCCTCCACCCCGCCCCATCACCACCAAAGGTGCTCGTGTCCTGCATATCGAAGATGACATGATTCCCGGCGCCTTTTACGTGGATGTCGTTAAAATCTATAGCGGCACAGGTAATGCACCAGCACCGGAACATGTCCATGAATGGTCGGAACTTCTGGCGATGGTTGGAGCTAACCCGAAAAAACCGCGCGAGATTGAGGGTGAGATGGCCATTTACCTCGGTGGCGAGTACCACACCACCAGGAAGAGCTCTTACGTTTGCATCCCGGCCGGTTTAAAGCACTGCCCGTGGGAGTTCCATGATATCAAATATCCCACTGTCGTTTTCTCTGCCGGCCCGCAGGGCGAGTATTCAGGTTCGCATAAGAAACAAAAATAGTCCATCCATAAAGCGATATAAAAAAAGAGGAGGCGGGGTTTAGAATCCTGCCTCCTCTGCTGTTTGGGTTATTTAAGCGCTTTTATTTTGATGGGGTTGGAGCGTACTGTACAATGCCCGCGGCCAGGAAATAAGTCAGCATGTCGCTGACCAACCATGCCTCAACGATTTTACCGTCCTTGACTTTTAGGAAATAGGCGCCTTGGTATGATACATCCTTACCGCCGATCTTATCTGTCTCGACCCATCGTACTGACCCAATGTCACCCGTAGCGGTTATTTCCGACCACACATGAGTGATAGGGGCGGAGGCCCCAGCCACTATTCCTTTGATGGCAGCTACATGAGCCGCGTTCCCTTTTGTATCCGGCCAGGCCATCATGTGGAGGACAAGATTGGTGTCTTCGACGGCCATCAGACCGGACCCATCGCCGGTGCTAAACATCAGGTCTTCGGCGGCGATGAATTTATTTACGACGTCTAAGGTGGGATTGCCACCGCAGCCTGCCATTGGTATGATGGCTACCACGAGTAAAGGTAATAACAGCCATAATGTTTTAAATTTCATTGGTTTTCTTTCTCCTTAATTTTTAATGATCTGGCGCTAGAATAAATATATTTGTTCTCCCTTGAATGCCTCCTTTCCTTGTCACCTAGTCTTTGGTAAGCACACAATTTGAAATATATATATTTGCGTGAGTTTTATATTATAACATAATTAGTCAAGTAAATGCTTTATTAATATAATGAAGATATAATCATAAAAGTATACGAAAAATGTTAAAATGCGTAATATCTTCTCTGTAGACGTTGAAGAATGAGAATTCTTCAATAAAAAAGGGGGGAGCTATTGGCTCCCCCCTCGTTTGTTTAGGATTTAGAGTTTAGAGCTTGGTATTTTTCGCTTTATCCCTTTATTGGCTTCAGTCCAGCCTCCAGGCGCGCGTCGTTAATGTGAATAAGAACGGCTTTTTCCATTGGCATACAGCTAAAACCGAAATCCTCTTTAGCTCGCTTGCCGCTTACTAGCCAGGGCAGCCCGAGCTTGCCGTCGGTATCCATCATCGGTTTGCTCCCGAAGGTTATCTTCGCGTCCGGGATATACTTCTTCACCACCTCTGCCAGGTCGCGCGGGCTTACGGGTGGTCCTCCTACGTTATAGACGGGGTGAGGAGATGAGGGGGCTTTAATTAAAAGCCTGGTGAGCTCCGCCAGGTCGTCCGCGGAGACCAGCGAGGCAAGCCCTCTACCATCGCCTTCCATGGAGAAGGGTTTACCCACCGCGCAGTTGGTAACCATATCCGCCCAGTATTGTGCGGGCGACCGGCTGCCAAGTCCGTAGCCAATGGTGGGACGGACCCCCGTAAAGCTCATCCCGAACTGCTGCGTATAGTTATCCGCCAGTATCTCGGCGAACTTTTTGCAAACGGCGTAGGAATGCAGTGGATTGGTCTGGTCGTCCTCGGTTACGTCCCTCATGCCGTACATCGCCTGCGGACCATAGACTGTCTCCGAGCTGGCATAGACGACGCGTTTGGCGCCCATAATTTTCGCCGCCTCGAAGGCGTTGCTCATCCCCATAACGTTCACTTTCACCGCCAGCCTCGGGTCAGTGGGAGTATTAGCCGCTATCATGATAAAAGCCCAGTTGATTATTCTATCAATGTTGTATTTTTTCATAACGTTCAGGATGTCTTCTATTTCCGCCACGTTCCCCTGGACGTAGTGGAATTTCTTGGCGTATTTTTCGATTGACTTCATAAACCAATTTTTCGGCGGCACGAGGTCGAAAGAAATCACGGACTTTACATCCGGGTCTTTGAGCAGGTATAATGCCGTCTTGCTTCCGAAGAGTCCGCTGCCACCAGTGACTAATATATTCATGTTGAACCTCCCCGGGGTATTAAATACAAAATAGCTTAACCGATTATATCACTTTTTGCTATCGCGTCAATAACACGGGTTGTTTTTTGACAAGCTCTGGCATAGGGATTAAACTTGGGCTAAACATAGTGGTAGGACACTTTAAACTGTATTATTAGGCTGTCATTGCGAGGAGCGTTCATGGTGAGCTTGTCGAACCATAGCGACGTGGCAATCTCACTGATTGTCGATATTTAAACGATGAGATTGCCACGCCTCCCGATTCGTAGAGGATAGAGGTGCTTATCGGGATGGCTCGCAATGACAGGTGCTTGACTTTTAATTTTCTAAGGAGGCACTTATGGCAGGTATTGTATCATACGGGGCATACGTTCCCCTCCGCCGCTTGAGCACCGGTGCTCAAAGCGAAAAAGCGGTGGCTGGCTGGGATGAGGATAGCCTGACGATGGCAGTTGCGGCCGCTATCGACTGTTTGGGAGGAACTAAGCGAGAGACCATCGACGGACTTTATTTCGCTTCCACCACTCCTCCCTATGATGAAAAACTGGCGGCGACGACGGCTGCCTGGGCTATCGACTTGCGACATGATATTTTAACGGCGGATATTACCGACTCTTTACGCGCCGGCACCGCCGCATTGAGAATGGCGGCTGATACCATCAAGGCAGGTTCGGCACAGAATCTGCTGGTCACCGCCTCTGACTTGCGCCTGGGTGCTGGCGGTATGGATAGCGGCTTAGGGGACGGCGCCGCCGCCTTCATTATCGGTGATAAAGACGTTATTGCCACGATAGAGGGCAGCTACTCTATTTCTAATGAGCTGCTGGATGTCTGGCGTGCTAGCGGCGCTAAAAATGTTCGCTCCTGGGAAGACCGCTTCGTTTTCGAGGAAGGCTATCTTAAAGTGCTGCCGCAGGCGATTAAAAGCTTTATGGAAAAGTCCAGTCTCAATACTAAAGATATCACCAAGGCTGTTTTTTACGGACCCGATTTACGTCGGCACCGGCAGATGGCAGGTCTGCTGGGTCTTAAGCCGGAGCAGGTTCAGGAGCCTTTCTTCGATAAGCTGGGCAATACCGGCACGGCTTTTACGCTGATGCTGCTGGTGGCGGCGCTGGAAGAGTCTAAACCCGGTGACAAAATCCTCGTCGCCAGCTACGGCGATGGCGCGGATGTTTTGCTTTTGAAGGTAACGGATAAAATCAAAAACATTAAAAATAAATGGGGCATCAAGCGCAGCCTGGCATCTAAAATGCTCCTGCGTGGTCAGGATGAGTACCGCGCCCTCCGCGAGTTCGCCGCGGCCGACCCGGAGGGGTTCGGGGGGGCTTCGGCGTCCGTCATCGCGCGGGAGCGAGACGCTATCTATGCCCTACAGGGTGTGAAATGCCTTGCCTGTGGCACTGTCCAGTATCCACCGCAGCGTATATGCACTAAATGCCATACTAAAGATAACTTCGAGGCTTACTCCTTTGCCGATAAAAAAGGCAAGGTCTTTACCTTCACTTTAAAATACGGTGCCGATATCCCCGCTTTCGCCCGTCCCGGCGTAGATACCATGGTGGATTTCGAGGGAGGCGGGCGGGCGCTCTTCGGCATGACGGATATGATTGCCGACAAGGTGAAGGTGGGCATGGATGTCGAGATGAGCTTTAGGACGCTTGGCGTTGGCGGCGGTATCCATAACTATTATTGGCGCTGCATGCCGCCCCGGGCAAGCTGGACGGGAAAGGAGTAAAAGATGGAAAGCATTAAAGATAAGGTCGCCATCGTCGGCATGGGCTGTACCAAGTTCGGTGAAAACTGGGAAAAAAGCGCCGACGATATGCTCGTGGATGCCGCCTCCGAAGCCTGTGAAGACGCCGGCATCGAGATGAAGGATATCCAGGCGGTGTGGTTCGGCTCCACTCGCATCAATACCGCCGAGCCATGTGCCACCGCGCTTAAGCTAGACTATATTCCTGTGACCCGTGTGGAAAATCTCTGCGCCACCGCCACAGAAGCCCTGCGTAACGCCTGCTTCGGCATCGCCTCCGGTGTTTACGATGTCGTCCTGGCTATCGGGGTGGAAAAGCTTAAAGACCAGGGGATGGGTGGTTTGGGAACTGTGTCCGGCACTGGTGGCAACGGCACGATGGAGTGGGGCATGTCGGCGGCGATGTTCTTCGCCCGCATGGCGACGCGCTACATGACGCACTACGGCATGACCTATGAGGAGCTTAAACAGGTGCTGGCGAAAATATCTGTGAAGAACCATCATAACGGCTCGCTGAATCCCCGGGCGCATTTCCAGCGGGAAATCACGGAAGAGATGGCGATAAATGCCCCGATGGTCTCATGGCCGCTGGGACTTTACGACGCCTGCGGTGTCAGTGACGGCTCGGCTGCGGCGATTCTCTGCCGGGCGGATATGGCAAAAAAGTTCCGGGACGACTATATTCTGGTTAAGGGCATAGGACTGGCGGTGGGGGCTCGGCAGGGCTACCTCCAGCCCGAGTACGATATGGTGCATATGGAAGAAACAGTGCGCGCCAGTAAACAGGCTTACGCCATGGCGGGCATCAAAGATCCATTTAAAGAAATCGACCTTGCCGAGGTGCATGACTGTTTCAGTATCACAGAGCTGGTTATCATGGAAGACCTGGGCTTCTGCCCGCGCGGTAAAGCGCCGGAATATGTTAGAGACGGTACCTTTAAGCTCGACGGCAAGCTAGCGGTCAACCCCGATGGCGGACTTAAGAGTTTTGGGCATCCCATTGGCGCCAGCGGACTGCGCATGATTTATGAAATTTATAAACAGATGCAGGGCAAAGCCGGACCCCGCCAGCGGAAAAATCCTACCCTCGGTCTTACCCATAACTTCGGGATGAACCCCGGCAGCGGCATCGGCAGCGTTATTATATTGGGGCAGAGGGATTGATGGTCATCCTGAGCGCAGCGAAGGATCCGTAATACCCCGATTAATAAACGGATTCTTCGGTCGCTATGGTTCGACAAGCTCACCATGAACGCTCCTCAGAATGACAGAAAAGCAAAAAACGTCATTCCCGTGCAAACGGGAATCCAGAAGGAGAAAAGGGGAGGCTGGATTCTCGGGTCAAGCCGGAGAATGACGGTAAAAAAGGAGACCTTTATGATAAATAAGGTAGTCGCCAGCTTCGATGCCGCGGTGGCTGATATCTTCGACGGGGCTGTTATCCTCATGGGCGGCTTCGGTCCCGCTAACGGCACGCCCAGTAACCTCCTGCGGGCTTTAGTCAAGCAGGGCGCGAAAAATCTTACCCTTGCTGCTAACACCCCGGGGATGGGCCGCGCGCCGGAAGGCTCTAAACCCTTCCGCAAAACCCCGCCCAATTACGACGACGGGGGTATTTTAATACAGTCCGGCCAGGTGAAAAAAGTCATTTGCGCTTTCCCTGGCATGACCCGCCCTGGTATGCCTGCTCCGCTCTTCGACCGATGGCAGGCAGGCACGCTGGAGGTGGAGATGGTGCCGCAGGGAACGCTGGCGGAAAGAATCCGGGCGGCTAAGGCGGGAGTGGGTGCTTTCTTCATTCCCACCGGAGCTGGCACGGTCATGGAGCAGGGCAAAGAAAAGCGGGTGATTGACGGACGTGAACATATCCTCGAATACCCGATAAAAACGGATTTCGCTTTAGTGCGGGCTTATCGCGCGGACCGTTACGGCAACTGTGTTTACCAGGGAACCTCCCGTAACTTCAACTCGGTCATGGCGGGGGCAGCTAAAGTGACTATCGTCGAGGTGGATGAGTTGGTGGAGTTAGGCGGTATCGACCCGGAGGTCATCGTTACCCCCGGCATCTATGTAGATAGAGTTGTAGTGAGGAAGGGGGCGTAAGATGAAAGAGCGACTTGACGAGCAGACGATGGCATTAAGGGTAGCCAAAGAGTTCAAGGACGGTATGATAATCAACCTGGGCTTCGGCATACCTACCCAGGCCGCCAACTTCATCCCGGAAGGCATCGAGGTTATCTTTCATGCCGAGAACGGTTGCCTCGGCTTTGGTCCCACACCTACACGACCAGAGGACGAGGATTTTCACCTCGTTAACGCCACAGGCCAATTCGCCACCCGCAAGCCCGGCATGTGCTTCTTCGACCATGACCAGTCATTCACCATGATACGGGGTCGGCACATCGACCTTTGTGTATTGGGTGGCTTGCAAGTCTCGGAAAAAGGCGACCTCGCCAACTGGACAATACAGCTCGGGCGGCCGGGCAATATCGGCGGGGCGATGGATTTGGCTTTCGGCGCTCACCACCTGATTGCCGTAATGACCCATACCACGAAAGATAATCAACCCAAAGTCCTTAAGGAATGCACCTATCCTTTAACCGCCCCCCATTGTGTTAACCTGATTGTTACCGATATCGCCGTCATCGAAGTGACGCCAAGCGGTCTGCTTTTAAGAGAGACCGCCCCCGGCTGGACAGCGGCAGAAGTACAGGCGCTGACCGAGCCGAAACTTAAAATTTCTAAAGACTTAAAGGAGATGGAGCTTTAATATGAAATGGCAAAAGTTGGTGCTGGATTCATTTCAAAGGCAGGCGCAGGAGCTGGAAAAGGTACTCGATGGGCTGACGGAGGATGACTTAAGCCGCCAGCCTCAACCGGACTGTAACAGTATAGGCTGGCTGTCCTGGCATGTTCTCCGCAGCGTCGATAGAAACATATCCGAGCTTATCGGGGAAGAGCAGCTCTGGATAAAGGATAAGTGGCATGTTAAATTCGGCCGCGTCGCTGACCCTAATGAAACAGGCGTCGGGCACACCGCGGAACAAGCCAGGGCATTCAAGTCACCCGGCGTTAAGGTAATCTTGGACTATCAAAGGGCGATAATGAGCCGCGTAGAAAACTATATTAATAACTGCCTCATGGAAAGCGACCTTGACCGTGAGTATCATAGCCCTACCTTTAAAGATAAAAGAGTGGTAGAATCAGCCATTGTGGGGCAATTCTTTCATGGAATGCACCATGTCGGGCAGGCAGGATACGTCCGCGGCTTACTTAAGGGACAAGGTAAGGGCAAAGGCTGGTACGGACGCTAGTAGTATTCTGTCATTCCAGCGCAGGCTGGAATCCACGTCGAAATTTAAAGAATGTAAGCAAATATAAATGGATTCTGGCCCTCGGGCTGAACTCGGGCTGAAGCCTACGCCAGAATGACTATGAAACAAGGAGGTCTCTCATGGGACAACTTAAAGGTAAAATTGCTCTGGTAACCGGCTCCAGTCGCAGCATCGGCAAGGCTATCGCCATCGCCTTCGCTAAAGAAGGTGCCAGCCTGGTGTTAGCAGCGCGCAGCGCCGATGGTTTAAACGCCACGGCTAAAGTCATAAAATCTTTAGGTCGGGACGTAGAAGTAGTCCACACCGATGTCAAAATCGAAGCGCAGATAGATAACCTCTTTAAAAAGACAATGGCGCGCTTTGGTCGACTCGACATCCTTGTTAATAATTCCGGTGTTTTTCATGCGGCCCCAATTGATAAAGTACCCACCGAGGACTGGGATAACGTTATCGCCACCAATCTGCGGGCGCCGTTCCTTTGCACCCGGGCGGCTTTCGCTATCATGAAAGCGCAGGGCGGCGGGCGTATCATCAACATCGGCAGCATCTCGGCTTCGCGTGTCAGACAGTTTAATGTCGCTTACAGCAGCGCCAAGTTCGGGCTGATTGGCCTTACCCAGACTACTGCATTGGAAGGCCGCGAGTTCAATATCACCTGCGGCATCCTGCATCCCGGTAACACCGAGCGGGATATCCGTCCTCCTGAAGGCACAGGCTGGACTGCGGAGCCGTACATGTCCCAGGAGGAAATCGCCGCGGCAGTGGTCTTTATGGCTTGCCAGCCTCCCAGCGTTAACGTTCTGGAAATTATCCAGCTTCACAAAGACCAGCTGTATCTTGGCAGGGGATAAGGGACTATTAGGTTTCTGTCATTCTGAGGGAGCGAAGCGACCGTGAGAATCCGTTTTTTAAAGTGTCACGGATCCTTCGCTACGCTCAGGATGACATTTGGAATAAAAGTTACTTCACGTTTTCTAAATACCGCCGGTATCCTGCAAGATAGCGTAGCACCCTGGCGGCGCGTCGGGGGTGGCTATATTCCGGTATAATTACTTTAATGGGATTATTCGTTCCCGGCGGGGAGGGTATAGCCATTCTGCGGATATATACCAGTGGCTTGTCGTGCTCTTTGAGTTGCTGATAAAGCTTTGCCTGACTCTTTTCAACTTCCTGCTGCATGGCGCGGATTTGCTCCGGCTTAATCTCACCGGTCATGCTGGGAGGCACGAACATCGGCGGCAGGAGAGAAATAATAGCGTCGACGTTTTTATCTTCCAGGAGTAGCTGCATACAGGTATCGCCAACATTGTCGCCGCCCGCTAGCCGTATCCCCACCAGGTCGACCGGATTGCCAGGCACCCAGCGCGATGGCAGAATAGCGCTCATTTTCTGCAGCGTTTGCGGTTCTAACGAAGCTAGCTCAAGTCCCTCTTTTTCACAGTCTTCCGCCGTTACCACCCCGAAGCCGCCGCCGATGGTGAGTATACCAACACGGTTGCCTTTGGGCAGCGGCAGGCGATACAAAGCGAGGGCGGTATCCGCTAGTTCCTCTTCATCCTCTACCCTTATTACCCCCGCTTGTTTAAAAGCCGCCGTATAAATCGCATCGGAGCCGGCTAACGCGCCGGTATGTGACCTCGCTGCTTTAGCTGATGCCTGGGTAGTGCCGGACTTTATCACGACGATAGGCTTTCGTTTCGTTATTTCTCTGGCGAGGTTAAAGAAGCGCCTGCCTTCCCGCAGTCCTTCGATATACGCGGCGATGATATGCGTATCTTTATCTTGTCCCAGGTACTCCAGGAAGTCTTCCAGGCGCAAATCCGCCTCGTTACCCGTGCTCACGAATTTGCTTAGACCGATGCCCCGCCCCGCCGCATTTTGCATGATGCTGATGCTTAATGTGCCGCTTTGACTTAATAGCGCCATAGGTCCTGCGGGAATCCTATCCGCGAAGCCGACGCTAAAGACGCGGGAATAAAAATCAGCATGACCGTTACAGTTAGGTCCCACAAAACGCATGCCACTCGCTTGTGCAATGGCTTTCACTTCGGCTTGCAGCCTGGCGCCATTGGCATCTACCTCGGCAAATCCAGCCGAGATGATAACCGCGACCTTGACCTTTTTATCGGCGCATTGGCGGAATACCTGCGGTACTACCGGCGCTGGCACTACGATAATCGCTAGCTCCACCGGACCGGGTATATCCAGGATGCTTTTATAGGACTTTACCCCCAGCACCTCCGCCTCGTTAGGGTTAACCGCGTAGATTTGCCTGTCGGCCTTATTTTTAGCCGATTCTATGGCTGCCCGGATGGCATCGTTGCCCCAGGTGCCGGCGGCGGCTTTAGCCCCGATTACGGCTATAGAATCAGCGGCAAAAAGAGATTGCCAGAAGCTGTTATCTTTAGAATGGATAGGGTTATTAGAGTTCATGGGTGTATTGATATTATAGTTCATAAGGGCTGGAAAAATAAAATGCTGCGGTGATAACTGTTATAAATATGTAACTATTTCCCCGCCGATATTATAACTTTTATATACGCTGCATCACATAATTTGGAATGTTGTTATGTAGTGACTGATATATTAAGGCACTAATATTAAAACAACAGGAGGTAATTATGAAAGGCGAGCCAAAGGTAATTGGAACTCTTAACTCTCTATTGGCAGATGAGCTTACAGCGATTAACCAGTACATTGTGCATGCGGAAATGTGTGAAAACTGGGGCTACGATAAGCTCGGCGCGGTAATCCAGAAGCGTGCCGTGGATGAGATGAAGCATGCGGAAAAGCTTATCGCGCGTATCCTGTTCCTGGAAGGGACTCCCATCGTCGGTGAATTGAAGAAGATGCATATCGGC
>Ga0187886_1000711_pt1 | contig 36694 bp, 30 predicted proteins | sample June2016WEW_20_1_FD_133001 | JGI IMG/M metagenome (GOLD analysis project Ga0187886, IMG submission 133001) | Peatland microbial communities from SPRUCE experiment site at the Marcell Experimental Forest, Minnesota, USA - June2016WEW_20_150 | ecosystem: Environmental > Terrestrial > Soil >...
GCGTCAAACTGCGAGAGAACTTGAGATGTGAGCTCCACCGACGCGAGTCGAAAGTCGTAGCGCCGCATCTTGGGCAAGCGGGGGAAATAGGGATCGTGGTAGTCCACCCGGGCCCCACGAATCTTCAGCAACTCCATGATGCGCAGCGAAGGCGATTCGCGCAGGTCGTCGATATCCTTCTTGTAGGCCACGCCCAGGACCAGGATTCTGGCCTCGTGCAGGCATTGCCGGCGGCGGTTCAGCGCGTCGGCCAGGCTCGCCACCACGTGCTCCGGCATGGCGGAGTTGATTTCACCTGCCAGTTCGATGAAACGGGTCGGGAACTCGTACTCGCGGGCTTTCCAAGTGAGATAGAAAGGATCAATGGGGATACAGTGTCCCCCCAGGCCCGGGCCGGGATAGAAAGGCGTGAACCCGAAGGGCTTGGTCTTGGCGGCCTCGATCACTTCCCAAATGTCAATGCCCATTCGCAGGCAAAGCAGCTTGAGTTCGTTAACCAGTGCAATGTTCACGCAACGGTAGATATTCTCCAGCAGTTTCGTCATTTCTGCCGCACGTGCCGAACTCACCAGCAGGGTCCGCTCAAAGACTTGGTCATAGAGCGCCCGCGCTGCTATGGCGCTCGCCGCGTTTACGCCCCCAATCACCTTGGGGATCTGGTGAGTCTGGAATTGCTTGTTTCCCGGGTCCTCACGTTCGGGGGAGAAAGCCAGAAGGAAATCCGCTCCGGCGGTTTCCGGGGACGCGATTGCGCCGCCCACGATCGTGTAAGGCAAGGGAGGGCAGTGCAGACCCGACTTCTCCAGCATCGGGAGCACGACTTCGTCCGTGGTCCCGGGATACGTCGTGCTCTCAAGGACGATCAGTTGGCCGGCGCGCATGTTGGCGCTGATGGCTTCCGCCGTGCTCTCGATGTAGGAAAGGTCCGGCTCGCGGTGCTCATCGAGAGGAGTGGGCACGCAGATAATGATGGCGTCCATTTCCCGGAGGCGGGCGTAATCGGTGGTTGCTTCCAGTTTCCCCTTGTTAACCTCCGCCGCGACGGTACTGGCCGGAATATGAGTAATGTACGTCTCGCCGCGGAGGAGTTTCTCGACTTTGGCGGCGTCGATGTCGAAGCCGGTGGTGAGAAACCCGTTCCGGGCGAATCCCAGGGCCAGGGGCAGCCCCACATAGCCCAATCCCACGATCCCGACCCGGGCAGTTTTTTCACTGATTCTGGATTGGAGCTCCCCCAACGTGTTGCTGCCAGTCACCGTCGTTTCTCCTTCCCGGAAGTCATCGTTCGAACTGTTACCCAGAGAGGCAACGTGCCATTACCCGCGCGACATTCTAACATCTCATGACGAATCGTGCGAAGATAATAGTCCGGTGCAAGGCCCGACTTGTTGCCGGGTAGTGACAAGCGGTGGGGCCACCGCACAGCTTCTGATGGCATCCCAACAAGAGACTATCGGAGAGGTGCTGATATGGTGAAGAAGTCAATCGTCCTTGCTCTGTTGCTCCTTGTAAGCGGCACTTTGCGCGCTCAACAGCCGGGCCTGGCTGGCGCGACCTACAGGGCGACCGACTTTCCGGGCGACGACGCCGGAAGCAAAATGAAAAACTGTATCCTCGCTCTCCCCTCAACGGGGGGGACCTGCTTTGCCAACTTCGAGGGCAACCAGGACATCAACCAGGACGTGTTCTCAGGAGTCGCGGCGCAGGGTGGCATCCTCTACCTGGGGGACGCGGTGTTCTCCACGAGCGTCACTCAGAATATCCCGAGTGGTTGGACAATAGAGGGTGTTCGTGGCGGGCGCAGGATGGCTCACCCCGGGTCTGGCACTGGGACAGTTTTCAAGTGGACAGGGGCGGTGAACACTCCTGTCATTCAGATTGAGAACAACTCAAACATCGTGCTCCGCAACTTCACGGTCTGGTGCAACGACGTTGCCGGCAGCATCGGCGTCAAGTTCTACGCTACACCTGGTGGCGACAACAACATGCTGCGGGTGGAAAACGTCAACCTCTATGACTTTCAAGACACCGGATTCCTCTGGGGTACTGGTGGGGCTGGCGGAGCAGACGGTTCGGGGGTAGTACTGGATGGCCTGGAAATAGATGGGGCCCGTGGGAACACTACGGCGAAAGGGATAGTTATCAACTCAACCGCTGCGGGTTTCGGCCAGATCAAGAACGGGTACATCCGCCGGACAAACAAGGGGATTTACTTTCAAAACTCCGCAGGGCAAGTCACGATAGATTCAGTGATCTTTGGCGACCCCACCGGGGGTGCCCCGAATGGCGGGGCCAGCGCCACGACCCCGAACGCCATCGAAATCACCCGGATCGACCGGCCCATTACGTTGCGCACTATCTACCTGGAGTCCTCCCTCAACACGCCGTGGAACGACGTGCGGTGGCGCTCCATCTATGGAGGCAGCCGTACCTACCTCTTCGGCACGCTGCTGATAGAAGGTTCAGGACTAACTTTCCCGTCGGTATTCACTGGCCCGGTTCGCATCAGTTCCATCAACAACAACTGGGCCTATGGGCCAGCGGCATTAGATAACGGCTTCGCTTCGGTAATCTCGACCGGCGATTCGGTAGCTTATTGGGGAGGTTTCGCCACCTCGGGTTGGCCCTCTCTTTCGTCGCCTGTTAAAAAAGGAACCGTGGCCGTTCCGAGTGTGGCAAACGGTCACTACTATCGTTGCTCGGTCGCAGGGGCAAAAGGAGGTGCCGAGCCCGTGTGGCCGCTAGGTGATGGCGCCACGGTTATAGACGGTGGGGTAACTTGGACTGAGGTGGGCCTGTACATGGGTACCGGTGGGTCTTGGATTGCGAAAAACACCGCTGCCAAGGTTGTGACCGTGGGGCCTCACTAACCCGCCCCGGTTTTGTGTACCAATCATAATGTGAGCCAGTACCCAGTTTGAGCGGTCTGGGGTTTTTGTACCAACTTCAGAGTGAGTTTTCGGCGCCTTCGGTGCCTGTCAGGTCGCGGCTAGCCGCGACCTGACAGGCGAACTCGTTCGGCGTCCCCTCTCCGAGAGTCCGGTGAGGACGGCTCTCATTGTACTCCCGCCGCCACGCTTCGATAATCTCTTGAGCCTCACTCAGCGTCGCGAACCAATGGGCCTTCAGGCACTCGGCCCGGAACGTTCCGTTGAATGATTCCACGTGCGCATGGTCGGTGGGCTTACCAGGCCGGGAGAAATCGATCCGCGCTCCGTTCTGGTGGGCCTATCAGTCCATCGCGCAGCCGCTGCCGGAGCGTCAAGCCCTCTTCATAGAGGCTGACGGGTTCTCTTCTTACAACTGCTTGAACTGGCGCACCCGGTCGACTTCTAGGCCCGTGTACTGCTTCTTCCAGCGGTAAAAGGTCTGTTCCGAAATTCCCACTTTCCGAATCAGCTCCGCCACGGGAACTCCCACTTCTGCCTGCTTCAGCACCCCCACAATCTGCTCCACAGAAAATCGCTTCCGCTTCACGGCAAAACCTCCTCTTCGACTCCTGGATTCTGCCGGAAACTAACTCTCCAAGTGGATCAAAGAACCCGGGGCCGCCCAGGCGCGACAGAAGGTAGATGACGCTTGACAGCAGCGTTAAGTCGTCGGTATCCTTATTTGCGACGCTGACCTGACCAGGGCAAAGGGGTAATCGTCTAGTCAAGTATAGAGAGGGGCTCCACATTTCCATCGTCCGTAAAGGTTGTGCCGTGAGAAGTTGTTGGCATAAACACAAGTTGGCGATAGCTGGTGTCGCGGGAGTCTTCTGCCTGGCAAGCAGCCTCCCTGGGCAGTCTCCCCAAGGGGAGGTCCCTTCGACGCCCGCGGCTGGCTCTGCGGAGGATGTTGCACCGGCAACTGCCGGCACGGCTTCCGAGCGGAACGTACCTTCTGACTATGTTATTGGGCCGGAAGACGTTTTGGACGTGGATGTGTTCAACGTGCCGGAGTTGACCAAGACCGTCCGCGTGGCCAACGACGGAACGCTGTCTCTGGCCTTGCTGGGCCGTATTCGAGTAGCAGGGATGACGGTGGAGCAGCTTCGCAAAGAACTGGAGCGGCGATGGGGACAGACGTACCTCCAGAATCCGCAAGTCACTGTGTTCATAAGGGAGTTCCACGCCCAGCCGGTCTCGGTGATCGGCGCGGTTGAAAAGCCCGGCGTTTACGAGCTGAAGGGGTCGCGCACCCTGATCGAGATCCTCTCGATGGCCGGCGGGCTGGCCAGGACCGGCACTGCTCCGGGCCGGACGCTCGTTGTCACTCGCAGAGAAGGTTTTGGCCCTGAACTGCAGCTGGCCGAGGGAATGAGTGTGCTCGGTGTTGATAGGATTGAGATTAACCTGCAACGGCTCCTCTACTCCCGCGAAGAGGGCTTGAATATCGAGATCAAACCCTTCGACACTATCAGCGTGAGTAGGGCGGACATTGTGTATGTCGTGGGTGACGTGCGCAGACCGGGCGGGTTTGTGCTGGCGGATCGCGAGAATCTGACCGTCCTGCAGGCTTTGGCCTTGGCGGAAGGGTTGAACGGGACAGCGTCAAAGGGGCAGGCTCGCATTATCCGCCGCGGCTCAGGCAGTTCACGGACAGAAATACCGCTTGACCTCAGCAAGATCCTGAATGGCAAGTCAAAGGATGTGGAATTGGCTGCGAACGACATCCTGTTTGTGCCTGCTAGCACAGGGAAGGCTGCTGCAAAACGCAGTGCTGAGGTCGTCCTATCCACGGTCAGCGGGATACTCATCTACAGGCGCTAAGATATCGGCCCAGCGGCAAGAGGAGTCTGATGGACGAGAACGAACTGACGCAGGGACACCAATCCTACGGTCTTCTTCGGCCCGGGACTCAGCCTAGCCAACCGCAGCACGAGGTGGTTGAGGTTCCGATGGAGGAAGTCCGCGATCTCCTCGATTACTGGCATACCGTCAGCAAGCGCCGCTGGGTGGTTCTGTCCTGCCTTCTGATTGTCTTTACGACTGTGGCTATCGGTACACTGAAGCAGAAGCCCACTTACGGGGGAACAGTTCTAGTCGAGATCAACAACGAGCAGCCGAACGTATTGAACTTCAAAGAAGTCCTGCAGATCAGCTCAGCGGACGTCGATAGTTACCGCGAGACACAGTTCAGAGTGCTGCAGAGCCGCACGCTTGCGGACCGCGTAGTGCAGGATTTGCAGTTATACCGGCATCCTGAATTCTATCGGCAGCCAAGGCTCTTCGGCCTGTTTGAGCGTGACCCGGAGACGATCCCTGCCGCTTCGGACACAGGGCCTCCTGACCTGTCATCGGAGGCCTATCGCAGCAGCGTGAAGCATTTGATGGACGTCGTGGAAGTAGCCCCGGTGCGGCGCAGCAACCTGGTTGAAGTGGCATTCTATTCTCATGATCCCCAACTGGCAGCGCGCGTGGCCAATCAGCTTGCGGCCGACTACATTGAGCAGAACCTGCAAGTAAAGTGGGACGAGACCATCAAGGCATCGGAATGGCTTTCGAACCAACTCGTAGGGCTCAAAGCTAAGCTCGAGAAATCAGAAGACGCCTTGCAGGCCTATGCCCAGGCACATTCCATCCTCTTTGTCGAAGACAGGAAAAACCTTGTCAATGCGCGCCTGGAACAGCTCCAGACGGAGTACACGAAAGCCCAGGCGGACCGGTTCCAGAAAGAATCGCTCTATAGCCTGGTGCAGGCTGGGAAAGTCCAAGATCTGCCGGGGGTTCTCGGGAACAACCTGATTCAGGAGCTGTCAGTACGGCTTGCGGAGTTGGAGCGTGATTATGCTCAACTGACTGCCATCGTGAAGCCGGATTACCCGAAGGCGGTACAGCTCAAGAAACAAATCGATGCGCTGCAGGCATCCCTTGAGACGCAGAAGAAGGCATTGGTGCAGAACATCGTCGATGAGTATCGTTCAGCCGTGGCCCGGGAGAAATACCTGGCCGAGGCGGTCGACGCGCAGAAGAAGGAAGTCAACGACATCGCCGAGAAGTCGATTCAATACAACATCTTGAAGCGCGAGGTGGACACCAACAAGCAGCTTTACGACGGGCTGCTCCAGCGCTTGAAGGAAGCGCAGGTTTCTGCCGGACTAAAGGCGAGCAACATTCGGATCGTGGATGCCGCCGAGGTACCCCGTCGCCCCGTACGACCGCGGGTCGTGTTGAACCTAGGCATTGGCTTCATCCTGGGACTCGGCCTGGGTATCGGCCTTGCCTTCTTCCAGGATTACCTGGACAAGAGCCTTAAGACGCCCGATGAGGTTGAAACCTTGTTGCGTCTGCCGTCCCTGGGCGTCATCCCTGCGTTTGCTGCCCCAGGTGCCGGGAAGGCACCTGGGACCGGCCTGATGTCCCGCCGAGGCGCCACCGCTCAAATGGCTCCGGCGGTCCAGACAAGCACCGCCGCGATTGAAGCGTTTCGGTCCCTGCGGACTTCGATCCTGCTTTCCGCTAACCCTGTGCCCAAGTTAATCTTGATCACGAGCGCCTTCCCGGGAGAAGGGAAGACGTCCACGACGATCAACCTTGGGGCCACGCTCGCTAGTCTGGGAAGCCGCGTAGTAATTGTTGACTGCGACATGCGCCGCCCTGCCTGCCATCGGTCGACAGGCGTGGAGAACAAACCTGGATTCGTACAGTGCCTGACAGGCCACGTGGACCTTGCTGAGGCGCTCTTGCCAGTGCCTGGCGTGGAGAATCTGAGCGTCATTCCCTGCGGTCCCATTCCTCCCAATCCGGCGGAAATCCTCTCTTCCCCTATGGCAGGTGAGTTGTTCCAAAGACTTCGCAGTCAATTTGAATATGTACTGGTGGATTCGCCACCTCTGCTGAGCGTTGCCGATAGCCGAATTCTCTCCACATTGACGGATGCAGTGGTCTTGGTGGTACGGGCTTATGAGACTTCTTACGACGTCGTTCGGCGGGCGCGGGCATTGCTTTATGGCGCTGGCGCGCGGCTCTTGGGTGTGGCTCTCAACAATGTGGATTTCCGCCGCGACGGGTATGGGTATGACTACTACCGTCGATACGGGTACGGGTACGGCTCCGGCTACGGTTACGGGTACGGCTACGGCGAGGACACGAAGGAAGGATCCAGCCAGGAAAAGGAAGCTTAAGTCGTACGCCTCCAGACTTGCCGTGTCATTTGGCAGCCGCGTTTGAGACTCGTTTCGGCGGATCGGGCAGATCGATTGCCATACTCAGCCGGGCAGCCCCCACAATTTGCGTGGTGAATCGCTTGCTGTCTCGCGCGTAGAGAGGTGCGCGAGATTTCTTTTGTCTGCGCGCAGGATGTTCCTCTAGCCGGGGACTCTCAGGATTGTTTCATGGTTCCACTAACCTTGTCTGCAACTGCACGCCGGGAGTCGCCAGTTCGTCGCACGGTTGGGGCCAGCGCGATTGCGACAATCAATCTGGCGGTGAAGATTGGGAGCAACTTTGTTATCATCCCGCTCGCCCTCCGGTATCTGGGCAGGGAGGAGTACGCCGTTTGGATCATTCTGCAAAGCATCGCGGTGTACCTGACCATGTCGGAGCTCGGTATTGGGCAGAGCCTGCTGAACTTCCAGAATGTTGCGTTTGCGAAAGGTGAACACGACCAGGTTAACCGATTCCTCACGACGGGCTTTGGCCTGTCCTGCTTGATTGCGATCCCCGTCTGGGTGGTATTCGTCTTTGTCCTTCTCACCCAGCCCGTAGCGACCTGGCTGCTGAGGGATGTTCCGCCTAGTTCAGTCACGGTCTTTGAGTGGTACCTGTTCTTGGCGGGCACGCTGGCCTTGTGGCGTGTTCCCCTCTTCGCTCTGCCGGCTACTCTATTGGGTCTCCGAGAGACGATACTGCGTCAGCTCCTCGACGGCGCCTATGCCGTGTTTCTGCTGGTTGGCACCGTGCTCACTCTGGTGCTCCACGGCGAGTTACTGGCTCTGATCCTGGTTACCAATCTGGGGTTCATCTTCATTACGCTTCTGAGCTATCCCCTGGCCCGATCCCGGCATGCCGAGGTGCATCTGGCAAGGCGCTTCTGGACTCCGGCGCTGATGTGGCCGCTGTTGGCCAATTCCTCTTTCTTCTTTCTCTACAACCTAGGCCTCTTGTTTCAACGGCTGGCAGGAAACCTGCTGGCGGGAAAGTTCGGGCTTCTGCGGCAAGTACCGGAGATGTTCGTCCTCCTGACACTTTTCCGTGTTGTTGGCTGGTCATTGGCGGACATTGCCTCGCAGACCTTGCAGCCGTATATCATCAGGTTGCCGGTGCAGGGGCGCCAAGACCGAGTGGTCTTCTTCGCGAAGCTGTGCACCAAGTTCACCTTTGCACTGGCGATGGTCTATGCGGCGTTGATTTGGCTGTTCGCTGACATCGGCATGAGGCTGTGGCTGGGGCCTGGGATGTTCTTGGGCTACCGCCACTTAGCCTGTCTGGGCGGGGCGTTCCTCATGGAGGTCATGTTCTTGTCCACGAACAACTTCATGCGGGGCCTGAACCGCCACCGGCGGCTTTCTGTAGTGATGGCTGGTTATGCGGTATTGAGTTTTGTACTGGGGATTGCGGGCGCGAAGTGGTGGGCGCCTGACGACCCACTATTCGGACTATGTGTCGGCCTGCTCGTGGCCAGCTTCCTCGGCCAAGCCCTTCCGCTTCCTTGGGTGACTTACCGTTGGCTCCAGATTGGGTGGCGACGCTATTTCCAGCATTTTATAATACGCCCTGGCTTCTTGGCTGTTTGTGGGATAGGCATACTGATCGGCTTCGCAGTTGCCGGCGGTTCCGGGGTTTGGAATCGAGTGGCGGGCGGCTTGGCTGTGGTCGTTGTCCTGCCGCTGCTCGCTTGGTTCGTGGTGCTCGACCGCGAGGAACGAGAGTGGATGAGCAGGCTGGCGGGCAACTTCAAGCTTCTGGAAAGTGAGGACTGATGCCCTGTGATCCCTGTCGAATGGTAGAATAGGTAGATTCAGGCGGTCCTCCGGTGGGACGCCGGCATAGGGGGCCAGGGAGATGAGAGAGGTCAGCGTCCTGCCGACTATGTTGCCAAGCCCAAACACAACACGCCCGGAGAGAGGAAGACCGATTTGAATGCTCGTGACGGGTGGGAAATGACACGGCAGCATGTCAAAAGGATCATCCTGGAGTCGTTTCTCTCCGACTGGGCCTTGCGCTGGCAGCTAAAAAGAGAACTGCGCAATTGGGAGAGAGAGGGGAGGATTGGCCCGCGGCCTAACCTGCTGAAGCAAAAGGATGTTAAGGAATGCGCGAGGGAATTCCAACTCCGAACGATGGTGGAATCAGGCACGTACCATGGAGCCATGGTATCTGCCACAAAAGACATCTTCAGCCGGATCGTGTCAATAGAGCTCGATAAAACCCTCTATGAACGGGCCAAGAAGAAATTCTCCAGGTATGGTCACATCTCGATACTGCAAGGTGACAGCGGCGAAGTCCTGGGAAACCTTCTCCCCACTATTACTGAGCCGTGTTTGTTCTGGCTGGATGCCCACTATTCCGGGGGACCTACGGCGAAGGGCAGGATCGAAACACCGATCCTCCAGGAACTGCATCACGTTCTGCATCACCCCGTTGCAGGCCACGTCATTCTCATAGACGACGCGCACTGCTTTGTCGGCCAAAATGACTACCCAACCATAAAAGATGTGCGGGAGTTGGTTCTCGGTCTGCATTCTGACTGGGTGGTTGAGGTAAAGGACGACATGATCCATCTTCATGGAAGGCGCAGTTCATCCAATTCATCCACGTTAGTGAATGGCTAGTGTTCTTCGGGACGGTGGTACACTGCTTTTCGGGGGTCGGTCGAGCGGCTTTTCAGGGTGGAACAAGTTAGGGAAGCAGGCTGATGGACGTCTTTGACTTAAGAGCTGGCACGCTGTACGCCATCATGGCGCTTGCCTCATCTGTTTATCTGCTATGGGGGCTCAGCCTGCGCCTGCGTTCGCTGGTCAAGGCCATGATGGCCATCCAGCTTCTCGGCGACCTGTTCTTCTTCCCGTTGTTACTCGACTACCCGGTTTCCCGCTTCATTAAGACCCTCTCGGCCGAAGATAGGATGTACCCGCTGTTGATCCTCATGGGATGTGTTATAGCGATGGATGTTGGTGCGGCCCTTGCCGCCAAGGCGGGACAGCCCCGACACGCCGCCTTGAAGATAGTTGGCTCAAGTCATGTCTTACCAGAGGCGAATCAGGCTCTGGTTTCCTCTAAAGCGAGAGGCCGAGCAGAGGAACCCCTGAGGCTGAATCAAGTCTGCACCAACCAGGTCGGTGTGATCCTGGTTCTAGTGGCCATCCTCACCAAGTTCTTTCAGCTCTACTTCGTGGGAATTCTAGATGACCCCTCTGTGGTTTATGCCATCCTTACCTGGCAGCCGGAAAGGTCACTGGGGTTTACGTTTCTAGAGAACGTTGGGACGGCGTTGCTGCCTATTGGCCTTGCCCTGTTGGTGATGCGTACCAAACACAAGCCACACTGGCTGGCACTTTTCCCGATGTTGGCGTATGGGTCGCTGTCCCCCTGGAAGGGCGGAATCGCGCATCTGATCGTCATTTACGGCTTCACGGTCCAGCAGTTCGGCTGGTCTGAGCTTCGGGCCATGATCCTGCGGAGATCCACGCTGGTATTGGCGTTCCTTGTTCTCTTGGCCATTCCCATCAAGGGGCAATTCCGCAACCTGGGGTGGGCCATGTTCGACAAGGACACGCTTGTGGAGCAGTTCGTTCTGGCCACGGATGCTCGTCTGATGGGAGGGGTTTTCCAGACATTTACTTTTGTTGTCAAGAATCTGGAACGCGGACAACCTTATATGGGCGGTCGCTACAATGTCCAGGTGCTCTATCTGTGGGTTCCGAGACTGCTATGGAAGGACAAGCCCCGCGTTGCCAGTGAGCAGATTTACGACTACCTCCTTCTGACCAAGGAGGAGGCCGGGCCCTACGGCGCGTCCGGCTTTGCGGTGACAGTCTTCGGCACCTTCTATTTGGATTTTGGCCCTTGGGGCAGCCTTATCTGTTCTTTCCTCTTTGGCGCGCTTGTCGCGTTAGGAGAGAAGCTTCTGACACGACTGAAGAAGGCGCCCAACGACATCCTCAAGGTGTATGCCGTTGCATTCACCTCGGTGTGGCTGCACACATTCTTCTCGCTCTCCGAGGGCGGCGTACCCTCGGCCTTCACAGAAGCACTGGTGGGATCGGTGGCGGTGGGTATCACGCTGGTCTATTTCTTGCCGAAGCAAACGTTGTGGAGGGTCTCGCCGGCACCGGCCCCGCGCGCGAGGCCGACGTGGTAGGGAAAGGAATCCTTGATGCAAACAACTCCTCGCCCCTGCTATATCTGCAGCGAGACAAACAACCCCATTGTTGCCAGTGAGCCTGTGGAGTATCGGTTCAATCGCCCGCTGCTCCCGGAGGGTGTGTACCGCTTCGCTCGCTGCCGCCGTTGTTCGACCCTGTATGTTGACAGCTCTGTTACAGATGACTACCTCACAGGAATATACGCCAATGAGACAGTGGAAAGCGCGACAGAAGCGGGGGGAGGCGTCGATCACACCCAGATGCTCAGCCGCCGCCTGCCGGAATTCGAGCGGCACTGGGCGCGGATGAAGCAGTTCCGTCCTCCGCGCCCGGGGGATCAGCTTCTGGACGTGGGATCACAGACAGGTGATTTCGGCGCCTTGGCCCAACAGGATGGCGTTCAGCCCCATGGAGTTGAACTCTCGAGTAGCTACGCGGAATTCTGCCGGGAACGATGGGGAAAGGGGTCCCAAGTGCACTGGGGACCCTTGGCGGACGCGCCGTTCAAGAGCGCGCAGTTCCAATACATCACTTCCTTTGAAACGCTGGAGCACATGTGTGATCCGGTCGATGCCCTGTGCCGCCTCCGCCCTTGGCTTGCCCCGGACGGGCTCATGGCTCTTTCTGTTCCCTCGTCCGACTACTTTCATTTCAAGTTTTGGCTGCTGCGGAGATCGCCTCTTACTCCTGTGGCGAAGAGGGTCTTTGAGCGCCGTCTGGAATTCTATAAGAAGCAGGTGCTCCCCCACACGCACATCTACAACTTCTCACATAGATCCGTGCGGCTTCTGTTGGAACGTGGCGGCTTTCAGCCGGTTTTTGTTGAGCTGACAGGCTGGCATGGCCGCTTGGGAACGTTCGTGAACCCTATGGCCCGCGCGCTGGAGGTGATTTCCGGGTCGCGAATTGGATTGGCCCCAAGCCTGTTCGCGGTTGCCAGCCCCTTGCCTTGTGGCTGAAGGCGCGGAGACTGTTCCCGCCCTCGGTTTAACCGCTTGGCTTGGTGAGCGCTTAAATTCTGTAGGGGATTCAACTGAATTCTTATAAGGATGAAAGCGACCGCTTGCTTTTTCGCCATTGAAAGGCCAGTTCCCTGGGCGGGGTTGACGAAGACCGGAGCGGACGGCCAGGCTCTTGGCTTGGAAGGGGTATGAACCCGTTTCATTTAAGAGGGACGGGAAACTAGGCGGTGTGGCGGTTCTTCAACGGACGCTTAACCTAGTATTACTTAGGAGTGGAGAAGGGAGCATGCGGGACGCCTTGTCCATCAACAAACTCGCGAGAATCTGCAAAAACCCACGTAAGTACGTGTCACTAGCACCAAAGTTAGTGCTGCAGTGCTTCTCGCGCTTCTTTCTGCACACATCTTTCCGGCTGGAAAGCCAAATGGATATCAATGAGGCGAGCCGATGGCACAGCCCGGAGTTTGTCGATACCTATGGTGGCTACTTCTTGCCTGGTGACAGTGTCACTCGTTCGGTTGTCGATTTGGAACCATGGGACAGTGTTCGCAGAGACATGTTGGTGCTCTTGTTGCGGGACATCTTCCAAAGGCAAATACCGGGTGACATTGCAGAGGTGGGCGTCTACAAGGGCTATACCGCAAAGCTGCTGCATTGCTACGCGCCAGACAGAACGCTACATCTGTATGACACGTTTGAGGGTTTTGATCAAAGGGACATAAATCGAGAGGTTGCGACGACCGGGCGAATCGAGTCGACTCGGAGTTTCTCAGATACCGGCGTTCAAGCAGTCCTGCGCTATGTCGCGCCCCAGAATGGAAACGTGCACGTTCACCCCGGCTTCTTTCCTGAGAGCGTACCCCTTGACGAGAAGAATCTGCGCTATTGTTTCGTCCATTTGGATTCAGACCTATACGCTCCCACGCTTTCAGGATTGGAGGTCTTCTACTCTCGCCTGGAGCCCGGGGGAATCATCGTGGTGCACGACTACAATGCTTGGCCTGGAGCGAGGAAGGCAGTCACCGACTTCTTCGTCGGGAAACCGGAAATCCCTATCCCGATGCCCGACAAGAGCGGCTCCGCAGTTATCGTAAAACGCTAGTTGATTTAGGTTGTCTTGTTAGGCGCACCATATAATCGTTGGTACTGGTTTGTGGCAAACACGAAGTATGAGGAAAGGGGATCGGCTGGGGGGCTAAGAACGGGGGACTAAGTGCCTCTTCTCGTACTGGAGGTATTTTTCCCTGCCGTCTGGCTGACCCTTTGCATCAGCGGAGGGCGTGAGTCGAAAAGGGAGCCTTGGAAGCAGACCATGAAAGCCTGTTTCTTTGTCAGGGTGGGCGAAAGGGACATACTAGAACGTGTCGAAGCCTACAAACAGGACATCGACATCCTGCGCGAACTCCGTTTTGAAGTTGTTCTTTCCACCTGCTGGGACGAGATTCCCACCGACGCCGATTTCTACTTCATTTATTGGTGGCAATGGGGATTCCTGCCGATGATGAAGGGTATTATTCGTCGCCGGCCTTGTCTGATTACCGGGGTATTTGACTTTCGATGGCCGGTCGGGAACTGCGATTATTTTCATCGGCCTGCCTGGCAACAGTGGCTAATGCAGTACTCCTTAAAGCATGCGGCGGCGAACGTCTTCGTCTCCGAACTCGAGTACCGGGAAGTGACGCGAGCGCTGAAGGTCAACAATCCCCTCTATATTCCGCACGCCGTCGATCCCGCGATCTATCGTGAAGGGACAGGGGCGCGTGAAAACTTTGTCCTGGACATTGTAATGATGACCCAAGGAAACTCCAGGCGGAAATGCGTTCCCGAAATCATCAAGGCAATTCCCCTCGTGCGCGACCGGCATCCAGAAGTGCGCTTTGTCTTTGCAGGGAACAAAGGGAGTGATTACGCAGGCCTGGCGCGGATGGTTTCGGAACTAGGATTAGAGGGTGCGGTGGATTTCCCCGGGGTTATCTCCCGCGAACAGAAGGTTAACCTTCTCCAGCGCTGCAAAGTTTATGTTTCGCCAGCCTGGTACGAAGGATTTGGCATGGCAATCCTGGAGGCGATGAGCTGCGGGACTCCGGTGGTCAGCAGTCCGGTCGGGGCCCTGCCGGAAGTTGTGGGCGACGCAGGACTGCTGGTGGACGGCAGATCGCCGGAAGCGATCGCCGGCGGCATCAATCGTTATTTGGACAATGAGGCGCTTCGAGGAGAAATGGGCTACCGTGGCCGGCAGCGGGCGGTGACCCTGTTTCCTTACTCGCGGAGAAGACGGGAGTTGGAGAAGGTCATCTCAGAGATCCTAGAAAAGAACTAGGCGTTGCGGGTCAAAGCAGGCCCGGAGCGGCCCCCGGAAGGGCGATTCTGCTTTGGGATGAGGCGGCGAAACGACGGCGACAGATTCCCGGAGGAAAGGCTAAGACGTTAGTCCACTCGGGGTAGATTCTCGAGCAGCTTTTCGGTTGACTGAATCATCGTTCAGGACACACAGCAAGCTAGCCTTGCGGTTCAAATGTGGAGTCAGGCAGAGATGAAGCAGAGAGAAGAGGTGAGGCGCAAGAGGGCAGGTCGGCCGTGTTCATGCGGGTAGGTAAGCCCTTCCACAGGATACATCATGGGTTCAATAGCAAAAGCTCCTTCGAAGTTCTTGACCGAGATCCTGAAGGCTTCTGTAGCTGAAAACACTCAGGCCACACGGGAGTTCTTCCAGAACAATAAGACGGGGGTCTTGAGGGCCGCGGATCTTATCTCGAATGCCCTGCTTGCCCGGAAAAAACTGTTGATTTGCGGGAATGGAGGAAGCGCTGCCGACTCGCAACACATGGCTGCGGAGTTTGTCGGAACCTTCAGTCACTACCGGCCAGGATTGCCCGCCATTGCTTTGTGTTCGGATTCGGCCACCATCACGGCGCTCGGAAACGACTTCGGCTTTGACCGGATCTTCGCGCGCCAAGTGGAGGCCCATGGTTTGCCGGGGGACGTACTGATCGTTTTGACGACTAGTGGGAATTCCAGGAATATTCTGTTGGCAGTCAAGAAAGCGATGAAAAGGAGGATGGCCGTGCTGGCGTTGGCCGGAAAGGGAGGCGGGGCACTGCGGAAGCTCGTGCCCGACACGCTGCTGGTGCCTTCGATGTCGACTCCCCGGATTCAGGAAGTTCAGATCTTGATAATTCACACGGTGTGCGCCCTCGTAGAGGCCCGTCTCTTCCCGGAGCTCTCTGTTTCGTCGGCTTCTGCTTCGTTTGCAGGGCAAGAAGCCAAACGGCGGAGCAAGCCGGCAAACACACTGGGGTCAAAGAATAAGAACTAATCCCACAGACGGAAGATCCTGAAGGCAGAACACGGAGTTCATGAAAAGCATTCTCATCATAAAACTGGGCGCTTTGGGCGATGTGGTGAGGACTACGCCTCTGCTACGAGTACTCGGGGGAAGGGTCACTTGGGTAACCTCCGAGGGAGCCGTTCCGTTGCTAACTGATAATCCCTACGTCGATCGTCTGGTTTGCATCAAGGAGGCGCACACCGCGCTTTTCAACGAGAACTTCGACCTGGTCCTCAATTTGGAAGAGGAAGCGGCGGCCGCCGCGCTTGCGTCGAGCATCAAGACCCGCAGCCTGATCGGGGCGCACCTTGAAGACGGCAGAGTTGCATACACGGCGTCCGCAAGCGAGTGGTTCGATATGAGCCTGATCTCCAAATTCGGGAAGACGAAGGCGGACGAGTTGAAAGCGAACAACCGCAGGACCTACCAGGATTTCATTTTCTCGATGGTGGGTCACCGTTTCCAGGGGGAAGAATACGTTCTGAGCTTACCCCTGATGGAGCACCCGATCCGTGCCTTGGTCGGTATGGAAGAGCGGGCGGGGGATATCTGGGCTATGAAGCGCTGGAGCGGGTACGAGCAGCTGGCCTTGCGTCTGCGGGAATCGGGATTCACGGTGAAGTTCTTCCGGCAATACGAGCGACTTGGTGACTACATCGCTGCAATAAACGAATGTGAGTATATCGTCTGCGGAGATACGCTGGCGATGCACGCTGGGTTGGCTCTGCAAAAGAGGGTCGTGGCGATTTTCATCTGTACTTCGCCGTACGAGATTTATGACTATCAGAGAATGAACAAGATCGTCAGTCCACTATGGCAGAAGTATTTTTATCGTCGCGACTTTGTTCGCGAAGCCGTGCAAGCCGTATCCGTGGAGTCTGTTTTCGAAGGCGTCATGGCCTTGTCCAAGCCGAAGTCCGGATAGAGCCCAGGCTGAGTGGCTCATCCTGGTCAGCGAGCGCGGGTATCGTCGTGGGACGGGTGGGAACTGCAACGGTGTCACGAGAAGAGTTGCTCCTGGCTGTCCATGGCGAATGGCCTTCCGCTGCATGAAACCGACCTCAAACGATTTCTCCGGCCAACGCAGCTTGTTAGGCCCGTTTTGGGCCATTCCAATGTAATATAGGACACTTGGACTCAATGCCGGCGGGAACTCGGTACCGACCGCACTTGAATCAATCAAGAAGGATTTCAGTGACGTCGTTGGCGGAGGGTGAAGGCACTCGATGAACGTCCTGCACATCGTCGGTGCGCGACCTAATTTCATGAAGGTCGCGCCGGTCATGGCAGCCATAGAGAGGCAGCGCGGAGTCATGCAGGCCCTGGTCCACACCGGCCAGCACTATGACGCGAACATGTCAGAGGTATTCTTTGCCCAGCTCGGGATTCCAGTGCCGGACCTCAACCTAGAGGTGGGATCAGGCAGTCACGCCGAGCAGACAGCGAATGTGATGGCGAGGCTGGAGCCGGTCATCCTCGAACGGCAGCCTGATATTGTCCTAGTCTACGGCGATGTGAACTCCACGTTGGCAGCGGCGCTGGTTTGTGCTAAATTAAGCGTTTCCGTTGCTCATGTCGAAGCAGGCTTGCGTTCCTTTGATCGGAGTATGCCGGAGGAAATCAACCGGTTGCTCACCGATCAGGTTGCGGATCTGCTGTTCACGCCGTCGGCAGAGGCCGGAGACAACTTGCTGAGGGAGGGCGTAGCGGCGGAGAAGATCCATTACGTAGGCAATGTGATGATTGACACTTTGGTGCGGTTGTTGCCGCGCGCGAATTCGGCGGGCTTGGTGAATCTGCCCGAACGGTATGTGTTGGTTACCCTGCATCGGCCCTCGAACGTAGATGACCTGCCGATGCTGCGCCGAATCATGGACGCATTGGACGAGATAAGCCGGCAGCTTCGGGTGCTTTTCCCGATCCATCCTCGGACACGGCAGCGCCTGCATGAGTGTGGGATCGAGGTGACATTGAATGGCCAGCTTCAACTGATGGATCCCATCGGTTATCTGGAATTCCTCGCGTTGCAACGTCAGGCCTGCGTGGTGATTACTGACTCCGGCGGCATCCAGGAGGAATGCACATATCTTGGAGTGCCTTGCTTGACTCTTCGCGAGACTACGGAGCGGCCCGTCACCGTGACCATCGGTACGAATATCGTGGTGGGTCGGGATATGAGACGACTTCACCGAGAGGTCGACCGGATTGTGGCCGGAAAGGCCAAGCAGGGGGCGATTCCGCCGCTTTGGGATGGCAAGGCCAGCGAACGAATCGCCGACTTGCTGGTAGCTTGGCACCATAACAGGACGTCGGGTCAGACTGTACCCTTCGGGGCTGACCCTACCGCCTCGCATTCTGGGAGCTGAGATGACGAACGGGCAGAGTTCGCCGCGCCGGTTGGGAACGGTCGTCGTGACCGGGGGAGCAGGTGCGATCGGTTCGCGACTAGTCCGGCGTCTTCTTGATGAAGGCGCAGAGTCTGTCGTGGTCGTCGATGACCTATCCTCTGGATACGACTGGCTGGTTCCTTCGGACAGCCGCGCCAAGCTGATTGTGGGGGACGTGTGCAACTTGTCGAAAATCGGATTGGACGTCGCCAACCCGTTCGTTTTCCACCTAGCGGCCTTCTTCGCCAACCAGAACAGCGTGGAGCATCCTCTGGATGACCTCCGCACTAACGGCCTGGGGACGCTCACCACGCTCATGTGGGCTCGGGAGCACTCCGCCCGGGCGTTTGTCTATGCGTCCGCGGGTTGCTCGATTGCGGGGCATGGCGTCGAGGCGCCGATTCGCGAGGACATGCCCGTTAGCCTCTATCTGGATACCCCGTATCAGATTAGCAAGGCGCTGGGCGAGTTCTACTGCAACTACTTCAATCCTGAAATGCCGACGGTACGCTGTCGTTTCTTTAACTCGTATGGGCCTGGCGAGGTGCCAGGCTTGTATCGCAATGTGATTCCGAATTTCATCTGGCGTGCCCTCAACAATGCGCCTCTGACTATCACCGGAACAGGCGATGAGACCAGGGACTTCATCTATGTGGACGACCTCGTGGGTGGGCTCATTCGTGCAGCTCTCACTCCGGCTGCCTACGGTGAAGCCCTCAATTTGGGGACAGGCGTCCAGACCCGGATCATCGATCTCGCGGAACTGATCATCAAGACTTGCGGGTCTCGAAGCCAGATTCAGTTCGCGCCGCGGAGGCCCTGGGACAAGAGTCTGCACCGCGAGGCGAACATCGACCGGGCCAAGACCGTGCTTGGGTTTCGTCCTGTCGTGGCTCTCCAGGAAGGTATTGAGCGGACCGTGGCATGGCACCGTGAGAATCGGGCTCGTCTGGACTCGACCCTGAGGTGTGTACTGTGAAGATTCTGGTAACAGGTGGAGCCGGATTCATCGGATCCCACATCGTGGACGCCTTGTGCGACCGAGGCCACGAGGTTATCTGCATCGATAGCCTCGACCCCGGTGTGTACCAGGCGCCGCCGAGTTACCTTAATTCCAAGGCGCAGTACTGCTTTGTGGATCTGAGGTACTGGAAACCAGATGCGCGATTCGACGATGTCGAGGCGGTGGTGCACCTTGCGGCGCTGGGCGGCGTTTCGCGTGCCGCGCGGGAACCGGAGAACATCATTGGCGCGAACTGCGGTGGGGCTGCCAGATTGGCGGAAGTCGCGCGGTCCTGGGCGCGGTTACGTTCCTTGATTCTGGCCAGCAGTTTCAGCGTTTACGGTGCAAATTACACCTACCGGTGCAAGAGCTGCGGGCGCGAGCGGAATGCGCACCGGGAGATTGGAGACCTGGAGAAGAACCGCTTTGAGGTCATCTGCCGGCAATGCGGGAGTGAGACTGGGATACTTCCGGTCACGGAGAGTGCTAGTCCGGCTCCCTTGGAGACCTACGGTGCCTCCAAGTACATGCAGGAGCTCTGCTTCCGAGGTTTCACTCGCTGCCCGGTTCACATCCTTCGTTTTTCTTCTGTCTATGGGAAACGCCTGCGCTTGGACGATGGCGAGGCGACCATTATCGCGAAGTTGGCCGGATGGGTCCGGTCCGGAGTGCGGCCGAAGCTCTTTGAGGACGGCCGTCAGATTCGGGATTGGGTGTACGTCGGGGATGTGGTAGCAGCCGTTCTGGCGTTACTTGACGGCAAGCCCGCCCCCTTGCTTGTGAACGTTTGCTCTGGGACGCCGACCACGCTGGTCGAAGCCTGTAACACCCTCTCGCGCGTGCTGCGGGTCGATTGTCCGCCGGAAATCGTCGGTGGCTTTCGCCAGGGTGACATGCGGCATTGCCTGGGGGATGCATCAACTCTTCGCTGTCTTATTGGCCGTGATCCTGTGCCATTTTCGGAGGGGGCCGCGCTGGCTTTCGGTTCGCTGACCTCTGACTTGTAATCACGGGCGCAATTCGCGGGTTTGTTTCTGTAGAAAGCCCGAAGGAGAGTGGAAGCTCATATGTGCGGAATCTTGGTTAGGTATGGTGGCGAACGGCCTTTCACTCATCGTCTGCTCCGCGGTTTGCGCAGGCGCGGACCCGACCAGCTCGGCTTCTGGACTGACGGGAAGCTCAATATGGCGCACGCCCGGCTCTCGATAATCGGGTTGGATGAGCGTGCCACAGAGCCCCTGGAGAACGACACTCATGTGCTTGCCTACAACGGGGAGATCTACAACTTCCACGAAATCAGTCGTCGGCTGCGGGCGGAAGGGATCGAGTTCAGCGGGGCTAACGACGCGGACGTCTTGCTCCAGGCCTGGAGCCGTTGGCGATCTTCCATTCTGACCGAATTGACCGGGTTCTGGGCGTTCGTGGTGTACGACAAATTACGGCGCAAGTTGACACTCGTCCGGGACCAATTCGGTGTCAAGCCGCTGTACTACGCGCATTCGAAAAAGGGTACGGTTGTCTCGTCGCTGATCCGGACGATTCTGGATGTCATGGACGAACCACCCGAACTGGACTACCACGCCCTTTCCGAATACGCCCGGTTTCAGTTCACCTTCGGCGACAAGACATTTATCAAGCAGATCAAGAAAGTGATGCCCGGGCATCTGATCGAAATTGACCTGGAGAACGGCGAACAGACGACGAAGTGTTATGAAGATATCTTCGCGCCCTCCGGGCAGGCGTTGCAACCAGCCACTCCAGAACAGGTTGCTGAAACCCGGGAATTGCTGGCGCAGTGCATACTCGATTCAACTATCAGCGACACCTCTTTTACGACATGCTGCAGCGGCGGGCTGGACTCCGGTGTAATCACGCGCGTCGCCCGGCCCGAGGTGGCCTACCACTGCAACTATTCTGACCCGGAATGCAACGAGACCTTCTACGCGCAGCAGGTGGTGGGAGGGACGGCGACACGCTTGTTTGTGGTCAACGCGCAGGAATCGTTCGACCTGGTGGCGCGCCTGCGCGATATCGTCGAAGATTTCGATGAACTCACAATCGGCTCCGTCATTCTGCCGATGGATGATCTGCTGGCACAGGTCAAGCGGCGGTACAAGGTGATTCTGACGGGTACTGGAGGGGACGAACTATTTGGCGGCTACGTCCGCTACCAATTGGCGCTAGGAGTGTGCTATCAGGACTCTTACCGGGCGCTCTACGCCAAGATGCGGCCGCTCTCCTCGGCGGCTGACCGCTTCGAGCTAGCGCACCGGAAGGGCGATCCGGCAGTCTTCAAGTTCTACGAGCCTGAGGCCGACCGGACTTTCCGGGAGGCGTTTGAGGCTTGCCGGCTCGATGGCAACGACCTGGAGGCGATGCTACGGTTCGACCGACGATATTTCCTGACCGGCCTGCTCAACATTGACGACAAGATGGGTGGTCGGCACTCGCTGGAAAGCCGGCCGAGCTTTCTGCACCAGAAGTTGGTGCGTCACCTGCTGACCTTGGACTCGACTCCTGTCTTGCGCGACGCCAACTTGAAGCCCTTGCTGCGTGAACTTGCGGACGGGGTCCTGCCCAAGTCGGTCATCCACCGGACCGACAAGATGGGCTTCACGACTCCTGTGGGGACCTTCGTTAACAGTTCGTCGCACCTGATTCGTGAGCAAATCATGAACTCGCGTTTTCGAGATTACTACGATCTGAGGAAGATAAACCTGACCGCTGAGACTAAGTTCTCGCGCGAGGTCTTCGGTTTGTTGATGCTGGACCTCTGGCTGAACCGGTATGCGCACGCTTAGGAGGAAAGGGCAGAGATGGTGATGGAGGTTTTGTTGGTTGAAACTGGTTGGGGGCAGGGTCTGGTCTGATGCGCGTCATCTTTCTGACCATAACATTTGATCCAGAACCGGCGGCACAGATGGGCTTACCTTTGGCGAAGTGGCTCGCGGCAAGAGGACACGAAGTCAAGGTGTTGACGGCATTTCCTCAGTATCCTGAAGGGCGAATCTATGCAGGTTACCGCGTCCGTCCCTGGCAGCGGGAGGTCATGGACGGCATTCCGGTTCTGCGCGTGCCCATCTATCCCAGCCATGACACGTCGGCAGTCCGGCGGATTGGCACTTACCTCAGTTTCGCGCTTGCTTCCTCAACTATCGGAGCGGCTCTGATCGGCCCCGCGGACATCGTCTATCTGTACGAGCCGCCCCCCACTAATGGGCTGGCGTCCCTGGTCCTGAAGCTCTTCCGCGGGACACCCATCGTCCATCACATCGCCGACATGTGGCCGGAAACGGTGATCGAGTCGGGCATGATTCGCGGCAGGCAAACCAAGAAGATCGCGAACTATGTGCTGGGCAAGTGGTGCCGGTTCCTCTATCGCCAGGCGCAGGTGATGACGGTTCTCTCTCCCGGTTTCAAACGGCTGCTGGTCGAACGCGGAGTTCCTGAGAGTAAGATTGAGGTCATATACAACTGGACTGATGAGGAGACTTTTCGACCCGTCGAGCGTGACGCTGCTCTGGGGCGGGAACTCGGTTTTGACGGACGCTTCAACTTCGTTTACGCCGGCAATCTTGGCCCGCTGCAGGGCATCGACACGGTCATCCGCGCAGCGGCGTTGCTCAAGGACAATCCGCTGATCCAGATTGTCTTGATTGGGACGGGACCAAAAGAGGAAGAGGCCAAGCGTCTGGCGGTTCAACTGGGCGTCGGCAATGTCCGTTTCCTCAATCGTCGACAGTACTGGGAGATGCCGAAAATAAACGCTCTCGCGGATGTGTTGCTCGTTCACCTCCGGGACATTCCATTCCTACACACAACCATTCCCAGCAAGGTGCAGGTATCGCTCGCCTCCGGCCGTCCTGTCCTGATTGGTGTGCACGGAGATGCGGCGGATCTCGTGCGGAAGGCGGGAGCTGGAATCATCTGTGAGCCGGAGAACCCTGCCGACATGGCAAAGGCCATGGTCGAGATGTCCAGGATGTCGAAGCATCAACTCGAAGAAATGGGAGCGAACGGAAGGGCCTATTACTTGAACCATCTTTCGCTGGACATAGGCGGCAAGAAGATGGAGGCAGTTTTCCGAGAAGTGGTGGCCAGCCGCCACCCAACTGGGACCGGCCTGAGGATCCTGTCCACGGGGCAGAACTCCAGGATTGCCGGAGAGAAGAGCAGAAACGCCACTACCCAAGGAGGATCTCCTCCTTGTGGATTGGAGTGAGCCTCCGCAGGCATTTTGGGAGGCGCCAGGCTTTTGACTGCTGCCGAACTCTGCGCTGAGGGATCGCACGTGGACAGCATTGGAAAAAACGATAGCACGGGGTTGCCGAACCTGGAAGAACGAAAACTCCGGGAAATAGAACATTCCCGGCAAAGGCGAACCGTCCTCCAAGGATACGAGCGTCACAGCGACACCGACCCTGAGGAAGAAGCAGCCGGGCTTCCGAATCTGAACCGGGACGAGGAGGCTTTCAAGCGGCATTTCTCGAATATGAAGTTCTACTCCATCGCCACGAGTAGCGAGAAGTTCTATCAGGACTGGCTGCGCCGGCGATGCCCGGGTGCCAAGGCTCTGGATTACTGCTGCGGCAACGGAGAAAACGGAGTCTTCGCGGCTAGGTGCGGCGCCGATACCATCGGGATCGACATATCCCCCGAGGGTGTCGAGAACGCGCGCGCTAACGCCATCCGTGAAGGAGTAGAACAGAATTGCCGGTTCGAGGTCATGGACGGCGAAGCGACGACGTTTCCCGACGATACATTTGACGTCATCGTCGAATACGGCGCGCTGCATCATCTTGATTACGAGAAGGCCATGGCCGAGCTGCGACGCATCATGAAGCCGGACGGCGAGATGATTTGTATCGAGGCCCTGCGGCACAACCCTTTCATCCACTTGTATCGGAAGCTGACACCGCACCTGCGCACGGAGTGGGAAGTCCAGCACATCCTGACCGTGAATCATTTGAAGCGGGCTGAGCAGTTTTTTGGGGAAGTTCATGTCAGGTTCTTTCATCTGGCTGTCTTGGCGGCGGTGCCCTTCCGCAAGATGCGGATTTTCAAGCCGCTGCGGGCCATGCTGGAGGCCGTCGATAATGCGATTCTGACGAGTCCGTTCATCGGCAAATATGCCTGGATCATGGTGTTCACGCTTCGCAAACCCAGGAAGCCAGCTCCTGTGGCGACAGAGGGTTGAAAAGAGTTGCCGTGCTGTCCTCGGCGGCCAAGACAGAAGCCAAATGTATGCCACGTTCAAACGGCTGTTTGATCTTTCCGCAGCCCTGGTCGGGATGGTCGTTTTGGCGCCCCTGCTTGCCGTGATGGCTGTCGCGATAAAGTTGGATTCGGGAGGGCCAGTCTTTTACCTTGGGGAAAGGGTCGGTCTTCATGGCAAGACCTTTAGCATCTTTAAGTTCCGAACGATGTGCGTAGATGCTGAGAGGCAGGGGACAACGACGGCAGACAACGACCCCCGTGTCACCCGCATCGGCGGGTTTCTTCGGAAGTACAAGCTCGATGAGTTGCCCCAACTGGTCAATGTGGTAAGAGGTGAAATGAGTCTGGTCGGTCCCCGCCCGGAAGTTGAAGAGCATACACGGGCTTACGACGAAGAAGAGAGGCTCATCCTCACCGTCCTTCCTGGGATAACCGATTACTCTTCTGTTCGTTTTGTCAATCTCGGCCAAGTGCTGGGCTCTGAAAACGCCCATCAGGTCTTCGTGACGCGGTACAGGTCGGAAAAGAACCAGTTGAGATTGAAGTACGTGAGGAATCGGTCTTTCGGAGAGGATATGCGTATCCTTGCCCTTACATTCCTGACTTTGGTGAATGTGGCGTTGGGGCGCCCAGGGGGAAATGATTGGAGTACGTAAGGTTCGGTTTGACGGACCTGAATATCTCCCGCATCGGCATGGGTTGTGCCGCAATCGGTGGCTATGACTACGGTTCGGTCGATGACCAGGAGAGCCTCGCCGCCGTTCAGAGGGCTCTTGACTTGGGTATTAATCTGTTCGATACGGCGGACGTGTACGGATTTGGTCATTCGGAAGAAATCTTGAGCCGAGCCCTTGCTGGACGGCGGCATGAGGTCGTAATTGCCACTAAGTTCGGTGTCAATTGGAATCAAGAAGGCAAGACTTTCCGCGACTTGAGCGCGAAGCGCGTCGTGCAGGCTTTGGAGGCGAGCCTACGGCGTTTGAAGCTGGATTGTATTCCCGTATACCAGATTCACTGGCCCGATCCGAAGACGCCGATTGCCGAGACGCTGGAGGCACTTAGGAAATGCCAGGAGGCAGGGAAGATACGTCACATCGGATGCTCGAACTTCCCGGCAGACCTGGTGGACCAGGCGCAGGCCTGTTGCCGGGTCGAGTCGATCCAGATGCCTTACAGCCTGGCAGAACGTGCGTATTGGGAGACGATCCGTTGGTGCCGAGAAAGACACACCATGACCATCCTGGCTTATAATCCGCTAGCCCAAGGTCTGTTCACGGGGAAGTACGGAGCCCAGTCGAAGTTCGAGGGAACTGACCTGCGCAGGCGCAGTGAATTGTTACGCGGCGACAAGCTCAAGTCGAATTTGGCCATACTCGATAGGTTACGGTTAGTGGGTGATCGCCACGGCCGAACACCGGCGCAAGTTGCCATTCGTTGGATCTTGGAGGATCCATCGCAAATCTGCGTCCTTGTCGGCTTGAAGACGGTCGCGCAGGCAGAGCAAAACGCGGGAGGTGCCGGGTGGGCCCTTCCGCCGGAGGACACTAAGTTCCTCACCGGATCCGAAGGGAGTATCGACTCCTGATGTCGCCCGATGTTGGCCGGAAACAGAGCTTCTTGGCAGGCCACCGATGGCGCCTGGGCCCATACGAGTTGAGCTGGAACCTGAGGGGGTGGATAACCATCGCGTAGTCAAGGATTCCCGGTGCCATGGTGTTGTGCGATTAGGATCACGTCAGATCCCGGGCGTGGCCGAAGGGAACAGGAGACATGAAGTGATGGGAGAAGTCAAAGACATCCCACCGGCCGTTCTTCGACAGATGTATCTGACAATGCTGAGGATTCGTTTGTTCGAAGAGGCTGCTGCGGAGTTGCTAGAGCGAAAGGAAATCCGTTGTCCCACTCATCTTTACATCGGCCAAGAGGCCGTGGCCGCTGGTGTGGGAAGGTAGCGCTGATCCGGGGGGTGTTACCAGGACTGTTCCAGAATTCGTCCAGACGCATTAACATCTGGTTGTTAGCCTGCTGTTCATGGATTGCGACCTCTACGAGCCGACGAAGAATGCAATTCAGCACTTCCTGCCCAGAATGCCGAAGGGGGCGATCCTGGCCTTCGATGAACTTGACAACCCTATTTGGCCCGGGGAGACATTGGCACTTCTGGAAAGTGTTGGGATCAGCAAGCTCAGGCTTCAGCGATTTGAACGGGACCTCCACGTTGCATGTGCGGTCATGGAATAGCAGTCAGAGGGGATGCACTGGGAGATGGGTGGAACGGAGTTCGATCTAAGTCGATGCAGGGCATTGGCCAAGAGAATTCGACAGCACGTGGTCCGGATGACCCACCGTGCAAAGAGTTCTCATGTTGGCTCATCGCTCTCGATGGCGGATCTGCTGGCCGTGTTGTATGGCGAAATCCTTCGCGTTGAGCCTGACCAACCCGATTGGCCGGACCGGGATCGATTTATCTTGAGCAAAGGTCACGGCGCCGCGGGGGCTTACGCGGCCTTGGCCGAGAGGGGATTCTTTCCCCTGCAATGGGCGTTGGAGACTTACTACCAGAACGGGAGTGCCCTGGCGGGACACATCACGCACACGGGCGTTCCGGGGGTGGACGCGTCCACGGGCTCTCTGGGCCATGGCCTCTCGATCGCCTGTGGGATGGCTCTGGTCGGCAAGCGAGATCTGCGGCCTTACCGGGTGTTCGTCATGCTCAGTGACGGGGAATGCGACGAAGGTTCAACGTGGGAGGCGGCGCTCTTTGCCCCTCACCACCACCTCGACAATCTTGTGGCGATTGTGGACTACAACAAGATCCAGAGCCTGGGGCGGGTGAGCGAGGTGTTGAACCTTGAACCGTTGGGGAAGAAGTGGGAGTCGTTTGGATGGTCCGTCCGCGAGATCGATGGGCACGACGTGGAAGCCATTCACAAAGTACTTCGGGCTGTGCCGTTCGAGCCGGGGCGACCAAGCTGCGTCATCGCCCACACCGTGAAGGGGAAAGGGGTCAGCTTCATGGAAGACAAGCTCGCGTGGCACTACATGCCCCCGAATGACCAGGAACTGGAGCAGGCGCTGGCTGAGTTGGAGGCTGGAGAATGAGGGCGGCCTTCATCCGGACGCTCCTGAAGATGGCGGAGAGCGATGACCGTATCTATCTGGTTGTCGGCGACCTGGGCTACTCAATTATTGAGCCTTTCGTCGCGAGGTTCCCAACACGGTACTTGAACGTCGGTGTTGCCGAGCAGAACATGACGGGAATCGCCGCCGGCATGGCACTATGCGGCAAGGTGGTCTTCACATATTCGATAGCCAATTTTCCGACTCTCCGGTGCGTGGAACAGATCCGGAACGATGTCTGCTATCACAACGCCGACGTAAAGATTGTCAGCGTAGGAGGCGGGCTGGCTTACGGCGCGCTAGGCATTACGCATCACGCCACGGAGGATATCGCGGTGATGCGGGCCCTGCCCCGGACTGTGGTGGTCGCTCCCGGCGACCCACTGGAGGCCGAACTCGCAACCCGGGCAATCGTCGAACAGCCAGGCCCGTGCTACCTGCGGCTGGGGAAGTCTGGAGAGCCGCGAATTCATGAGCCCGGAGTAGATTTCCGCCTGGGAAAGGCGATTACGGTGAGGGAAGGGGACGACCTCTGCCTGATCGCCACGGGCAGCATGCTTTACAGCGCCGCGCAGGTTGCGGAACTCCTGTGTCGCGAGGGGATACAGGCGCGGGTACTCAGCATGCATACTATCAAGCCACTGGACACCGATGCTGTACTGGCGGCGGCTCGGGAGACTTCAGCCATTGTCACCATTGAGGAGCATAGCGTGACGGGCGGTTTGGGGAGTGCGGTGGCTGAGACCTTGGCGGAAGCGAGCGGGTTCAGTGTTCCCTTCCGACGGGTGGGCCTGCCACCTACCTTCACTTCTCTGGTGGGGAACCACGAATACTTGAAGCAGGCCTATTCGCTATCAGTTGAAGGGATCAGGCGATCGCTTGAGCCGATTCTCCAGCAGGTCAGAAGTTCGAGGTGATCTGGGTGGGGGACGGTGAGAATGCGGCGGGGTTACAACACTGGATGGTCTTCCTGAGGTGAGTGGTGCGCAAGTTCGATCCGTACAGTCGCACGAACCAATTGATTGTTGATGGCACGATCTTTGTCATTTCCTTTGCCCTGGCGTACATGATCCGTTTCGAGGGCGCCCTCGACTGGGGTCACGCCAAGCAATTCCTCCTCTGGTTCCCTTACCTTGTCGCAATCCGCTTGCTGGTCAACTGGAAGCTGGGGATCTACCGGTTCATCTGGAGATATGTGTCTCTTCCTGACGCTCTGGCCATTGCCCGTTCGCTCTCCTTGGTGACAGCGGGCTTGTTGGCCCTTCGCCTCATCTATCCCTCCGAAGCAATGTTCGGCGCGCGGCTGCGCCTCCCTTTGAGCGTCATTGCCCTGGAGTATTTGCTGTCCCTTTCGGGGACGTTAAGCGCGCGTGCGTTGCGCAGGACCCTTTACGAGAGAGGACAGAAGACGGCTCGGACTCCCCTCCGGGACCTGAAGCGCGTGATTCTGTATGGCGCGGGGAGGGCAGGCATTTTACTTCTGAAAGAATTGAAGAACCACGGCGACGTGGAAGTAGTCGGCTTCGTGGACGACGACCCCAAGAAGATCGGGACGGTCATTTCCGGAACCAGAGTGCTGGGAGATCGTAGGGCGCTCGGGAAACTCGTGCGTGTGTCCCACGTGGACGAGGTGGTGATCAGCATTGCCAAAGCGGACCGCCGGACACTGAGCCAGATTCTCGCTCGGTGCGAGGAGGTCGATGTCCCGGCCAAGATCATCCCCAGCGTGCAAGAGCTTTTCCAGGGCCGCGTCAGTATCAGCCAGGTGCGCCAGATACGCATCGAGGATCTTCTTGGCCGCGACAGTGTCGAGGTGTCGGAATTTGATGAAGAAGTCCGGCAGGCATACGCCGGGAAGCGGATTCTGGTGACCGGAGCTGGGGGGTCCATCGGGAGTGAGTTGGTGCGGCAACTCCTGCTGCTTGATCCTTCATCCATCGCGCTCCTGGACAAAGATGAGAACTCCACCTACGAGTTGCAGCAGGAGTTGACCTTTCGCTTTCCGGACGCCCGGATTGAGCCGCAGATTGCAGACGTGAGGCACCCGGAAAGACTGCAGGCGCTTTTCGAGGAATTCGAGCCTCAGATTGTTTTCCATGCGGCAGCCCACAAGCATGTCCCCCTGATGGAGAAGCACCCTTGCGAAGCTGTCCTTAACAATGTGTTTGGCACGCAGACCCTGTTAGAGGTATGCCGTGAGCACGGGGTCGGGCGATTTGTCTTCATCTCTACTGATAAGGCGGTGAATCCAACCAGCGTCATGGGGGCCACGAAGGGCGTGGGAGAAATGCTGGTTCAGACCTATGCCAACCATGATTCGTTGCCTTCGGCTTGCGTGCGTTTCGGCAATGTCATGGGGAGCCGTGGCAGTGTCATCCCGCTGTTCCAGAAGCAGATTGCCGAAGGAGGCCCAATCACCGTCACCCATCCTGATATCGTTCGCTTCTTCATGACCATCCCGGAGGCCGTTCAGCTTGTCATCTGCGCAGGTTCCCTGGGCCGGCAGGGCGAGATTTTCGTGATGGACATGGGAAATCCCCGCAAGGTCTTGGATCTGGCCAAGGAGATGGTCTCGCTCTGTGGACTTGAACCGGGAAGGGACATTGAGATTGAGATCACGGGATTGCGGCCCGGGGAGAAACTGGAAGAGGAGTTGGTGGGGCCCAGCGAGAATCTCACGACTACGAGGTTCGAAAAACTGTCCATGATTACCTCTCGACTCCCAGACGCCAACGCGGTCACTTCCAGTGTGGTCAAGCTCATTCAGGCCGCCCGAGAAAACAACCGGGATATGGTTTACGAAGTCCTGGGTACGATGGGGATAGGATACCGTCCTCGTGGCGGCGACACGGGGGAACCTGAGGCGTTCAATTCAAACCAGGGAAGAGTCGGCTGAGACTTCCGAGCGGGGCGTCGGTAATCCACACCGGGCAGTACAAGAAAGGGCTTGAGGATTAGTCCTGACACTCTGCTGACTTCTACCCTCGAGGTGCCCATGAGCAAGGTGGCTCTGGTAACCGGCATCACGGGCCAGGATGGCTCGTACTTGGCTGAGTTCCTGCTGTCCAAAGGCTACAAGGTCTACGGTCTGGTGCGGCGGAGCAGTACGATAAACTTTGAGCGGCTCACTCACCTTCAGGACAAGATCGAACTGTTGCCGGGCGATTTACTGGATCAGAACTCCTTGATCAGCGCCCTCGGACAGTGCGAGCCACAAGAGGTTTACAATCTGGCCTCCCAGTCTTTTGTACCCACCTCCTGGAACCAGCCTGTGCTCACGGGGGAATTCACAGCGCTGGGCGTCACGCGGATGTTGGAAGCTGTTCGCGTAGTGAATCCCCGCATGCGGTTTTACCAGGCTTCTTCGAGCGAGATGTTCGGCATGGTGCGAGAATCGCCTCAGAACGAAAAAACCCCGTTCTATCCGCGCAGCCCCTATGGCGTGGCCAAGCTATACGGGCACTGGATAACCGTCAACTATCGTGAGAGCTACAACCTATTCGCGTGCTCGGGGATTTTGTTCAACCACGAGTCGCCGCGCCGCGGGTTCGAATTCGTCAGTCGGAAGGCCACGTATGGTGCGGCGCGCATCAAGCTGGGGACTCAGAAGAAACTGAAAATGGGCAACTTGGACGCGGAGCGTGATTGGGGATTTGCGGGTGACTATACTCAGGCCATGTGGATGATGCTGCAACAGGACAAGCCGCAAGACTACGTCATTGCCAGCGGCGTTACCCACTCGGTTCGCCAGCTCCTGGAGGTGGCATTCGGACATCTCGGCCTGGATTACCGCGAGTATGTCGAGACCGATCCAGCCCTTCTCCGGCCCGCCGAAGTGTATCATTTGCGCGGTGACTATTCGAAGGCCGAACGGGAACTCGGCTGGCGGCCTAAGGTAACCTTCGAGGAGTTGGTGAAAATGATGGTCGGTGCAGACATGGCGCGGCTGCGAAACCCGCAGACCAACACTTCGGTCGGGGAGACCGTGCTGTGAAATCTCTGATCACCGGGGCAGCCGGTTTTGCCGGGTCGCACTTGACTGACTATCTTCTCAGCCAGGGCGAGGACGTGGTTGCCCTGATTGCCCCACAAGATGATCTTGCCAACCTGAATCACGTCCTGTCCCGGATAGCGGTCGAACGTGTTGACGTCCAGGATGCCGGGGGCGTGCAACAGGTTTTGAGGAAAACCCAGCCGCGCCGGATCTATCATTTGGCAGCTTTGTCCTCCCCCGTGGAATCACTTCGCGACCCGCTGCTTACCTACAATGTGAATTTTTATGGAACCCTGAACCTCCTCTGTGCTTGGCGCCAGATTGAAATGGATTGTCGTTTCTTGTACGTCAGTTCCGGAGAGGTTTACGGGGCCGATCCCGCCGGCCCGATGCCCTTGCGAGAGGATTGCCCTATGCGGCCTGGGAACCCTTACGCCGCCAGTAAGGCTGTCGGCGAGCTGGTCGCATTTCAGTTCTACAAGAGTTACGGGTTTCCAATTGTGCGGGTAAGACCCTTTAACCATACGGGGCCGCGGCAGACCGCTGCATTTGTGTGTTCGAGCCTGGCCCGGCAGATTGTGGAGAGCGAGGCCGGGCTGCGACCGCCCACGATCACGGTAGGAAATCTTACGGTCCAGCGTGACTTCAGCGACGTGCGTGACATCGTGCAAGGCTATCACCTGCTGCTGGAGAAAGGCGAGCCGGGGGATGTCTACCAACTTTGCTCAGGGCGCCCCGTGTCCATTGAATCCGTCGTGCAGACCTTGAACTCGTTTGCCTCGAAGCCCATCCAAGTTGTAGTCGATGAATCCAGGGTGCGTACTCAGGAGGCGCCCGAATTGTGGGGTGATCCGTCAAAGGCTAAACAAGCTGTGGGCTGGGCACCAAAATTCACTCTCGAAATGACCCTCCGTGACTTGAGACTCTGGTGGGAACAGGTGCTGCAGTCTTAGCCTTTGGGGACATCGCAGAAGGTAAGCAGGGGCTAAGTCCGAAACCGGATGGGCCCGGGCGCGATTCCGGCGGACAGCGCTTGGGGGGGGAGGCAAAAGTGCAAGTGCGCTACGCTGCCGCCAGGCAAAGTGGGTGGGTAATGTTCCCGGCAGCGATAGTCTGGATCTGGCAAATGCCAACCCTGTGGGAGCACACTGCACGGCTATAGCAGTTGTCCCCGGGGTTCAGGCCAGGACGGGAATGGGGCTCGTTTCTATGCACAAGATACTTGAGTTGCTGTTGGCAATCGTCATCGTAGGGACTACGCTGGCTTTCGGTGGCGTCCAGCCGCTTACTTACTCGCTGGCGCAAGCCGCCTTGTTTCTGGCCGTGCTTCTTCTTCTGTGGAGACAGACGCGGCAGGGCGAAATCAACCTCCCTTTGCCGGTCTGGCCGGGTCTCTTCCTCCTTTGGGTTCTCCTGCAGTTGGTGCCTCTTCCCTCATCCCTCCTCGGGAGTATTTCTCCGTTGCGCCTCCTCGGCCCGAGCCATGGCGACCTGTCGCATGGCCAAGGAGTGTGGACGACCCTGAGCATCTATCCCCACGATTCCGTTGTGGCATTACTCAAATTCCTTGCGTGCTTGAGCGCCTTTGTCCTGGGCGCCTACTTGTTTGATTCTCGAAAGCGGAAGAGCCTGCTGCTCAGAGTCTTGATATTGCTGGGATGTTCTGAGGCAGTGTATGGAATCGTGCAGTATCTGACGGGGTGGCAGAAGATCTTCGCCTATACCAAGCAGTTCGACCTGCAGGAGGCCACCGGCACGTACATCAATCGGAATCACTTTGCCGGCCTCCTCGAGCTTACCCTTCCGTTCGTTGTCGCGTCGCTTTACTACTCCTTCCAACTTTGGTCAGAGGAGCGCCATTCCGGCACGAGCAGGAATGGCTCGTCAGGTGGGAACGCGCTGGGGTTTCAAACCATCTTCTACGTTTTTCTGCTGCTCATCATGATGGTGGGAGTTCTCTTTTCCCGGTCGCGCATGGGGATCTTGGCTGCCCTGATCACCCTGCTGTTCATGTTCCTGGCCGTGCTGGCTCGTCTTCGAACCGGACGGAGAACCTGGATGATAGGGGTGCTCGTCTTTTTGTTCTGTGTTTTAGCTTACGGCATATGGATCGGGCTCGGTCCCGTACTTGCCCGGTTTGAACCCATGCAGGAATCGTCCTATCTGCAAATGGAAGGCAGGATCTCGATTTGGAAAGACAGCCTTGGCGTTATTCGCGACTATCCCCTGACTGGAACTGGGTTGGGAACGTTCGGAGTTGCTTTCCGGCACTACCAGACCGACCTGGTCAATTTCTACGTTGACCACGCACACAACGACTACCTGGAGTTTGCCACCGACACTGGTCTGCTCGGCGCGGCGTTGCTCTTCTTGCCCATTTTCTACCTCTTCTTCAAGATGGTTGTATCCTTCTTGAATGACCCCCGGCGCTACCGTCCCGCCGTCACCCTGGGGTGTATCGGAAGCACTCTGGCAATGCTTGTTCACAGTGTCACGGATTTCAATCTGCAGATCCCCGCGAATGCTCTGATTTTCGCCGTGGTGTTGGGAATTGGCTACAAAGCGGTCTGCGTGGAAAGGCGTGAGGAAAAGCACGCGCTCCGCGCTTCGGCTGGCAAGTAGCGCTGCCTCACCGTTTCCACGGCGAAACGTGCCGGCCTTTACCGTGTGTGCGCTGTCTCTGTAGGCCCGGCGGTCAGGATGAGATCGTCCACCCACACCTTGCCGGCAATCAGGTTGTCAAGCTTTCGACTGGGCAGGCGGGAAATGCTGATGGCGATGAGTTCCGTCTTCGGCCCCGTGGTGAAATCGACCGCGACGGGAGACCAGCTCATCGTAGTCCCCTCGAGATCCTCACTGAATGTTTCCAGAAGACCGGGATCGTATGCGTCACGAACCGCAAGGCGAGGACCGCTATCCGTCGTAATGCCCTCGCTTTTCATGAATCCCCGGAGTCGGTACGAATGTTGTGGCTCAACCTTCACGTACTGGAAAACGTATCGATAGTCCAAGTTCTGTTTTCCTGAGAATTGGATCACGAGTGAGTTGCTGGGGGAATGGAAGGTGGTCCGATCAATCCCCGTGTACACGCCTTCGAAGGGCACAATGCGCCAGTCAAACCCCAGGTGAAGAACTCTTTCCTCGAAGTCCCCGTTCATCAGGAGGTTCTTGCTGGTTGCTTCGTAGTTGGCCGCAATCAATCCCTTTCTCCGCAAGTCCGTCCAAACCTGATAGGCTTCTGCGGGCTGGTGGGCGGCGATCAGACGTTCCATGTATTCAGACGCCTGTACTGGTGCGAAGGTCTCGGGGTTGCTCGCGATCCGCTTCCATACACGCTGGGCTTCCGGAAATCGCTGTTGCGCAATGAGATAGTAGAGGTAAGGAAGTTCGGTGCGGATCTGGTCGGGGATAAGCTGCTCCAGGATCTTGTCGGCCTTGCCCGAAGCTTTCCAGGCCGTGCTGAACAGGATTTGATTGTACTGGGAACTGCCCGTAAGAACGACGCGGAAGTGTCGGAATGCCTCATCGACATTGCCATGCAACAAGAAGAAGTTGCCAATGGCCCACTGGAAGGCCGGCAGGTTTGGAGCCATGAGATCGGCCCGACGCAGGCAAGTTTCGGCCTCGCCGGTTCTTCCCTGAAACTCCAGCGCCGCCCCTAGGTCGAGCCAGGGCTGCGGATTGTACGCACTCAATTCGGCCGCCTTCCGAAAATGCTCCGCCGCGCGGCCCGGATCCAGGTCGGCCAAGTTGTACTGGAACAGACGCCCGAGCCTGAGGTGGTATTCGGAGTTGGAGGGGTCCAGCCTCACGGCCCGCAGCAAGTTCTGCACGCTTGGTGTCTGCGCGGACCGGTAGGCCACCAAGGTCTTCGAAGCCCAAAGGAGGAAGACCAGGAACAAGGCTCCCTCGAGCATCATGGTCAGATACCGGCCCAGGCTGCCTTTCAATGTGATTCTCATGGCCTTTCGCAATTCTCCGCTCAATTCACGATCAGCGTCAACTTGATGTTGTGGGTCAGGCCAGCAGAGCTGGTGGTTATGGTCAGAGTGTACGTGCCGGGAGGTGTTCCTTGCGTGACGTGCTCGCCTCCACCGCCGCAGGCAACCCAGAGCGAAGCCAAGAGTAAGGTAAGACCCAAGCCGAGCCAGATCTGCCGCCTGCGGCCCAAAGCGAGACTCGCCAGGATTGCTAAAGCCAGAACTCCCACCAGTTGCATAGGTAGAGCGTGCCGTGTCCATGGTCCGGCGCCCAGCAGATTCCGCGGAGGGCTGGTCATGGGGGGAGACGAGGAGCGGGCTGTGGTTGTAATGGTTACCGTGGTCGGCACAGGTTGCGCCCCGTCCAGCGTCAGGGAAGCGGGCGAAATGCGGCAAGCCGCCGCTGATGGCACCCCGGTGCAGGTCAGCGACACGTTAGTGTGGAGCCCACCCAGGGGAGTCACGAACAGGACGTAGGCCGCCGCCGACCCTGCCGAAATGGTCCGCACTGTGACGGAGGAACTTATTGAAAGATCCTGGCCTGTACCCGAAAGGCTTATCGTCCGTGGGCTTCCGGCGGCGGCGTCCGTAATCGTTATGGCCCCGTCTCGGATGCCGACTGCGGTCGGCTTGAAGGTCACGGCGACGGTGCAGTTGGCCCCGGCGGCAATCGAACCCCCACAGGCGGGGGTCTGGGCGTAGTCTCCGCTGGCGGTGATCGTACTAATCGTCAATGGCGCATTGCCTGCGTTGCTTAGGGTTATCACTTGCGCCGGGCTCGTAGTACCAACCAGTTGGCCGGCGAAGCTGAGGCTGGAGGGTGATAGAGTCACCAGCGGTCCGAGGCCAATCCCGTTCAACGCCACCGTGTGGGGGCTGCCGGATGCGTCATCGGTGATGCTGAGCGTCCCGCTCTGGCCTCCAGCTACCGTGGCCGGAGGGGTGAAGGTGACGCTGATGGTGCAGTTCGCTCCCGCTTCCAGCGGGCTGGCGCAAGTGTTGGTCTGGGCGTAGTCGCCACTCACACTGATGTTGCTGATGGCGAGTGGAGCGTTGCCAGTATTGCCCAATGTCACGGTCTGCGGCGGGCTCGTCGTTCCGAGCGGCTGATTCTCGAAGTTCAGAATGGTCGCCGATAAGCTCACCACCGGACCGAGGCCAGTCCCGTTCAACGCTACGGTGTGGGGGCTGCCGGAGGCATTGTCCACCATGGTGAGCGTCCCGCTCTGGCCTCCAGCTACCGTGGCCGGAGGGGTGAAGGTAACGCTGATGGTGCAATAGCTTGCGCCTGCCAGGGAACCCGGACAATTGTTGGTCTGCGCAAAGTTGCCGCTGGCCGTGATGCTGGTGATCGTCATCGGCGCATTGCCCGTGTTGCTGAAGTTCACGAGCCTGGGTGCACTGGTGGTCGCC
>Ga0187886_1000713_pt1 | contig 36626 bp, 46 predicted proteins | sample June2016WEW_20_1_FD_133001 | JGI IMG/M metagenome (GOLD analysis project Ga0187886, IMG submission 133001) | Peatland microbial communities from SPRUCE experiment site at the Marcell Experimental Forest, Minnesota, USA - June2016WEW_20_150 | ecosystem: Environmental > Terrestrial > Soil >...
TGGATGTTGGGAGCACAACTTGTGTAGGATCAAAATTATTCATATTAAGTTAGCACGCCTTTCCAAAACCAAACTTACACAGTCCTAGTATATCAATTCCAATAAATTTAAGTATAAAGACCGAGAATATCAAAAGAATTAAACCGGAAAGGGCGGAGGTTATTAATTCCTGGCCGGCCTTAAGGCGTTCCGGGTCTCCTGAAGAAGTCATTACCATAAACCCTCCATAAAGAATCAGAAGAAATGCAACTCCCCCTCCAATCCCTACCGCCCACTTTAGGACGAATGATAAAAAATCTGTTTGTCCGTTAGGTCCAAGGATCGGAATACAGCCAATCGCGGTATTAATTGCGCTGTCCCCACAATCTCCGTGAACATTACCGGTCAATGAGGTGCACCCGGTTCCCGGATAACAAGTATTAGAGGATGATGTACAGTCAACTATGGCGGGGTCTTTGAATTGCGATCCGGAACTTGTAGCCTTTTGACATAGATTCTCTGTATAACTCCATGCCCACCCATCTGGGCAAACCGGACAGTTGGATGGACTTCCTATGGTGCCGGTAGGAGTGGACGGTCCGCCTTTAGATGCGCAAGACACGAGACTGTATGGGGAAGTGTTTCCCATTGGTACGTAATGGGGTATTGAACAATAATTTGAACCGCCACCGGAACACGTAGCCCAATTAATATCATCAACACAATTTGGGTAAGTGCTAGATGAACATTCACCCCTGCGGTTGGCGCAATTTGCGCCTGTTGGTTGGTAAGTCGGAACATTGGTTAGACAAGGAAATTCCGGTGCATTGTTGCAAGTGTCAGATGTTGTGTATGCTGCACATTTAGATCCATCGGGTTGCTCTCCTTGGCTGGTGTTACATTTAGAATCGTCTATACCACAATAAAGCTTATTACCCATATCTGCTTGCCACCGACAGTTAAAATGTCCCGAACTGGCGGTTGCTAGAGTTTTATTGGCAAAAATAAAAGACAACCCAACAAGGAGAAGTGAGACGATCAAGAAAGCAATCCTTTTCATATTCATAGCTCGAGATTATTTTAACACCCCCAGCTTAAGTTTTCACTTGGTATAATGAATTGCAATGAATAATCGAATTTGTAAATTTGCAATTTTGGTTTTGTTTGGAATTTTGTTGGCTGTTGGTAATTGGAAATTGGTAATTAATATTGCTAAAGCATCACCTAACTGTAGTGATCCTTCCTCAATTACTTCCAATGACGATAGAGATTATTGCGTGGCAGAGATTGAAAGGCTTAAAAATCTATACCTTCCCGCCCAAGAAGCCAATAAAAAAGATCTGGCTGGACTTCAAAGCCAATTGACAGATTTAAATAAAAGAATTCAGGCAATGCTTTCCCAGCTTAAAATTTTTGCTAGCAATATTGCTAAAAGGGAGGAGGATTTAGGTTTTGCCCAAAAAGTTCTGGACGAAAAAACCAAGGGTCATTATGTGTTTTTAAGACTTTATGATCCAATTAGCTCTTTCATATTTTCCGATACAGCCTCCCAGGCTTTTCAGGAAAATAGTTTATTACAAAAAACTGCGAATGAGGATATAAAAACAATTGAGCAATATGCAGGTGAACTTACCCAACTTAAAGTAGATAAAGCTTCACTTGAGAAAAATCAGGTATCTTTAGCCGCTGTTCAGAAGGAGGTTGCGGATAAAACTAGTTTTCTGGCAAGTGAGGTGGCAAAAGTTGATACATATCTAGCCAGTTTATCAGCAAAACAACAATCATTTTTGGCGGCAAAACTTGAGTCTTTGGGGTTGTCTCGATCTGCATATAATATGAAAGGTGGATGTAGTAGTGATATTAGTCCGTTTAAAGATCCGGGATTTGGTTCACCTTATTATGCATTTTTTACTTACGGTGTTCCTAATAGAGTAGGTATGAACCAGTTTGGAGCAAAAGGGAGGGCAGAGCAGGGGCAGCTTTATCCTCAAATTCTTTCCGCCTACTATAACGCTGATCTAACAACAGGGAATAGTCAATCAACCAATATTCACATAGTCGGGAGAAACGAATTTGGTGAATCAATTGATAAAAATTGGACAATCGAGGAATATTTGACACACCTTTATGAAATGCCAACCAATTTCCCGACGGAAGCTTTAAAAGCCCAGGCAATCGCGGCAAGATCTTATGCGTTAGCCTATACGAATAACGGCTCAGGCTCGATTTGCCCAAGCCAGCAATGTCAGGTAGTAAAACTGGGGGCACACGATTCCAACGACGCATGGTCTCAGGCTGTGAGGGATACTGCCGGAGTAGTCTTAAAAAGCGGCGGACAACCGATAAAGGCTTGGTTTTCCTCAACACATGGAGGGTACGCTTATACAACAGCCGATATTGGTTGGAGTTCAACTTCTTGGACGAAAAGACTTCAGGATACAACTGGTGGAGTTAGTAGTTTTTCCGATTTAATGAATAATGCTTATGATAAAAGTTCTCCTGTTTTTTATTGTGACTGGGGTTCACGCACTTCAGCTAATAAAACGGCATGGCTTAAACCAGATGAGCTAGCTGATATTGTAAACGCGGTACTTCTTGTCAAAAAGGACGGGTCTACAAAACCTCATTTGTATCAGACGGACAAACCAAACCCGGAAGGAACTGACACTTGGGATGTTTCAACAGTAAAAAGTAAATTATCATCTCTTGGGGGAACACCAATTGATAGTGTGACGAATGTTTCCATTGGAGTTGATTTTGGAATGGGCCGGACGATTACAGTTACAGTTAATGGCCAATCTATTAGTGGTGATGATTTTAAAAACTATTTTAATCTTCGTGCCCCAAGCAATATCCAAATTGTTGGTCCACTTTTTAACGTTGAGAAGCACTAAATGATATAATCAAGCCGATGCCAGATGTTTTTGTTTCTCCCAAAAAAGATATCCAAAATTCCGTTGCCACTGAGGAAACTACTGTACCAATTTTACCGGAAAGGCAACCTAAGACCGAAGCCGAAAAGTCTGCCATTCCCGGACATTCCCACAATCCACTTTCCGCCTTTTATTTTTACCCGGATCATATTGACTTTGAATCCCGCGCTAAAGAAGAAAAAGTAGTTTTGCTTCTGAGACAGCACATGATAGTTAATGTTAAATGGGTTCTGGCAACAATTGTGATATTTTTTGTGCCGTCTGTGGCGAGGATGTTCGGAGTTTTTTCATCGCTTCCGTCCGGTTTTGAGTTAATTATCACAATGGCTTGGTATTTAGTTACCATAGCTTACGCTTTCGAAAACTTCTTAAGCTGGTATTTCAATGTTTATATCGTTACAGATATGAGAGTGGTTGATGTTGATTTTTACAACTTAATTTATAAAGAGGTCTCCGATGCGAATTTAAATAAAATTCAAGATGTTACATATAATATGGGCGGGGTTGCCAGGGCAGTTTTTAACTACGGAGATGTTTTTATCCAAACAGCAGCGGAGGTACCGGAATTTGACTTTTTGGCGGTTCCAAACCCTGATAAAGTTGCAAAAATTATTGAAGATCTCATTACAAAGACGAGCAAAAATGGGAGGAACACATGATGATTAATCCTATATTTGGAGTTTCTATTTGGTTAGTTGTTAAAGTTGCCGCCCTGATACTTCTCGGGATGTACCTTGTATTTTCTTTAGTTGTAGTCCGACAGATAAAACTTCTGATAACTACGCTTACTTTGGGTTTTGAAGCACCCATTGTCATATTTGGTTATATTCATCTAGCCTTTGCAATTTTGATTTTTTTGGCTGCCCTCGTAATTCTTTAAAAAATGCTAACACAGAGTGCTTCCAAGCTGACCGGGACGCCGGGTGCCTCCGGCTGGGCGCAAGTGCATGAATTCGTTCCGGACGATCCTGAAAAGCTAAGACTCCGTGGACATCTTTTTGCAATTATTTCAACGGGTCATACTGAAGCCGGAATTGATACCATTGCGGCGGGGCGGGAACTCTTAACCAGATTTCATGAGGAATATTATGGCAACCTTGGGGGTAAGCCCTTTAATATTTTGAGAGAGGCTGCAGGGAAAGTTGCGGATGAATTTCGTTTTAGTTGGGGTGATGTTGAAGTTGTTGCGATAGCAATTGTTGGAAATGTTGTTTATTCAGCGGCGATTGGGGGGAGCGGAGTGATGGTTTTTAGAAACGGTTCTTTGGGTAAAATTCTAGAAAGTTCAAAGGATAAGGTGGTTACTGCTTCCGGTTTCCCTAAGGCGGGAGACGTTATTCTTTTAGCAACAAAAACATTTTTTAATAAAATTTCCTACGGGGTGATTAAAGCAGCCCTTTCCGCAAAAACCCCCGAAGATTCAATAGAAACTTTTGGTCCGATGGTTCTTGGGGCGGAGAGCTCGGGAAATTTAGGTGCGACGGTAATTAAATTTGAAGAGGAAAAGGAAATAGAACCCGTGTTTGCTCAGGAAGTTCCCAAATCAAATTTCAAAAATCAGCCGGCCTTTATAGAAAAAATACAAGGATTCATCGGCAACCTTTTCAAAAGAGTTCCACAAAGAGGCATTTATCTTAAAACTGAGCCGGTGGAGGAAATTTCCCCGCAGAGTAAAAAACTTACTTTTGTAGTTGCCGCAATTCTACTTCTCCTTTTGATAGTGAGTATAGGATTTGGAATACGTCAGAAAAGGATTAACGATTTAAAGAATAAATACCAAGGGATTCTGGAGCAGGCGACAAATGAGGTAGATCAGGCCATAAGTTTAGCCAGCGTGAGCGGTGAGCAGAGCCGTGAACTTTTTACCGACAGTGAGCAAAAATTAAATCAAATCGAGAGCCTGAACGTTAAAGATCCGAAGGTTGATGCCTTGAAGAAAAAGATTGACGATAGCCGTGCCGCAGTTTTGGGTGAGTATATACAAATTCCGCAAATGTTTTTGGATTTAACACTTCTCTCATCCGGTTTTAAGGGAGACGCGGTTTCTTTTTCAGGAGGATATATTTATGTCCTTGATAAATCGGGACAAAGGATTGTGAGTATTGATATTTCTACCAAAAAAAGTAAGGTTGTGGCAGGACCAAGTGTTATAAATTCCGCGCAAGGATTAGCGGCTTATGAAGAAGTGGTCTTTATTCTCGAAAGTGACGGCATCTATGAAGTTGATTCGGGGAGCTCCAAAGTTATTGACAAAACCTGGCCGGGCGATGCCTTAATCTCTGCTTTTGCGGGAAACATGTATGTGATGGATAAAGCCGGGGGTGCAATTTATAGATTTCAGGGACAAAACAATGTTTTCTCGGAAAAGCAAAGTTGGTTGGCTGCTGGAACTAACGCCAATTTTGCGGATGTTATTCAAATGACTATCGACGGATCAATTTATACCCTTTACCCAAACTCCAAAGTTCTTAAATTTAGCCAGGGAAGCCCGCAAAATTTTAGGGTAACTGGAGTATTTCCCGAAATTGGGAATATTGATGCCTTTTACGCAAACCCGGACAACCAATATCTTTATCTTCTTGATAAAGCAGGGGAGAGGGTGGTAGTAACAGATAAAAAAGGAGCTTATATTGCACAATATGTTGACCCACAAATTTCAGGAGCTATAAATTTAGTTGCTTCGGAGGCCGACAAAAAAATAATTCTTCTTACAGGCGACAAACTTTACTCAATAGATATTGCCCAGTAGGTGGAGACGGCGGGAATCGAACCCGCGTCCGAAAAACGTGATAACAAAACTTCTACAAGCTTAGTAAATTAAGCTTCGCACGCTTTCGCGTGTAGATTTTCCTCTAATTTAAGCCAATTTACAGGCAACTAAAGGTAAGATTTATTTGGGCTTAGGACACATCCTTTAAATCAGTAAGAATGCGGCCGCATCTCGGATTGGTTTACACCCTTTTGATTCAACCGAGAATCAAATCTAAGGATGCCGAATCGTTAGGCGATAGCCATCGCGTATCCAGAATAATCACTTTTGACAGTGTTATTTATTTTTTGATTCTTGTTTTTGGACTAGTAATCGAAGTCCGCTTGCTGTTTTGTCAAAGAGCTTCCCGTCGAAACCGATCGTCCCCATTAATCCTTACTTCTAAACTCCATTTCGATATCCCTTTGGATATCTTTACGCTTAGTGGCCTCCTTCTTCTCAAACTGCCTTTTAGGCTTGCCTAGCTCCAGATAGAGCTTAATTAAGCGACCTTTATTATACAGCCGAATAGGCACAATTTGCAACTTTTTCTGCTTCATTTTGGTGGCAAGTGCAAGAATTTCCCCACGGTGTAAAAGTAGTTTTCTGGTTCTGGTCGAATCATATTTTTCTATACCTTGGGCCGGAATGTTGGCATTCACCAAATAAATTTCGTTTCCCATTACTTTTGCAAAAGATTGAGATAAGTCTCCACGTCCTTCACGGATAGATTTTGCCTCAGCACCTTTAAGGGATAGGCCAGCCTCAACTCCCTCGCCGGTTAATTCATACTCAAATCTGGCCTTTTTATTAAATAAGCGCATATACTCATATTGTACCCCATGAACGTTCTTGATTTAATTTTTCCCAAAACCTGCCTTGGATGTGGAAAAGAGGGCAAATATATTTGTGAGAATTGTTTAGCTCGTGTCAAACTTCTTAAGCCTGCTTGTCCGTACTGCGAAAAGGCCTCAATTGACGGATTTACGCACGTAAAATGCAGGAAAAAATACGGACTTGATAGCTTGACTTCAATTTGGGATTACGAAGGAGTTATAAAAAAGGCGATTTTAGCCTTGAAATACAAATATTCCACCGAAGCAGGTCGCGAATTGTCCTCACTTTTTGTTCGCGAATTGAAAAAGTCGAATCTAATCAAAGAGGGAACACTAGTTCCAATACCAATTCACTGGCAGAGGGAGAATGTCAGAGGGTTTAATCAATCAGTAGAAATAGGTAGGGTTGTGGCCAAAGAGATGGGATGGGGTTTCATACCTAATTTATTAGTCAAAAACAGAACCACAATGTCCCAGGTCGAGCTTTCAGTGGAAGAAAGGAAACAAAATTTAAAAGGTGTTTTTTCTCTCAGTCCCGGGTTCAAAATGTCTGATTCAATTATTCTTTTTGACGATGTTTTTACCACTGGTTCCACCCTCAAAGAAGCTGCCAAAGTCTTAAAGCATGCAGGAGTGCAAAAAGTTTGGGGGTTAACTATTGCTAGGTAATGCGGTGGGTACAGGGGTCGAACCTGTTAGAGCTTGCGCTCACGAGTTTTCAAGACTCGCGCATTGCCGTCCTGCCCACCCACCAACTGGCGGAGGATGAGGGAGTCGAACCCACCGGCCACTTGCGTGACCAAGGTTTAGCAAACCTTTGCCTTAGCCGCTCGGCATATCCTCCATTAGGCACTGCAATTATATCAGGTTTTGAGGTATACTATGCGTAATATGGACGCTGCCCCAAGCACATTAAATTCTGAGCCGCAGGCTGTAGTTGTCAGGAGGGAGTCCGAGCGCGATTTACTGACCTGGACAGCACCTGCTAGGCCTTTTAAGCGGCATGATAGACAGTTTTACACTACTATTTTTGCGATTGCCGGTATAGTCAGTCTTGTAATTTTCTTGGCAGAGGGTCTTATGCCTGTAATTTTAATAGTGGCTTTGGTGTTTTTATTCTATGTTCTCTCAACCGTGCCACCGGAGGATATTGAATATAAGATAACAACCAAAGGGGTAAGAATTGCCGGTAAGATGACGGAGTGGCAAACATTAATCCGCTTTTGGTTTGGAGAAAGAAGCGGGAGTGAAATCCTAATTTTTGAAACATTTTTAATTCCTGGGAGAATCGAAATTGTTATAAACCCCGAAATTAAAGATGGTTTAAAGAAAGAGATTTCTGCCTACATTCCGTACGAGGAAATACCTGCTACCGGTCTGGATAGAGTTACGGATTGGTTTGCACAGAAGTTGCCTGGGAACAAATAAACAAGCACCCGTAGCTCAACGGATAGAGTAGGGGCTTGCGGAGCCCTTGATGACAGTTCGATTCTGTCCGGGTGCACCATACGGAGGATGGGCGGGACGGCAACGCGTTGGTTTCGAAAACCAATTCCCTCTAAGGGATAGCAGGTTCGACTCCTGCATCCTCCGCCAGGGTAAAAAGAAAGGCCATTATTTTTATGACTAAAAATAATCAACAAATCATAATAGGTGGAGCCGTGATTTTTAGAGAAAATCGTGGCAGACGCCAGTTTTTGCTGGTTAGGCAAAAAGAAAATGAAAACTGGGAAATTCCAAAGGTAACCGTGAGAAAAGGGGAATCTTCGGTTCGTGCCGTAATTCGGCTGGCAAGCGAGCAGGGCGGAATGGCAGTAAGGGTGTTGGAGGAAGCGGGACGTGCCACAGGAACAACGATTCTCAATGCCAAATCAATTCCTCAAAAGCTTTATTATTATTTAATGCTCCAAAAAGGAGGCAGCAGCGAACTTATTGGTTTTGATGAGTTTAAATGGTTGGATTATGCGGAGGCTTTAAAAAGATTAGGACTTAAAAGGGAAAAGGATATGCTTAAAGGGGGCAAGGATGTTCTAAAGGAATGGGAAAAAACACACAATCTCAAAAAACAGGAAGTAGTGATGTTCTAAAAACTCCCATGGATAGGCAGTTTTCTTCAGGAGGAATTGTTTACAAAAAAGCCAAAAGTTCCTTTTTATGGCTGATTACAAAATCTTCTCCAAGTCAATTCTATCCAAAACCTGTTTGGCGTCTTCCGAAAGGTTGGATAGATAACGAAACACACGAAACCCCCGGTCCAATGACCTCTGGAAAAATAAAAGCAGATGAAAACTCACTACAAAAAGCTGCCCTTAAAGAAGTAGCCGAGGAAGGTGGGGTCAAAGCAATAATAGTTAAAAAGATAGGAACTTCAAGATATGTGATAACTTTTAAACCTACTGCAAAATGGCAGGGAGGTAAATTTCTAAAATTTGTAACTTATTATTTAATGGAATGGGAAAAGGATACTCCAGAGAGTTTGGATGAGGAATCTTCAGAGACAAAGTGGACCTCTTATCCTGAAGCCTACAAGTCTCTCTCTTTTTCGTATGAGCGTCAGATGCTCAAAAAAGCTAAAGAACTTCTAGACAGCCTATCTCTGGTATAATACAGGTTCAGGGAGGAGTCACCTAGCGGCTATGGTACACGCTTGGAAAGCGTGCGGGCGTAAGCCCTCGCGGGTTCGAGTCCCGCCTCCTCCGCCAATGAGAATAATATTTTTAAATATTTCAGGTGGACACTTTTTGGGTAATGGCTCTGATTTTTTTGATGCCCAACTCGCAAAGACAGATGTTTTTTGCTTTTCAGAGGTATATCCAGACCTACATAAAGGGCTTTCTCGGATGTTTACTGGTTTTAATAATTTTTATAAGGAGGGTGGACCATCGGATTATATGGATGGAAAAATTGATGGCCAAAGCATTTTCCTAAGAAAAAAGTGGAAGATTAGTGCTCATGAAAGATACGAGATATTCAAAATTAGTAGAAAAGATATAGGTATTCTCCAATTTATTTCGTTTAAAAAAGGAAATTCGATTATTAATATTGGTAATATTCATGGAATGGCCTTTCCTGGAGAAAAAACAGATACATCTGCCAGAATTGAACAATCAGAGAAAATAATTAATTACTTTAATTATAAAAAAGGACCCAAGATTATCGGAGGGGATTTTAATCTGTTACCTGAAACCAAAAGTGTAAAAATGTTTGAAAAAGCTGGATACAGAAATTTAATTAAAGAATTTGATATTAAATCAACTAGAAATAAAGTAGGTTGGGAGCAATTTAAAAACGATCCAGGCTTTGTTAAACAGTATTTTGCCGATTATGTCTTTGTTTCACCTGAAGTTAAAGTTAAAAATTTTGAAGTTCCAGACATTGAAGTTTCCGATCACCTCCCCCTTATTTTGGATTTCGATTTTTCTAACAACCAGTATTGAATTTTGTCTGAACAATAAAACTCTTTTACCACGTTATATGAACCAAATTGGTTAAGCTCATAGGAAGTATTTTTATAGGGTTCAAACTTAACCATATCGGCAACAACAACCATTTTGTCATAACCTAAAGACGGATATGAAACAATATCTCGGGATTGACAACCGTTTTTATTTAAGAAAAAGGTCTGATCGTGTGCAGAGTGTGTTCCTAACCAGTTATTACTGGAAACATAATATTCACCCGGATTTTCTGAGCAAAATTTTTTTGCACAGGAGTCCAGTTCGCTAACTGTACGTAATGCCTGTCTAAAATGGCTTTTTAAGGTCGTTGGATTAATCCATAAACATATAAGAACTATCAAGATAGGTAACATGAGGAGAGGAACCATCGAAGCGATTACTAAAAACCACAAGAGAATAACTCCATATAAATAATATGATTGTTCAAATGGCATCAGTAAGGTAAATGCTGTAGATAGAAAAGCCAATATAAAAAATACTTTGAAGTTACTGCTTGTTTTATGCGGGTATTTTATTGTCACATAAATATTTATTATCAAGGGCAAAATTAGTAATAAAAATTGCCAGAGGTGTGTTTTTATATTCGTGTAACCCGTCAAAAAAGTGTTTAGTGCAAAAGATAATTTTGAAGTGGGTAGAGAGTTTATGGGGGGAATATTTAAACCGGTAGTTAATCGTCTTAAGGTAAAAAAGTTTGATTTTATTTCAAAAATTACAAGGGGGAAAAAAACTATTGCCATGGATATAAATAGCTGAAAAAGCCAATATTTGCGGTGTTCGGGTGGAATAGAAAGAAAAACAAAGATAATAATTGCCAAAAAGGCGGGGAATATTGAATATGTCATTCCGATTGACAGACATAGACTTAGCGCCGTTATCCAAGACACCATCCTTGTGTATTTGTGCCTCAGATATAGCATTCCGGATATGCTTAATATTAAAAATGGAACGCTGAATGACGGATTCCATGGAATGCGCTGCTGTTCGACAAACATGGGGTGGATGCTTGAGAGAAAGAAAATAATATAAATAAAAGATATTTCTTTATATTTACGTAAAATAAAAAGACTTAGGGCAAATGTTGCAATTGAAATCAGGGATAAGGTAATAGTCATTGAATAGGGTGACCTGGTAATTAAAAAGATGGGGAAATTGATGTAAAAATACCAGGGAGATTGATTAATAATCATTAAAATCGTATTCGGACCAATTAGAGGAGGACTCCCTCCTTGGTACCACTCCATCAATTTTTCGTGGTCGCGGGCAATGTCGCCAAAAAATCCAAACATTTGGTCGAGTTTATAAAAACGGAGAAAAAGTGAAATGGCGATAAGAAGAATAAAAGCTAGCAGTTGAATGATTATTATTTTTTTCTTCATGTTGCTGTCAGTATATTTTATTAAATGGGTTTCCTCAACCTCGTTCGGGTTAATTATGTGGTTGTGATAAACTACGCTTAGGATGAATGACCAGGTTGCGGAAGTAAAAAGTAAAACCGATATCGTCTCAATTATCGGGGAAAGAATTGAACTTAAAAAAGCCGGCAGAAATTATAAAGCCACATGCCCTTTCCACGGCGAAAAAACCCCATCGTTTATGGTTTCTCCGGAACTTCAGATTTTTAAATGTTTCGGTTGTGGGGAAGCAGGGGATGTTTACTCGTTCTTGGAAAAATTTGAGGGGATGGAATTTCCCGAAGCCCTAAAATATCTGGCGGAACGCGCAGGGGTGAAATTAATTCAGGGAAACTTTGGTCAGGCTTCCGAAAAAGAGCAATTAATTGAGATAAATACTCAAGCTCTTAAGTTTTACAACTACATGCTTGTTACACATCCCCTTGGAAAACGCGCTTTGGAATATTTACAAAAAGACAGAGGATTAAGGATGGATTCGATTAAAGAATTTCAGTTGGGATATTCACCGGAAAGTTCGTATTCATTGAGCAGTTTCTTAATCGGCAAGAAAAAGTTTAAGTCCCAAGATATTGAACGGGCGGGAATTGGAATTCCCCAAGGGGTCAATATTTATGACAGATTTAGCGGCCGGGTAATTTTCCCGCTTTTTGATCATAGGGGCAACTCAATCGGATTTGCGGGAAGAATTTTGCCCTGGGACAAGCGCGATACCGGGAAGTATATAAATTCTCCGGAAACTTCGCTTTATCACAAAAGCAATGTTCTTTTTGGATTAAATATAACAAGACCATTAATCAAAAAGAAAAAGGTTGCAATTGTTGTTGAAGGGGAGCTTGATTTGATTTCTTCCTATCAGGCCGGTATTAAAAATATTGTTGCAATAAAAGGTTCGGCACTTACCGAGGAACAAGTTAGACTTCTCTCCCGTTTTGCGCCCAAGTTTATTCTGGCCCTGGACAGCGACATTGCGGGGGATGCAGCGGCACGGCGTGGACTGACTGTTGCCGAGAATTCAGGAGTTGAGGTAAAAGTTGCAAAAATTACCGGGTATAAGGATCCGGATGAGGCGGCAAGGGGAAATATTGATTCGTACAAAAATGATTTGATTCATGCCGAGGGTGTTTGGGACTATTTGATTGATTCTGTAATGAGTAGATTTAATCCGGCTACAGGAGAGGGTAAAGCCAAGATTTCCAAAGAATTAACACCAATCCTTTCTGGAATTGAGGATAAAATAGTTCAGGCGCATTATGCGAATGTAGTTGCGGAAAAGTTAGGAGTTCCTCTCGAGGCCGTTACTGAGCAAATTTCAAAAACCGGATCAAAAACAGAAGAGGCTTCCACCGACGCTAAAGCTTTGGTGGACGAGTCGGAAGGGCAAAGCAGGCATGATCTTTTAGAGGAAAGGCTTTTAACTTTGAGTTTTCAGTCGGATCCGGCTGCACTTCTTGCACCTGAAATTTCGGGGCTGGTTCTTAACCCTTTAAATAAAAGGATTTTGGAAGAACTTTCGAAGTTTTTAAAGACAAAAAAGGAGTACTCGAATTCCGGTTTTGGAGCAATTTTACCTAAAGAGCTTTTTGACGGTTTTTCCCAAATGGTTCTTAGTCAAAATCAGGAACTTATTGATAAAACGGAAGAGTTAAAAAAGGAGCTTGATTTAGTTCAAAAAGAGCTTAGAATACTAGGAATCAAGGACAATCTTAAACTCCTGACTATATCAATGCGGGAGTTTGAGAAAAGCGGTGAGAAAGACAAGCTTCTTAAAGCTCAAAACGAATTTAATAAACTCGCCAAAAGCCTTGCTTCTATCGATGCCGCGGCAAGTAGCGGTATAATTTTTAATGAGTAATATATGATACGAAAACCGGTTTTGGAACTGATTAAAAAAGGCCGTGAACAGGGGTTTTTAACCCAGGAAGAAATCATGGACGTCTTTCCTGATGCGGAGGAAAGAATTTTCGAGCTTGACGAGCTTTACGAAAAGCTTTTGGCTGAAGGAATTGATGTTTTTGAGTCCGTAACACCTGGTGAAATCGAAAGCGATGAAAAGGCTAAGGAAAAACTTGACCGCGAAATTGAGCTCCTTACCAAACTTGAAGGAATTGAATCAACCGACCCTGTGCGGCAGTATTTAAGAGAAATCGGCCGCGTTCCGCTTCTTCTTGCGGAGGATGAGATTGAACTTGCAAAGCGATATGAGAAAGCTGACAAGAGGGCTAAAGATAAATTAACTGAAAGTAATCTTCGTTTGGTTGTTTCAATCGCCAAGAAATATATCGGCCGCGGTCTTTCACTTCTTGACCTTATTCAAGAAGGTAATCAGGGACTAATCCGTGCCGTAGAAAAATACGATTGGAGAAAGGGTTATAAATTTTCGACCTACGCAACTTGGTGGATCAGGCAGGCAATTACGAGGGCAATTGCGGATCAGGCGCGCACCATTCGTATTCCGGTCCATATGGTGGAAACAATCAATAAACTTTATAGAACCAGTAGACGTCTTATGCAGGAGCTTGGGCGCGAACCGACTCCGGAGGAGATTGGGGAAGAGCTGGAACTTGACGGTGACCGCGTTCGCGAGATTTTTAAAATTGCACAAGAGACGACCTCCTTGGAAGCCCCAGTTGGAGAAGATCAGGAAAGTTTTCTGGGAGATTTTATTCCGGATGAAACAACCCTTTCCCCGGTTGACCAAGCCAGCAAACAACTTCTTAAAGATCATTTGGAGGAAGTTTTGGGAACTCTTTCCGAGCGTGAAGCAAAAGTTCTTAAACTTAGATTTGGTTTGGAAGCCTCTAAAGCTATGACTTTGGAAGAAGTAGGAAAAGTTTTTGGAGTAACCCGCGAGCGTATCCGTCAAATTGAGGCAAAAGCCCTTCGTAAATTAAAACATCCAAGTAGACGAAAGAAACTTCAGGATTATCTTGATTAGTTATATGAAAAAAGACCCAATAAAATTTTGGGAAGAAGCCGCCGAAAGAGAAATTTTTTGGTTCAAAAAATGGGGAAAAGTGTTTCAAAAAGACGGTCTGGACGTGAAATGGTTTCTTGGAGGAAAAATTAATATTACTTACAATTGTCTTGATAGACACATTAGGTCCGACGGGGGAGAAAAGATTGCCTACATTTGGACTAATGAAAAAGGCGACGAGATAAAAATTACTTACAAGGAACTTCTTGAGAAAGTTAATCAGACCGCGAATTTCCTCGTTTCGCTCGGTATAAAAAAAGGTGACACTCTCACCATTTACATGCCTCTGACAATTGAACAAATAGCGGTTATTTTGGCTTGTGCAAGAATCGGAGTGATCCATTCGGTTGTTTTTGCTGGTTTTAGCTATCAAGCCCTGAATACCAGAATAATGGACGCCGGGAGCAAATTTTTGGTTACTGCAGATTTTACGTACAGAAAGGGAAAGAAAATTGATCTTTTATCGGTGGCCCGCGAGGGAGTAAAAGGAGTAAATGATTTTGAAAAAATAATTGTTTTTAAGAGGGAAGAAAATACAAAGCTGAATGATAATGAGATTGATTTCTCTTCCGAAGTTTCAAAGTGCAGTAAAGAGTTTGAGGCTCCCCCGATGGATTCCGAGGATAGGCTTTTTATTCTCTATACTTCGGGAACTACGGGTAAGCCAAAAGGAATTGTTCATACTACTGCAGGCTATAATCTCTACACACATCTAACAACCAAACAAACCTTTGATTTAAAAGAAAATGATATTTTGTGGTGCACAGCTGACTGCGGTTGGATAACGGGGCACTCTTACGTAATTTATGGACCACTTTCAGACCATGCAACGATTCTTATTTATGAAGGTGCACCCAATTATCCCGATTCTGAAGTTTGGTGGAGAATTATTGAGAAATATAAAGTTTCGATTTTTTACACCTCCCCAACCGCAATCAGAATGTTAATGTCGTATGGAGAAACCCTTCCTGCCAAACACAATTTAAAGTCACTCAAAATTTTAGGATCGGTTGGCGAACCTTTAAATGAATCTGCTTGGAATTGGTATCATAAATTTGTAGGAGGAGAAAAGTGCGGAATCGCAGATACATGGTGGCAAACAGAAACCGGGGGACATATGATAACCACTCTCCCTGGTATCGCCCAAAAGCCGGGTTATGCAGGTCTTCCTTATTTAGGAATTAAAGCTTTAATTGTTGATAAATACGGAAAAGAATTACCAAGCGGCACAAAGGGTTTCCTTGTTATAAAAGGCAATTGGCCGTCATCTCTAAGGGGTGTTTGGAATAATCGGGCACGTTTTGAAAAATATTGGACTGAAATTCCCGGATTTTACTTTACCGGGGACGTTGCTGTAAAAGACATGGACGGATATATAAAAATTTTGGGAAGAAGCGACGATATCATTGTTGTTGCGGGGCACAATATTGGTTCTGCTGAGCTTGAGGAAGCGATTACCTCTCATAAAAAAGTTTCTGAAGCCGCCGTTATTGCGGTTCCTGATGCCATTAAAGGAAATAAAATAATTGCTTATGTAACCCTTATGAAAGGGGTGAATCCCAACGAAGGGCTTGCCGGGGAAATTTCTGAACATGTAGGGAGTACCTATGGGAAGCATGGGAAGCCGGAGAAAATTGTTTTTGTAGAAAAGCTTCCCAAAACCAGGAGTGGAAAAATAATGAGGAGAGTTCTTAGGGCAAAAGAGGGTGGGGGCGATCTTGGAGATACTTCAACACTGGAAGAGTAAGTGATATCAGCTTCATTTTTTGCTATAATCAAGCGTTCTTAATATTCCCCGGTAGCTCAGCGGTAGAGCGGATTCCTGTTAAGAATAAGGTCGCTGGTTCGAATCCAGCCCGGGGAGCACAAAAATAAGTTTATTTTTTATCAAATATGACAACTCGTAAAGTTGATAAGGGGCCTTCTGAATCAAAACTTCTATATAGTGATCCATGGATTCGTTTGAGATTAGATAAAATTATAAGACCTGGTGGCAACGAAGGCACCTATAGCGTTATTGAACTTAAAGGAGGGATTGGAGTGGTGCCATTAACAGACGACAATAAAATTGTTCTCGTTGGCCAATACCGATATGCTCCGGATGTATATTCATGGGAAATTCCAAAAGGGGCTTTCCCAACATTTGAGAGTAAAATGTCCCCTATAGAGCTAACTAAAAATGAATTGGAGGAGGAGACGGGAATTACTGCTACTACATGGGATAGTCTAACTTTAGTCAGAACACTCCTTGGGTCAACGAATGATAAAGTATTTTTATTTTTAGCGAGAGGTCTTAAAAAAGGGAAATCTCATCCAGATGATACAGAGGATATTAAAATTAAGGAAGTCTCCTTAGATGATTTTTATGTAATGGTTAAAAACCAAGATATAACTGATGCAACTAGTATAGCTGCTGTCGCACTTGCAGAAAAATTTTTGGAAGGTCAGTTCTAGGATTGTTGGAAATCCAGCCTGGGGAGCCTTTAGCCTCAAAATTGACTTCTTTTTGAATTGAAAGGACAATGTGTTTGTAAAGGGTGTTTCTTATGGAACTCATGACAAGACTTATCGTTTTTGTTGTAATTATTATATCCGTTAATAATTTCGTGTTGTTTTATGCCATTAAGAATAATGGAATACATTCAAGAATACACTCGCTTGGTATGTTGGTATTTTTGATTAGTCTTATTGAAATCGTGGCAATTGGAATTTATGCTTATATCCACTTAAAATGAGTTGGTAAGAGGCTTTCTGAACTAGTTTCTAGAAGTTGGGCACGACCCCCATCATCCCGAGAAAACCATTATCTTCGCAGTAAGCTCCCAGGTCCATTACTTGGGCACTTCCTTTTCTTTCCCCATCTATCAGAGGACCAATAGAATCAACAATTAATGGCTTAGTACTTCCGGCAAGACTGCTAAAGATGACAAAATGGCCAGCTGAGCCGTGGATTATTCCATATTTAACTACAAAAGCCGTCAAAACACCGCCTTTATCAAGAACTTTTTCCTGGGCATTAATAAATATTCCTTTCCATTGATTGCCGGGAATAAGATGGGATTTCTCTAGACCCCAGTACGGTGTTAGCCCAGTGACGAGATGAAAAAGGCCGCTTTTTTCAGCATAGTGTCCTAATGCCAGTTCAAGTGTTTTGTCTCTCATTAAAGTAGAATTTGGCTGAATATCGTATGTTTTATTCATCAGTTCGTTGAGAACGTCTCCGATAGTAATGTCGGGAACTTCGCCGGTTTTGAAATAGGTAAACGTTTTCAAAATGGTGGCGATTACAGCTGAACCGCAGGAGTTTTCTTTATAGTGGGCAGTATTAAGATGTGGTCGATATTGATCTTCAAGTCGGGTGTATTGATTCAAATCAAATTGAGGAGTCAGAATTATTCGACCGCTTGTGTCTAGTGGTTTGGTAAAAAAGTCAGGATTTGCCAGTAAGGAAATTCGTTCTTCTAAATTTGGTATTTTCCATTTTTCTGGAGGATTCGGTGTATCCTTATTTTCTGACGGAGGAGCTGTATCTATTGGTGATGGGATGGCCGTGTTTGATGGAGTTGGAGGAATTCCGGTTATTTTTTTAATAATTTTTATAGGAGTTGAAGAATCGCAGGACGCCAAGAAGGCGGAGCCAATAGCGGTCCCTCCAATCTTTAAGAAATCCCGCCGGTTTGGTCTCTTTTCCATGGCCTTAATTTTATACCTTTTTAAATTAAATTTAATTTCTCTTGAAGATTTTTACAAAAAGTGTGTAGAATGAAGTAATGAATTTTGTTTTAATTCAATTTTGGGTTCTTCTAGGTGGAACTGCCTTTGCCTGGTTTAATTTTGGTTCTGAGTTTATCGCTTGGCGTAAAGGTAAAAAATGTAAAACTGGCTGTCCAACTAATGTCAAAAACCCATTCTTAAGTCCTTGTTTTGGCGGAGCGGTTTTCTTCACAATTGCTTTTGTTTTAAATCTATTTATTTAAGTTTTTAATTGTTTTGTGGAAGGGAGTAAATTAAAGGGGGTGAGACGAATGTTTATATCACTTAAAAGGGGAATAATATCTGCAGTCTTGGCACTTTTGCTTGAGTTTTATGCCTTCAATTTTGTTGCAAGAGATATTGGAATTATTGCTACCCGTAGTTTTTCAAGACAAATTGTTGACTATGCGCTTAACTTTGTCATTTTCTTCATTGTTTTCTATTTAGTATTAACACTTGCAGCCTATCTGATAAAAAAGATCTTCCCGAAGCTGAATACTTGACAAGTACTACAACTAGTTGTAGTATGTGAAGTATGACAACCAATGACAACCAACGAGTAACTCTTTTTCTTAACCCTTCAATTACTAAACATGCCAAAGCCCAAGCTGTTGTTGAGGAACTGACTTTGACTGCCCTTGTAGAAAAAGCCTTGACCAACTATTTACCAAAAGAAACTGTGATTAAGAAAGTTTATATCGGAGAGGAAGTGAAATAAATATGGCAGAAATTATAAAAGAGACAGTAACTACACAAGGAACTGGCACGAACCCGATAAAGATTGCTCCAGTAGTAAAAGAAGCAACCAATTCTCAAACTATTGAATATTTGGTCTATTTCCTTTTTGGGGCACTAGAAATACTTCTCGCTTTCCGCCTTGTCCTTAAATTGATGGGAGCGAACACCTTGAATGCCTTTGTGGGTTTAATTTATGGCATTACCGGAATTTTTATATTACCTTTTGAAGGGATATTTCATAGAGCGTTTGCTCAGGGTGTGGAAACAGTCTCAGTTCTTGAACCATCAACATTGGTCGCACTTATTGTGTACGCTGTTTTGGCTTGGGGAATTGTTAAGTTGATACGGATATCCTCCGGTGAACAACAAAAGGATTAGGAAGTGGGGAGGTGAAAATATGACTGATTTACAAAAACAAATAGCTCAGATAGATTATGATGCAAGAAAAGCCAAGGAAGCATTAGAGACCGAAGCTTATGACGCAAGACAGGCTTTTGCCGCAAAAGAGATCAAAAGAATTAGATGGGAAGCGGAAGAGATGGTGAAACAGATTCAATACGACGCTCAAAAATAGAATTATTATTCCTTAGTTGAAGCTGACTTTTTAATTACCTTTTTAACTTTTGGAGCTTTTACCTCTTTTACTTCTTTGACGATAAGGTCCGGCATAACCGCCTCAATTTTTTTGGGTTCAAGTAAAGTAATTATCTTGTCAAGTTTGGCATTGATTGCTCCCAAATCCAGTCCGCTTTGTGCCTGAGGGCGGGGAGACCTGTCGTCAAATCTTCTTGAGTCAGTTCTACCGCCATTTCCCATCTTTTCAAAACAATCACTGCAGTAAACCGGTTTACCGTTTGTGGGCCTGAAAGGAACTTCGCACTCTTTTCCGCAGTTTGAACAAGTGGTTTTGAACATCTCGCGTGGTCCACGGTCGCCTCCGAAGCTTCTACCACCACCGAAAGAAGATCTTCCGCCCCTAAATCCGCCACGGGAATCGCCACGAAAACCACCTCTATTGTCATCTCTGTTAAATCCCATAGCCTCATTGTATCATGTTTGCGAAGGAATTAGTTGAGCAGTTTATAAACTGGGGCTTTTCACTTAGCTGCTTTTCCAATCTGACCAGTCAATTGGGGTTTTGTCGTCTGGTTCGCTATTGTAATTTACTAAAATCTCTTCACCCTTTTTAATTGGTTTTATGGCTCTATAAACCATAGAATTTGTTTTAAAATTTTGTTTCCAATCTGCGTTTGGGGAGTAGGAATGGTTGTAAATCGATCCATAGCCCAAAACCAATGAACCGCTTCGTGTGCTTCTCCAAGGATAAATATAAAAATCCAAAATTGTTTTTTCCAGATGTTTCCGTTCACTGGGGGTAACATTTATTACTGGACAACTTTCAACAATTTCACCTATTTTGAAATCTTTGAGCGCAAAAACTCCGCGGCCCTTTCCTTTTTCTCTGGTTCTTCTGACAACTACAGTCTTCCTCATACCTTGGTATAATAGCCTAAAATGAAAACTTGGCAAAGAATCAAAAATGACCCAAAGCTTTTGGGGCAGTATTTAGTTCGTGAGAAAGTTGTTGATACAATTCGATCCTTTTTTAAGGACCAGGGTTTTCATGAAATTTTTACCCCAATTTTAGTTCCGGTTCCCTCAATTGAACCAAATTTGGAGGTTTTTGAAACGCAACTTCGGAACTCAAAAGGATTAAAAAGGAAAGGATTTTTGATTATGAGCCCTGAATATGCTCATAAAAAACTTCTCGCCGCCGGAGTAGGAAATGTTTTTGAAATAACCAGATCTTTTAGAAATGAGGAAGAGGCCAGCCGTCTTCATTCTCCCGAATTTACAATTCTTGAATGGTACAGGGTTGGCGCAGACTATTTTGATGTCATGAATGATTTTGAAAATTTGTTTCTGAAGATTGTTGGTAAAGACAAACTTGAATATCAGGGGGAGACCTACGATCTTAAAAAACCCTGGCCGAGGGTTACTTTTACCGAGGCTTTTAAAAAGTATGCAGGTAAAAATTTGGAAAATGTAAAAGATGAAGATTTTTACAAGATTTTCTTTAATGAAGTTGAACCGAAAATTTTGGAGGTTAAAAGACCGATATTTTTATATGACTATCCGATTTCTCAAGCTGCGCTTGCCAGACCCAAGAAGGAAAATCCGCACCTTGCAGAAAGATTTGAAGTTTTTGTAGCAGGAGTAGAACTCGGGAATTGCTTCTCGGAACTTACTGATGCAAAACTTCAACGCAAAAGGTTTGAATCCGATCTTCTCGAGCGTAGAAGACTTGGTAAGACCAATTTTCCGATCGATGAGGAATTAATAGAAGCTCTAAAAAGTGGAATGCCGACCGTTTCCGGAATTGCGGTTGGAGTTGATAGGCTTGTGATGTTGGCTGCGGACGTTCCCAATGTTGCCGACACACTTTTCTTTCCGGACAGCGAACTCTTTGACCTCTAAGCCGTCCTTGCCGTATAATTGGCACAATTATGGTCACAGTTAATGCAGGAAACATAACAAAAGGAATGTATCTTATTTTTAAGGGCAAGCCCCATTTGGTGACAAAGACCGAGTTTATGTCGCCCGGAAAAGGGGCCGCTGTTATGAGAGTTAAGTATAAGAGCGTGGAAAACGGATCTGCAATTGAGTTTACCTATAAAACCAACGAGCAAATAGAAATTGCTGAAGTGGAGAAGAAAGAGATGGAATTTTTATACAGGGACGGGGCGGAGCTGGTTTTTATAAATTCTAAAACTTATGACCAGGCCAGTATCCCGTTGAGCCTTATCGAGGACTCGGTAGGCTTTTTAATTCCAAATCTTAAATGCTGGGTGCTTTGGTATAAAGATGAGGCAATTGGGGTAGGTTTGCCGCCTAATGTTACCTTGAAAGTTGTTGAATCTCCTAATGAAGTTGCAGGAAATAGGATCAATGCTCCAAAAAAAACCGTAAAAGTAGAAACCGGAATGGAAGTACAGGTCCCGATTTTTATCAAAATGGGGGAAAAAGTGTTGATTGATACAACATCCAAAGAATATCTGGGAAGAGTAAAATAAAATAATGATCTCAGTGCCTGTTGTTTTAGCAGCTAGTCCTTTTGTTTTGTTTTTAATTCTTCTTTTCTTCCGAAAAACCCCTCTCACTTGGGTTTCCCTTTTTTCACTAACTTTAGTGACGATATTGGCTGTATTTTACTGGAAAGTAAACCCCGTATATATTTATGGCTCTATCGCTAAAGGTTTTTTTGTTGCGGTTGACATCCTCTTCATAATTTTCGGAGCAATTTTTTTTCTGGAGATTATGAGAGAAACAAAAATTATTGAAAACATTGGTTACTATCTCGAGTCGATATCAAAAGATATTAGAATTCAAGTAATATTTTTGGCTTGGTTTTTTGAGAATTTTTTGGAGGGGACAGCCGGTTTTGGTACTCCATCGACAATTGTTGCTCCTCTTTTGGTTGGGATCGGAATTTCTCCGATTAGTGCAGTAATTATTGCGCTTTTGGGAAATAGTTCATCCGTTGTTTTCGGAGCTGCCGGAACCCCAATAAAAGTTGGTTTTAGTGGACTTGCCGGCTCGTCTTTACCGTTGACGGCTTCACTTTTTAATCTTGTGGGGATTTTAGTTCCAGTATTTATGCTTTGGTTTTTAACTAAAGGAAAAGAAAACGGCAAAGAGGAATTTTTTGAAGCGCTTCCTTTTGCCCTCTGGGCGGGAGTTGCTTTTGCCGTCCCATCAATTTTAATTGTATCAATGGGACAGGAATTTCCTTCTATTTTAGGTTCAATAATTGGCCTAATCTTGGTTCTTATTACCACAAAACTTGGTCTTTTTGTTCCCAAGACAGAAAAAGAGTTGATAGACAAAACACACCTGGCCTTACTACCTCTTTTTAAAGTGGCATTTCCTTATCTCCTTTTGATCGGGATTTTGCTTGCGGGAAAGTTTATTATCGGTTCAAGAGGTTTAACTATTCCTCTCGTCGTCGGACACACTTTTGCTTTTTTTAATCCCGGTTTTGCATTTATAATTGCTGGCTTAATAACAATTGTTGCTTATAGAATCAGCCTGAAATTTGCTTCATATTCGCTAAAATTAGCTGTTAAAAGATCAGTTGAGCCATTTTTGATTATTGTTTTTATGTCTGTTATCTCTCAAATAATGGTTAATTCAGTCCACAATCAGGTATCACTTCCTTCAATGATTGATTTTTTGGCTATCTATTTCAAAAATATATTTTTGCCTCTTTGGGCACCAATCATTGGAGCTTTTGGCAGTTTTTTGACGGGTAGCGCAACCATTTCTAATTTAATGTTTGGTAACTTTTTAGCAGTCTCGGCTAAGGATTTGGGTTTCGGTGTTGATAAAATACTGGCCTTGGCACTTGTTGGTGGTGCTGCTGGAAACATGATTGCTCTTGCTGATATTATTGCTGCGGAAGCCGTGGTCGGGCTAAAAAATGAAGAAAGAAAAGTCCTAAAGGGTGTAATCGTTCCATGTGTAATTTACATTGTTTTGGTTGGCGCTATCGGTCTTTGTTTCTTGCGACGCTAAGAAATGTATAATTAAATATATGTCGATGCATAATTCCGATACGGACTTTTATGGTAGGCAGACGGATGAAAAAATTCTCTATGTAGTCAGACCCCATCCGTTATCTACAATATTCGGTCTCCTGAAAATTTATTTAGTTGCTGTGGTTGTATCTCTCGTTTTGATAATTCTGGGCGCCCAAATAGAAAGTTTGACAGGGATTTTTGTAGTAGTCGGTTTGTTTCTCTTTCTTCTGATAATTGTTATCGGCACGAAAATAGTTCTTGACTGGCAGGCCCGTGAGATCGCCTATATAACCGATAGGCGCCTGGTTCGTTTTGAGCCGACTACTCTTTTTGCTACGAATAGCAGGACTCTAGCCTGGGACGAAGTTGTGAAAATTAAAACCTACCCCAGTAATTTTATTTTGAAGCAGATGGCGATTGGAAATGTGGTTATTCATGCCCGAACTCCGGGCCGTCCAGATGACCAGGGTAATGGCGAAATAACCGCTGATGACATCCAATTGAGGGATATTTATTACTACAGAGACCTGGGGAACTACATCGATAAAATCCTTTTCACCTACAAGCAAAAACCGGCAGAAATTGTAAACATCATGCCTTTTGTTCCGAAGCCTAAAGGAGAGAGGTATTAATCATCCAATTTTCCAAGGTATTGACCACACAAAGAACAGTATACTTTTCCTTCAATAATAAAAGTATCAACATACCCCTCACAAGTAGAACAAAAACGTGATGGTCCTTTTTTTTCTTCAGAAACTCCTCTTAGCCCAAATCCATTATTTACGTAGTTTTTTACACCACCTCCGGCGCATCCAGGAATTGTCTGCAGATATCGCAACTCTTCTTGATAATCAGAACGGCTTAAGTTGTTTAGTCTATAAATAGCAGTTTCAAAATTTAACCCCTGGATTTGGAGGTGCCTTTTTACATAGGCCAGTTTTAATACAGTTTCTCCGAGTTTATCTTCAAATAGTCTATAAACTTCATTGTTAAGATTATATTCAAAATCCGCAACAGTTTGGATGCAAAAGTTAGTAAATTCATCAATTACAGCCTCAACCAGTTTCCCGGCGCCAAGCAGTTTATCTCTGTTAACAAAGTCAATAAAAAGATCTGCAAACTCTTTATCCTTAAAGGCACCACGACCGCTTTTTGTTGCTCGAATTGCTTCAATAATACTTTCTGGAGAGAAGCCATAACCATTTTCTGCAACTAAAAAGAGCGGATTTCTTATAACGGCTTCAACTCTCGAATCAAGGTAAGCGTTAGTGTCGGGGTTAAAATTTGGTGCTGAGTTAAGTAAAAAATTTTCATTATCTCCAATGTCCGGATCGGTTCTAATTGTCATTGATTCTAATTGACCATCTGGAGTAAGCCAAAAGATATAGGTTTGTGTGTCTGGATATTCACGCCCTCCTGGACTTACCAAAACGGCTGCAGAAAGCGGGGGTGCGTTTACTAGGAATTCCTCAATTTTTACTGCTGATTCTTTGACCGAACCATTTCTTTCCCAAGAGCCGATAGAATCTACCCATGTTGCGTTTTTAACTCCCCTTGGAACGACTCTTCTTTGCCCATCAATTTCAGTAATCTCCAGGTCTATTGGTAAAACCAATCTTTGGTCAATATATTCTTGCCAGTATCCTACAAGATTTTTTTTTGCTTTTACTAGCCATCTTTCTAAGATTTCTCGAGAATCTTCTTCTAGATTTTGTGATTTTGAAAGATCCCGTCGTAGAACATCTACCTCCATCCAAGGATGGAATCCAACTCCGGGAAGTCTAACTACATTTTCTGGGGGAATAGAGGGAGACGAACAGATATTAATTGAGAGACGAACTTGTTGTTCTAAATCGACGGTCATATTTCCTGCTCGGGTTTCTAAAAAGATTGCTAGTTTTCCGGCTCTAACGGTTGCGGCACAGCCCTTGAGGTTCGCAGGGTTCCTTAAACACAATCTTTAACTTTCCGGTGCAAATTTATTTTTATGAATTAAGTTTCTAGCAAACTCGTAGCCCCCGAAGAATATTCCGGAGTAGAAGAGATCTCCTAAGATTGTATTTCTAAAGAAGGGAATAGCAAAAACATACGACTGAACGAGCCCCGCAGAGGTTTTAGGGTACATTGTTCCGAAGGCCCAGACGGAAAAATTGGTTAATACAAAGAAAATAACCGAGGAGAAGAGGCTGGCAAGAATAACATTTTTAGCGTTTTTATGATTTTTGAGCCAAGTGCCGATTAAAACCATTATCAAAAAACTTCCATAGACTGTGAGACGCATTGACAAACTGTCAAAACCGATAACAAAGTCGGAAAGAATCATAGCAAGGATAGGTAGGACAAAAGCTTGTTTCTTACTCATATAAGTCCCGCCAAAAAGGGCCATAGCGGCAATCGGGGCGAAGTTTGCGGGGTGGGGGAGAATTCTGGCCAGGACACCGATAAGAATGAAGGTTGTCGGTTCTATTAATTTTGAAATTATTTTTCGCATTTTAGTATGTGTTTATCTTCCATTCAATTTTGTCTCTATTTTGAATAATATAGCTTCCTGCTCCGACCTGTGTCTCGCTACCGTTTGCATCGAGCTCCCAGAATTCATGCTTTTTGGCATCCGCGGCTCTGCCGTTTATTGCAGTTATAAATGCATTTACCCCCGTTCCGGTTGCAATCACTTTAGTATTGGCCTGGGTTGCAACAAGCGCGGTTTTTCCGACAAAACCGGATATGTCAAAAGACTGTACGTTTGTCCCATCACTGATTTTAAGTGAAGCGGAAACTTGCTGAATTGTTTTTTCGCTTTGAATTGTCGTTTTTTTGCTTAGAAGTTTAAAACCCAAAAAACTAAGGCCAAAAAGGAGAATTATTGCTAAAAGAAGAACTACTTTTGTATATTTTTTCATATTCCTGCTCGGGTTTTTTGGGCTCCGGATATACGGTAGCGGCACTTCTACGGGATTTCGCCGTAATTCACCAATTGGTTTAATTTACTTTCAACTTCATTTTCCGTCAAGTGGTAATATTAAATGAGGAGGTGAGAAAGAAATGAAATTAGACAAAAAAAAGAAAGCCAGTCTCTCAAAATATTTAACCTGGGGAGCAATTCTGGCGGTACTCCTTGCGGCTGAAGGGTGGGTAGGCCCCGATATCTGGTTGGCCTCAACCCAGTGGCTGCTCGTCGCCCTGGTTTTGGTTGCATTTGCCATATATTTGAAGCTAGCGTGAATTGTGCGGTAAATATGCGGAGAAAAAAACTTGACAAGCTTCCAAGGTAGTGGTATTTTAGCCCCACAGTTATGAAAAGCAGAGATGTGGTCATTGGATTTGTTTTTTTGGTGATTCTTGTCGCCGGAGTTTTGTGGATTTTTAGGGCAAAAAATAATAAAACTTCCAATCTTCCTCTTCCTACTCCCAATATTGCTCAGCAAGTTAAAAATGCCTTTCCGAATATCCCTGGTGGGGTAGAGAGGGCGAATTTGAAGGATGTAACAGGAGGAAATTCAATTGGAGTAGCTACAAGAACCGAAGTTGTTGCTAATCTTCCGGAACTCTCAGCCGGAAAGTATTATCAGGTTTTGCTTGTAAATTCTTCAGGAAAGAGTGTAAATCTGGGGAATATGAGGATTTCCAAGAGCGGCTACATTTTAGAATATAATTCCGCAAATTTTCCCGGCTACAACAAGGTCGTAATTACCCAGGGATCTACCCACGTTCTTGAAGGTTCTTTCTAACTCCAGTAGAATAGGTTAGTGCAAATTATTATTTACTCCACAACTACCTGTCCTTACTGCAAAAGGCTTAAGGATTATCTGACTTCAAAGAGTATTGGCTTTACTGAAAAGCTGATTGATGCGGATGAGGTAGCTCAAAAGGAAATGGGAGAGATTTCCGGGGGTTTTTTGGGCGTTCCTTTTACCTCGATTGTTAAAGATGATGGGACGCGCGAGAACGTTTTGGGATTTGATCAAGGTAAAATTAATTCCGTTTTAGGAATTCAACAATGATCTTTGTCAACTACAAAACTTACGAGGAAGCAAGCGGGGAGAAAGCATTAGTCCTCACGAAAATTTTGGAGGAAGTTGCCCATACAAGCCAAGTTAAAATTATTCCTGTTGTCCAAATCATTGATGCTGAAAAGGTTGTTGCGTCGACCACCCTTGAGGTTTGGATTCAACACGTTGATCCTGTAAGTTTTGGAGCACATACCGGTTGGATCCTACCTGAGGAAGCAGTAAAAATTGGCGTTTCCGGAGTTTTTTTAAATCACAGCGAGCATAAATTTGATAATTTTGATAATCTCTATACCGCCAACAAGATGGCAATGAGTGCAAATTTGAAAACATTAATTTTTGCAACGGACATACAGGAACTTAAAAAAATTTGTAGTTTGACGCCTACGTATGTGGCCTATGAGCCGGCAGAACTGGTTGGTTCAACTACAACTTCAGTGGCCCAGGCCAAACCGGAAATAATTTCGGAGGCTGCAGGAATTGCCAAAGATTTTGGTTTGCCTTTAATAGTCGGAGCCGGAATTCACTCTCAGGAAGATATCAAAAAAAGTTTGAGCTTGGGTGCGGTTGGGTTTGCAATTGCAACAAATATTGTAAAGGCGGATAATCCAAAAGAGGCCCTTTTGGAGTTGGTGGAGGGATTCAAATAAACATATGAAAGTATTTATTGGTAGTGACCATAGAGGATATGATTTAAAAGAAAAAATTGCCAGGTGGCTTTTTGAAATGGATCATGCATCTCGAGATCTTGGAGCACAAAGCCTGGATCCGCATGACGACTTCACAAAATATGCAGAGGACGTTGCCTCGCTTGTTGCCAAAAATGAGGGAAGCCGGGGCGTACTTCTTTGCGGAAGCGGTGTAGGGGTGGAAATCGTTGCCAATAAATTTGACGGAGTTCGCGCCGGGATCGGGGAAAACGTTTTACAAGTTGAGAGGGGAAGGAATGATGATGATATGAATGTTTTAGTTATTGCGGCGGATTATACGAGCGAGAAAGAAGCTAAAGCAATGCTAATTGCTTTCCTTGAAACCAAATTCTCCGGCAAAGCTCGCTACGAGAAGAGACTAGAAGAAATAGAAAAGATTGAGGCGAATAATTAACACTTCTCTGCTAATATTGATGTATGGATCTGCCCAAACTTGGTGATTTAGATATCTCTGGAAAGAGAGTTTTGCTTCGATTGGATTTAGATACCGATCCTGACCCGAACGATTTAAGAATAAAAGCTTCGGAAGAGACTCTTAATTATCTAAAGGAAAAGGATTCTCAAATAATAATTCTTGCACACAAAGGCAGGCCCGGTGGAAAAGTTGATGAGAGTTTAAGTCTAAAACCATTTCAACCAATTTTTGATAAATGGGGAGCAAAAGTGGAAGAAAACTTACGTTTTGATCCCGGCGAGGAGGATAATGATCCTGAATTTGCTAAAAAGTTGGCAACGCTCGGGGATTGTTATGTTAATGAGGCTTTTGCCTCGTCTCACCGCGAACACGCTTCAATTGTAGGGCTACCCAAACTTTTACCTCACGCGGTTGGCTTTAGATTTCAAAAAGAGGTTGAAAACCTTAGTAAAGTTTTTGAGAATCCCAAACGGCCGTTGGTCTTTGTGATTAGTGGGGTCAAGGAGGATAAACTTCAATATGTAAAAACATTTGAGAGTTTGGCAGATAAAATTTTGATTGGGGGACGTCTCCCTGATTTTTTGGGAGATGTTGCGCTTGAGAGCGTAAAACTAAGAGCTGAAAGTGAAAAAGTATTGGTGGGAAATCTAAATCAAGATAAAGAAGATATTACACTTAATACGATTGAGGTGTTTGAAAAAGAGGTTAAGGGTGCGGGAACGGTTGTTGTATCCGGACCATTGGGAAAATACGAAGAGGATGGGCACAGGATAGGAACCGAAAAAATTTTCAAGGCAGTTGCTGATTCTTCCGCCTTCAAAGTTGCGGGGGGAGGGGACACGGAAAAGGCAATCTCAAAACTTGGACTTTCAAATAATTTCGACTGGATTTCTGTCGGCGGGGGCGCGATGCTTGAGTTTATCTCCAAAAAGACTCTGCCCGGAATCGAAATTTTGAAACTTTGATTTCCAAAATGTGCTAATGTTAATAAAGACGGGGGGTGAGAAAGATGAAATTAAAGACGGTTTCTAAATGGTTGGTAGTCGTAGGAGCTATAAATTGGGGCCTCGTAGGGCTTCTTAACATTAATTTAGTGACATTATTGTTGGGTAGCTGGCCATGGCTGGTAACGGTTGTATATTTATTAGTTGGTCTTTGCGGAGTTTGGGGTGCCTACGCCATGCTAACTAACAAAAATAAGAAATAAATAGCCTTCCCCACTTTACACTTAGAATGTATACTTAAATTGTATTACTGCCATGGTTAAAGTAGGAATCAATGGTTTTGGTAGAATTGGAAGAATTGCCTTCAGAATTGGGCTTCTTAAACATTCTGATGAGATTCAATTTGCTGCGATAAATACTTCGGGGAGTATGAACACGGCAGGTTGGGCGCAGCTTACCAATTACGACACAATGTATAGAAAATTCCAGTACGAAGTACAGAGTACAGAGTACAAAGATCCAAGCAGAGTTACGGACGATGATCCGTTGATCGGGGAGCTTCTCGTTTCGGAAAAGAATGTAAAGGTTCCGGTACTTGCTCAAAAAGATCCCGCGAAAATTCCCTGGAGTAAATATGGGGTCGATGTTGTAATAGAAGCCACCGGTCATTTTACAGACGAAGAAGGTGCTAAAAAGCACGCCATCGGAGGCGCCAAGCGCGTAGTTATTTCTGCTCCAGCAAAGGGAGGCAACGTTGGAACTTATGTTTTGGGGGTTAATGAAACCGAAGGGAAGAATCCAACCGGGGAAGTGATTTCCAATGCTAGTTGTACAACAAATTGCGTCGCGCCGGTTGCTGCCGTGATTCATTCTAAATTCGGAATTGAAAAAGCGATGATGACAACAATTCATTCCTATACTGATGACCAAAATTTACAGGACGGAAGTCATAAAGATTTGCGTAGGGCGCGTGCCGCAGCAATGAATATTGTTCCAACCAGTACGGGCGCTGCCATTGCGACAACGGAAACGATACCGGAGCTAAAAGGAATTTTTGACGGAATGGCTCTGAGGGTTCCGGTTGCTACCGGTTCCATTACCGATTTTACCTTTGTCTTAAAGAGAAATGTTACAAAAGAAGAGATAAATCAGGCATTAAAAGAAGCATCAGAAAACGCCCTATATAAGGGAATATTGGCAGTTTCCGAGCAAGATTTAGTGTCATCCGACATCATAGGACGCAGCGAGTCTTCAATTGTCGACCTTCAACTAACGCAAGTAGTTGCAGGAAACATGGTTAAAGTTTTTGCTTGGTATGACAATGAGTGGGGATATGCTAACAGACTGGTGGAACAAGTTATTCGGGTAGGGCGGACTCTGGAGGGAAATTCTGCACCAACCGATCCAATTTCACTTTCTTTTAAACCGCAGTAATGGACGAAAATAAAAAATATACGAGTCATAAATTTATTAAAAATATTGCCTTCTTCGGCGATGCCGATATTTCTCCGGCCGATGAAACTTACATCGCCGCGTTTGATGTTGCTGAAGCATTAGCCAAAGAAGGATATGTAATAGTGGATGGTGGAGGGCCGGGGGTGATGGAAGCGGCAACAAGCGGGGCCAGAAAAGGTGGGGGAAAAACAATTTCTGTTACTTTTGATCCGGTAAAAGCCCCGGGGTTTGAAGGAAAATATATAGGCAACGTTACGGATAAAGAAGTTGTGACCACAAATTATATCGACCGCATGTTCAAACTTATGGAAAATGGCGATTCATTTATTATGTTTAAAGGTGGCAGCGGGACACTGAGTGAATTTGGAACCGCTTGGGTTTTGGCCAAACTTTATTACGGACATCATAAGCCTTTCATTCTTTTTGGCGAGCACTGGATTCCAATAATTGATGCAATCCGTGACAATATGAATATTGATGCCAAAGAATACAGTGTTTTTGAGATTTGCAGGAATACCGAAGAGGTCATTAGGGCAATTCAGAAGTTTGAAATGAAAATAGCTACCCGTGACCACTCTAAAGATGGCAGTGGAGACGAATATGATAAAGCTTTCACCGAGTGAGCTTCAGGAAATTGCGGGGAGAGTTCGGCGCGACGTAATTAATATGATTTACAAGGCGCAAACCGGGCATCCCGGAGGGTCACTAAGCGCCACAGAAATTTTGGTTGCACTTTATTTCGGAATAATGGATAAGGGCGATCATTTTTTTCTTTCCAATGGCCATGTTTGCCCTGCGCTTTATTCGGTCTTAGCCGAATCTGGGCATTTTCCTAAGAGTGAGCTTTCAGGATATGCAACGCTTGGATCGGAACTCCAGGGACACCCGGAACGGACGAGACTAAAAGGGATAGAAAATACTTCAGGGCCACTCGGACTTGGTCTGGCGCAGGCTGCCGGCTACGCGGTTTGGAAAAAAGATTCTTTCATCTATTGCATGACATCCGATGCCGAGCATGATGAAGGAAATCATTGGGAGGCGGTGAACTTTGCGGCGAAATATAAACTTTCGAATTTAATTCAGTTTGTTGACCGCAATAGAGTTCAAATAGAGGGAACGGTTGAAGAAATTATGCCGCTTGGAAATTTGAGGGAAAAATATTTAGCTTCTGACTGGAACGTTTTGGAAATCGACGGACATGATTTTAGCGAGATATTTAGGATTGTAGAGGAGGCTAAATCTTTGAAAACCGCCCCCTCTGTAATAATTGCCAATACAACTTTTGGAAAAGGCGTTTCGTTTATGGAAAATAATCCCGATTGGCACGCAAAAGCGCCAAATAAGGAGGAGTATCAAAAAGCTATGGAGGAACTTAAATGATGAAATCAATTCGTGACGGGTTTGGGGAAGCCCTCGAGGAGTTAGGAAAAAGGAATAAGGATGTAGTGGTTTTAACAGCAGATCTTGCGGATTCAACCCGTGTAAAAGGTTTTGCGGATAAGTTTCCAGACAGATTTTTTCAAGTTGGAGTGGCCGAACAAGCACTTGTTACCGTTGCTGCCGGAATGGCGGAGGCCGGAAAAATCCCTTTTACAACCTCCTATGCAGTTTTTTCTCCCGGGCGAACCTGGGAACAGATAAAAGTTACAGCCTCCTTAAATAATGTTCCCGTAAAAATTGTTGGGGCGCACGCAGGTTTTGGAGCCTCGATGTATGGTGCGACTCATGAATCTTTGGAGGATATAGCCCTCATGCGTGTAATTCCGAATATGGTTGTCGTTTCTCCTTGTGATTATGAAGAGGCCAGAAAGGCAACTATGGCAATTGCGGAAAACGGAAAGCCTTCTTATTTAAGACTCGCCCGGCAAGAATCTCCAATCATCACGAAGTTCGGAGACAAATTTGAAATTGGAAAAGCAAATATTTTGCACGAGGGACGCAATCCGCAAGTTGCAATAATCGGAACGGGGCCGATTCTTGCGGAGGCCTTGGAGGCTGCGAAAGAGTTGAAGGAGAGCGAAATTGAGGTTGTTGTAATTAATTTGCATACAATTAAACCAATAGATGAACAAGCATTGATCCATTATGCAAAAATAACCGGGGGAGTTGTGACGGTTGAAGAGCATCAAATAAACGGGGGAATGGGATCTGCCGTTGCCGAGGTTCTCGCCCGCAATTTTCCGGTTCCAATAGAATTTATTGGGGTCCACGATTCTTTTGGTGAATCAGCTCTAAACCCCGATGAACTCTGGAAGAAGTTTGGCTTAAAGAAAGAAAACATTATTGAAGCTGTAAAGAAAGTAATTCTCCGGAAGAATTCATAAAACTAAGGGCAGGGTGCGAACTCACAATTTGGCCCGGTTCTTCCAACTGAAGAGCCATCAGGACAAACTTTTGCTTCCAGAGTACAGGCTTTTTGTGCTGGAGTTGGGCTTGCAGAGATAGTAGATTCTGTGAACTTAAAAGTGGAGAGGATTTGATTTGCTAAGTTTCTAAAATCTTGGCCGCCATTAACTTCCCAGTTTTTACCAAATCCACTTTGAATTCCAACAATGTAAATATTTCCGTTGGTCTCAGCGATTCCGATAAAATTAAACGATTCTCCCAGTACCATATCAGTTTGCCATGCTCTGCCTTGTGTGTCTGTATAAGTTTTAGGATCAAGGGGAGAGGAACCGGTTCCTGATTTAATGTTTATTCCTGATTTATCAAATTCTTGTTTTGAGTAAATTGTAAGAGATATGTTAAATAAAGCCATGGCGCACGGATCGTTTTGTAGGCTTCTTTCTTGCTGCCCCTTAAATATTTTTTCACAACTTGAAAGATATGTTTGGTTATCAAAGAAACTGATAAGTCCATTTTCGGTTACTAATGTATTTAGGTTTTCAGGATATTTAAATGAATATTGGTTTTTGGCAAACGAACCTGTGTATGTTTTCCAATTTGCAGTTACGTCAGGCGTGGCTAAAGGGGTGGGAGAGGGGACAACTATAGTTTGTATCTTCGGCCAGTAGTTTTTGTAACCAAAATAACCAACTACCGCTAAAGCTATTAAGATCAAAATTATGATTGGTACAAAACCTTTTTGCTTCATTTCTTCTAGAAACTACAGCTTATCATTGTGTAAAAATCTTTAAGAAAAGCGGTTTGAGATGAATTAATCATCGACCAATTTGATAGGCCCGCTTTCCACAATTTTCCTGATGCATACCAAGCAACCGCCAATCCTTCGGGGGAAGATTTAGGTTCGCCGATAGGGGTAAATGTAAATGCAGTATGACCATTAATATTGGTTTGTGTCGCAGTCACAAGTTGGGAAACGTTCTGGTACTCTTGCTTCCAGAAATTGTAGTAAGCGTCCGCGTACGAACCATTGGTATAAGGAATGCTTTGAACTATTGTGACTGTAGGTTGGTAGCCTGTGTCTCTATTGTAGGTTAACGTTCCATATTGATTTGATTCCCATTTTGGAGGGAGACATAATTTTAGTCCGTCCTGAGTTGTAAATTTGACCCACGCAGTAGGTGCTGTAAACTTATCCTCCTTCGTCGAGGCTTCAGAAGGATAAGTAAACTTAAAAGTGGAAAGGATTTGGTTGGCGACCTCTTTTCTGGTTGGATCATTTGAAACATAAATTTCAATGAAATCTTTAGTGCCCACTTGAGCTGAATATATGTCAAATTTAGCGCCAGGAATCACTATCTTTTCCACCGTCTGATTGTCGAGTGTTGTTTGAGTGACCATTTTTTTATCGTAGGTAGGTTTAACCTGAAATATTTCAAGATTAATGTACCTTTCAATGTACGGTTCCGATGCGTCGGATTTGTAGATAAAGAGATTTCTTGTTGTTGGGTCCGCTTCTTTGTTGCCAGCACCGGCTGATTGAAGTCCAGTGGTAAATGAGGCTGGATATTTAAGAGAATAGAGATATTTTGTATTTGTGTAAGTTTTCCAATTTGTTGTTGGGTCGGCCGTGACTGAGGGGGCAGGGGAGTAAACAACTATTTTTTGTATCTTCGGCCAGTAGTTTTTGTATCCAAAATATCCAACAGCAGCTAAGGCTATTATTAAAACCAAAATTATGATTGGTGCAAAGCCTTTTTGTTTCATTGTGGACATGGTGCAAATTCACAATTTGGTCCGGTTCTCCCCACAGACGAACCATTGGGGCAGACTTTTGCTTCCAGAGTACAAGCTTTTTGGGTTGGAACAGGACTTGCAGAACTTGTCGCCCCAAAAAATTTAAAAGTGGAGAGGATTTGGTCGGTTATTGTTTTATAAGAATCATTAGTGTATAGCTGCGTTATTGAATAAGTATTTTTGCCGTCGGATAAGTAGATTGTAGTGTAATTACCAAGACAATTACCTGAGTACCGGAAGGCATTTATGCCAGCAATGACCACATTTGATATTGCGCTTACGCTGGTGCAATTTTCTTTTGAGTTTTGTGCAGCTTTTCCAATCTCTGTTTTAGGGTCTGATTGAAATGTTGATCCAAGTTTTGTAACAGAAAATGAGTACCCATCTGAAAGTTCGGTTTGTGTTTTTCCTGAGGCCAACTGCGCGGGGCCAATGTAAGTGAATCTTATACTTTCAAATCCTACCCCCGCAGCTCCAGTATCGGATTTTAGTCCGTCAGGATATTTGAACGAGTAAGTATTTGTTGGATTTGTATATGTTTTCCAATTTGCAGTTGGGTCGGTTGTGGCTGTTGGGGTGGGGGAAGCTTGAGCTTGATATTTTGCCAACATGCTTTTTAATTGTTGGTTTTGATAATAAAGGAAAATAATAACTCCAAGGGACATTAAAACAAAAATGGCCATGCTGACGATTGTGACCCAGTGATTATCCTTCACGGGCGGGGGAACCGAGGGAGGATTTCCGACAACCGGATTTATAGGATCCATAGAAATATTGTACACTATATGAGGTAAAGCCTGCCATGCGAGAAACTATTAATAAAATTTTTGTTAGAGGAAAGGGTGTGCTTGCACTTGATTGGAGTTCAAAAACGATCTCCAAAAAATTTTCTGAGGTCGGTTTAACTTCCACCCCGGAACTGAACCGGGTTTACAGGCAAATGCTTCTTACAACTCCGGGGATAAGGGAGTTTATAAGCGGAGTTATCTTACACGACGAAACTATTCATCAAAAACTTGATTCGGGAGAAAGTTTTCCTGAATTTTTGATTAACAAAGGAATTGTAGCAGGAGTGAGAGGGGATAAAGGCGGCGAAAAATTTAGAGAAACTGACCAAGATATGAGCGTCGGACTCGAAGATTTGGATAGCCGTCTAAAAGAATGTGCCTCAACGGGAATGGATTTTAGCAAATGGAGAGCCGGATTTAAAATTAGCGGAATTTATCCGTCAAAAGATTTTTTGGAAGAAAGCATTAAAATACTTGTCGAGTTTGCAAAAATTTCTCATAAAAATAATTTGGTTTCGTTTGTTGAGCCCGACGTGGAAATGGACGGTAATCATACAACAGCTAGGTGCGCGGAAGTTACCGGCAAGGTTTTGAGTTTACTTTTTAAGAAATTAAAAGATGAAGGAGTTGACGTTACAAAGGTTATTTTGAAAACAAACATGATTCTTCCCGGCGCAGGAAGCGGGGTGGTTGCGGCTCCTTTGGAAGTGGCTAATACAACACTTAGGGTTTTTAGAGAGTCGGTTCCGCCA
>Ga0187886_1000714_pt1 | contig 36590 bp, 44 predicted proteins | sample June2016WEW_20_1_FD_133001 | JGI IMG/M metagenome (GOLD analysis project Ga0187886, IMG submission 133001) | Peatland microbial communities from SPRUCE experiment site at the Marcell Experimental Forest, Minnesota, USA - June2016WEW_20_150 | ecosystem: Environmental > Terrestrial > Soil >...
AATACTTCAAACACTGGAAGGTTAATGAAATTTTCCCAGTCAATAACATAGGCATTGTAACTTCTAGAGACGATTTAACGATAAAATGGACACCTGATGAAGTTTGGCAAAGCATTTCTGATTTTGCAAATCTAGATGTTGAATCGGCACGAGCCAAATATAACTTAGGAAAAGATTCTTTGGAATGGAAGGTTTCCACTGCTCAAGAAGACCTTAAAAAGACTGGGTTGAGAAGAGAATTAATAGTTCCAATTCTCTACAGACCATTTGACATAAGATATACTTACTATACTGGACATTCCAGAGGATTTATGTGCAGACCAAGGTCAGACATCATGAGTCACATGATGCAGAAAAATTTGGCTTTACTGGTGATGAGACAAGTTTCCTTGGATGAAGATTACACACACTTTTTTGTTTCAGAATCTATAGTTGACAACAGAGCAATGTTAAGTAGCAAGGGCATTATTCAAATTCTTCCGCTTTACCTTTATGACCGTTCTGGCAAAAAACCAAATATTTCTCAAAGTTTCCTAAAGGAGTTGAAAAAGAACTACAACAAGGATGTTACAGCGGAAGATATATTCTACTATGTATATGCTATTTCTAATTCCAATACATACCGCAATAAATATTCTCATTTTTTGAGACAAGATTTTCCCCGCATTCCATTTACAAAAGACTATTCGATTTTTAAATCGCTGTCTGAAATAGGCGCGACTTTGGCTAACCTACACCTAATGAAGGAAAAGCTTGATTCCTCCACAAAGTTTGATATTCAAGGTTCAAATATCATTGAGTTTGCTAAATTGGAAGGCGAAAAAGTCTTTATTAACAAAAACCAATACTTTGACGGAATTAAAGAAAACGAATGGTTTTTCCACATAGGCGGTTATCAGGTTTTAGAAAAATGGCTAAAAAGTAGGAAAAACAGAGAATTACGTAGTGAAGAAATAGAACAATTCATTCAAATTATCGAAATAATCAAGAGAACCATCGTTTTAATGGAGAGACTTGACCACACCCCATTTCTTACTACGCCAATTATCGCTCAGGAATGATTTGTTTTAGTTTATTTTCTTTGCTTCGGTTGCTTTCTTGATTAGCGACTTCCAATTCTCAGGTGTTGAACCATCGGAGATTTTTGCTTGTTGTGCTGGAGTCTTTCCATCGAGTGCCATGTGTGGTCTTAAGAAGTTGTAGTAGATTTGTATTCCCTCCATCATTGTCTGTGCTGTTGCTTCTTCGTCTAGTCCTCGCATAACTTTGCTTCTTTGTCTTATCGTTTCATGCAGTCTTTCAACCATGTTATTATTTGAACGGTCTCTTATGTTTGGGACTCTCACATGCTCCGTTCTAGGAGCTTTCAAAGTGAAAAACTCTTTCGTTACCGCATCTTGATATGACCTCAATCCATCAGTCACTACAGCCATAGGTCTCATTTGCGAAACGCTTGAGGCTTGAGCCAAAACCTTTCGTGCATCAGCAATTTCTCTCTTCTCTGTTATCTGAGTGGCTAATCAATATCTGCTTTGGTTATCTATTACGTTCCATGCCCATCTCTGGTTCTCATGGTTGTCTAGGTTTCTTACGTTTAGTACCATTTCGTCTGAATGCCATATTCCACTAACTTTCGGCACCAGTTGGTCGGCGTATTCCTTTAGGAGTTTAATGTATTTTCGTATCCACTTGTAAACTGCAACATGGCTAACTTCTACGCTGTAAAACTGCTTTAGGTGGTCAACAATAGCCCTCATGCTAATCCCCTTGAAGTACAGGTCTAAGGCTACCGTCACGGTTTGAGGAGTAGCCTTCATCTTCTCGAACCCTTCATCAACAATGAAGAACCGCTCACAACCTTTGCAGAAAAACCGTTGAACCTTTCCTCTCTGTGTGCTTCTATATCCTCTCTTAACTATGTGTTCTGACCCGCAAAACTTGCATACTAAAGTCTGTTCTTCTGGTTCGCATAGGTTTTCTTCCTCGCTTTCCAAAGAATATGTGCTTCTTTGATTTAACTCATACTGTGCAACCGCATGAATATGTTTGCATGTAACATGATTAAGCGTGAAGTCGGGGCACTCGCAAACCCACTCTAAGCCTTCCTTAAATACGATATAGTGACCATTTCCGCTTTGAGACCAAACTCGGTAAGTGACATCGCTTATCTTGTCCACTTTGCCTTGAGCAAGGAGAGAGTAGGCGCGAACTTTGCGAGTGTTTGAGGTTCTCATTTTATTCACTATGTAGCTACAATGTAGCTACAATGTAATAAACCTTTTGGCATTAAAGCTAATATTTAGCTATTATGTAGCTAATTTCATACACAAAGTATTTATTTTGTGAATACAATATAGCACTCATGAACGAGCAGATTGAAGTAAAGGCTAAAGCATTTCAAGTAATAGACAGAACAGTAAAATCCTCTGGAAATTCTGGACGAGTCTACTTGCCAAAAGAGTGGGTCGGCAAGAAGGTAAAAGTTCTTTTGCTCGAACCAATAAATAATGAAGGTAGGTAGTCAAGCAATGGAGAAGAGAAAGGAGGTATACGTAAGTTGGCTTCATTAGATTCTAACATACCACCATCTAAATTTGAGACAAGAAAAGAGTTTTTAGAACATCTATACAACATGATGGTTACATCTTTTGAGACCACAGAAAACACTTTTGGAGAAACCAGAGGAAGACCAAGACTACTAAAAACATTCATTATGGAAAGCAATCAGGGTTTACTCGAACAAACCGATAGTTTTGACGTGGTACTTCATAAAACAAAGACAGCGCTTCCAGAAATAGATATTATCACGCTTGAACATAATGGTATACGTGCAAGGTTTTATGTAGATACCTCTGATAGGCGTTTTTGGCTGTTACATACAAACGACCTTGCAAAGCATGCACGATACGTTTTCGATAGGTTAGTTTATTCGCCTAAAGCAGCATTTGACAAAGTTTGGCTTCCTATGCAGATGATACAGAAAGTGGCTAATCTGCCTAGGAACTCTTTTAGAGGGTTCGGTTTAGAATATACGGATTTCTTTGCACTTAACCGTGAACTTGAACAATCAGTTGCAGAATTGAAGATGAGGGTTTCTGGAGCTAGTTCAATAGATGCTCTTAATGCATTAAGGACTGAAGAAAAAATAGAAAATTCCTTAGCCTATTCTATGGTGAGAGTCAAAAGAGGAGACCCGCAAAACTATGTGATTGATGAGTTAGGCTATGCTGGTCGGTTTACAGCTATAGGTGGTTCATCAATAGATGATTATATGAGTTTGATTGAAATTACGAGAAGAATATACAAGAATACTTTAGAGGCGATTGAACGCAATAGCTTAGGTATTAAGCAGGTTGAAAACCGAACACTTGTTGAGGGGCAAGCTTTTGACCTTGTTTTGAAGAGGGAGATTGAGGACATCGGTTTATTTGCTGATATTCTTTCAACTTCCAAGAAACCATTCAGGTTGTGGGGATTGAAAAATAAGATTTCAAAGGATTATTTCCAAGTTTTTGGAGTTGATTTGCATACTGGGGACTCGCTTAACCTTGAAATATCAGACCATCTAATTCGCGTTTATTTGCCTAAGGGGTCTTGTGGAAATACGGTATTGAGACTTTACACGAATCTTCAACATTATTTTGATTCTAACATAAAGCTTAACGATGAACCACTTCAAATAATGGAGTAATCGGAGAGAATTAGATTGCAGCCATGTGGACATACAAAACTGATGAATAGCATAATTGGCATGTGCAAAAAGAATCTTAATTGGATTTCAGTGTTATCTGACCCTGAACTGAACTACGAGGTGCAAATCATTGAGCAATCTATAAGCACTTCGTCAGGCGAAGTTGTTAAGCCTGACATAGTTGCTGCTTCCAATAGGCAGCTTCACTCGCTTGTTTTTGAACTAAAAGGTGGGAAGATACTCAAGGTAGACCAATTAGAGAGATACGCAAGTTTAACAGCAAGCGACTTGTTAAGATGGGTTACAGTTTTTGATAGGTCTCATTTAGAATTTGACGTATGTATATGTGACCTTGCTGAAAATCACACCTTAATCAAACTCGTAAATAACCAAAAATTCCCGATGCTCATTTTCGGCTCAGATTTCTTAAGCAAGGAAGGGATGTTCAAAAGAGCGAAACTAAATGACGCTTTCAAACAGCCTATGAGTTTGAAGGGCAAGTCTCAGCCGCTTTCTTATTATCCGTTTTCTGATGAGGATTCTACTCCGTATATTGCTCTACATGTGGTTCAAGCTCTGTTATCGATTGTTCTAAAAAACGCGCAACGTGGAATAGACTTTTCAGAGGATGAACTTTTTGCTTTTGATGATGTTATTGCTGAACGGTTTAATTATGTTTGGAAGGTTCTTTCAATCGAACATAAGAAAGCACTTAAATTGAAAATTAGTGATGCTACAAAGAGGTTTTTGGCTAAGGACGAAGTCAAAGAAGCCTTGGGGATTATTCAACAAAAGGAAGGTTACAAGATTGCAAAGAACCTTGCGCAATTCAAGAAAATGGCAGAAAAATATATTGAAGAATTGCAGACGCAAACGCCATTAAACGAATTTTATAACCTCTCTAATTTTTAACAGTTTAGCTTTCTTATTGTGAAAAGTGCCTATGGTTAACATGGACTACTCCTATCCATGCGAGCGCCGAAGAGTTAACAGAACCAAAAAAGTCTCTATCATTCGATAGCCCCAACGTATGAAAAGATTTACATATTCATTTTTAGCAATATAAAACTGGGGATTTAGTATGGCCGAAGAGAAGTTCCCAATTTCGGAATCGCTGAAAGTAATACAGGGTATAACAATATACAAGACCGAAAGCTGGTGGGAAGCTGTTATTCTGCTTGAGTCATTTGGAAGAAAACAGATTGCTACCTATTTGTGGAACAAGAAAAATGACCAATGGAAAAGAAGGCAAAAATTTGTCGTGCACAAAAAGAATGATTGGTCGCAAATCGTCGCAGCCGTCGAGAAGTTGCTGCCACAACTGCCTTGAACCATCAAATAACTTAAGAGCTAAAACCAAAATACATATAGCTATAAGGAGTTGGAGCCAAAACCGTGTCGTCAATTAATATTTTGGACCTGTATGAACGATTTGGCAATTTTTTTGAAATCGACTGCAAATATGGAGACATTTATGAAATTGGGGAAAAAATTGACAACACAATTGACCCAGACACTATTGTCCCTTTCGCTGGCAAATATTTTTCGTACAAACCACAACCGAATTCGACAAAAGCACAGCCAAATCTCATAGTTCTTCAGAGATTTGTCAGCAAACAATTTGAATTAAAATTGGTGGCAAAAGGCTACAAACTAAGAAAATGGGGATATTGTGCGTACAGAATAGAAGATGCTGCACTTCAACCTCATAAAGATGTTTTTGAAATCTTTAGAGGATTTGTTTATCGCGTTCTAATACTGGAGGAACAGCTTTCGCTCTGCATTGACCCACACCTTGTCCTAGAAACGAGGTGCTCAATTCACAACCTAGTGCAAAAAGGAATACCCCTTGACGAATTGGATGATTTTTCAGTTCGATACGACATCGCAAATGAAAACGGAATAAATGGATACTTAATCGACACATTTAAGACGTCAACTGAAGAAGTTTTCTGCAAAGTTAAAGGGTATCGAAAAGTCGAAGGCAAACCCCAAGAAGAAATCATAGCGCCAGATAAGGTCTTCCCAGAAGCTAGACCAGAACTTCTTCAGAAATTTATCTTAAGGCTGGGTTCCTCTTATAGTATAATAGACTTGCAGCGTAGACTTTCTTACTTAGATAGTACAACGGCTTCGCGCGACCGATTTCGTGCTACTTTGGACATAGTCACTAAGCTCAGCACAGAAATTTTTCCTTTGAAGTTCGGAAATTTCGTCGTAAATGTTAAGGTACAACCGATAATTGTTAAGTTGTGATGCAATGTCGTCTCTTATTGGAAACAAAATTAAAGAAGAGCCGAATCTTCTTTTTGACAAAACAGATACTTCAGCTTCTCACCCACAAGTCTACTGGGGACTTAGAACATACGGGCCCTATGACAAAGAAATGCCAAACCTTAAACTCGCAATAGTATCTCCGCAAGAGAAAATGGACTTAGTCCGAGGAATAATTACCGGGTTGAACAACGGGACACCAATTCTTCCAGGTGGCATGCCTCGATTCTTTAGGTGTAAAATAGAAGAACAAGTAAAAGAATGCATAGCACCATCTACTAGTGTTGACGATTACGAAAAAGCCGCATTACAATTCTTGAAAAGCACAGACTACAAAGACATAGACGTTATTCTCGTTTATATTCCGAAAACAAGCAGATACTTTACGAATACTCCTTACTATCGTCTGAAATCATTGTTTACATCACATGGTTTCCTTACTCAAATGATAACACAGACCGCCATAGACAATTTGAAGTGGTCCTACCTAAATCTAGCTACTGCTATCTATGCCAAGGCTGGAAGAATCCCATGGGTTCTTTCAAGCGAAATGAAAAATACTGACATGATTCTTGGCCTCTCAATATCAAATGTCGTGACCTACAGGAATAAAGCAGGCGGTTTTCCCAAATTTGTGGGATGTGCAAATGTTTTTGATAATCATGGAAAGTGGATGTTTCTCGAAGGAACTGCAAACTTGTATGAACGAGATAAACCGACAAGACTTGAACAGTTTAAGGAGCTGGTCAGCAACGCTTTGGAAAAGTATAGAGCCGTCAAGAAAACATTTCCGAAGAACATAACTATTCATTATTATAAGAAATATAGCAAAGAAGAGATTCGTTCAGCAAAAGCTATTCTTAGCGATGTTGCTGGTGACTGCAATTTGACCTGCGTTTCGATAGACACGTCTCACCCATTCCGGCTCTACGACAGAAAGACTGGCGACGGGAGTTTCCCGAGAGGGGCGTACGTTTATCTTGGAAGTAATGAAGCCTTATTATCAACCACAGGAGAGACACCGATAGCAGGAAGAAGGATGGGGACACCCAAACTGTTAGACATTAAAATCCTTCAAAGAGCAAACCAATTCTTGGGCAAAGATGGAACCGATGAGATAGTCAACCAAGTCTTTGCCCTAACTAAGCTCGACTGGGCTACTGCAACACCCATGATTCGCGAACCAGTCACCTTACAATTCTCAAGAGCTATTGCCTATTTAACCGCTGCAATGTCTGAGCAAGAATGGAAGGGCATTACAAGTTCGGAAGTTAGCCCAATACTGAACAACCGACCATGGTTTATCTGAGGCATCACAATGGAAACCCATGAAATGGTCGAACAGATGATAACTGATAGAATAGAAGAGGAGCTCAAAAGGAAGGAAGACTTCTCAAGAGACCCACTAGGTTATTCTCTTTACTCGTTCTTCCTACTGAAAAATGGAATAAGAACCCCAGAAGTCGAAAATCTAACTGATTGGATGAACTCCTGGGTTGATGACATCATTAACCAAAGAAAAATATCCAGATTTGTTGATAGAGACTTTAGCTCAGCTTTATTTTCTTATTATTGTCTTAGGAAATTCCGACGTTTAAAGAAAAAGGTACAGCTTGCGAGCTTTGACCAGCTATTGTCTTCTTATGTTGAAAGTAATCGCTTTTTTGATAGTTTTACTTTTTCAGCCATTATCCTAATCGGCATGCTTGATATGAAAGATGAAATAGACAATTATTCCAACGTCATAAATCGTCTGAAGAATGACGTCGAACGGGAAACAGTGTTTAATGACGCTAAAAACCTTGTTTTTGCTTCAATCTTTTTTGAACAACTGGGCTCTGGAGACTACCTAAAAAGGATAGTTGATTTCTGTTGGAAAAAACTAATGGATAACAGCATTCCCAGTTATGACGAACTCTACTTTGCATGGGTTCTCTGGAAATTTCGGAAGCTTAGAGAAGAGAGAGACCTTCCGAAAATACGAGAGTTCACAGATTCGACCATTACCAACGGTCGAAAATTCTTGCATAAAGAGCCAAGAGATGAATCCATAGAAGAAATTTACGGTTCAGACATCAAAACAAACCGAATAGGATTCAACTTATCGAAAATAGCCTTGGGTGTCTTTTTGGATATTCTGAAGGACTATCTTCAACGAACGGTGCGAGTGACAAGAGAAGAAATGTCGCGAAAAGACATTCCAGTATGGATAAGAAGTTCCTCACTTATTGCCTCAATCCTGCTCGTCTCCGAAATCCCCATTCTGTGGGCAAGTTTTGGTTTCGGGTTAGTCAGAAGAGCAACTTTAAACACTAGTAATCTAACATGGCAATCATTCTGGCCCGCAGGTGCACAATATCTAATCAACGCGTCAATATTTTTAATCGTTATGGGCTTCGCAGTAATTTCGGTTAGCTTACTGTGGGACACGGTCTACAAAGGCTATACCGACGCCAAAATTGTGAAAAACAATCTCACTCAGAGGTTAACAAACCGTTTTTTTGATTTCTTTGTGATACTCTTGACGATTGCTGCCGCAATATTCGGCCTATAGACAGAGTTTGCCAAATAAACTGCAATTTAACGAGAAAACTAATTGAGAATGCGCGTCAAAACCATACGATTGGGAGGTCACATGATGGCTTTCGCGTGATGGATTCTTCAATTTTACATTCCATGCGCTTTTCACAAAAGTTATTTACGAAATCGATGGGGTAAGGTTTACACTGTCGTTTAAAACTGTCACGCGGCGATAGTACGTCATTTTGGAGGCAATCTTGATTGAAAGATGAGTTTTCCATTTTTATTCAAAAAATCTCTTCCGAAAGGACCAATTTTATCAGTTTCTAATGGTCCTTGAAGTTTAAGCTCTAACTGGTCAACGCTTAATCCGGTTGCTGGAACAGCCCAAAGTTCGTGAAGCCTTTCAACAGTGTTAAAGATTATATGATAGCAACCGTCGTCTTTAACATAGTCTTTCCCGCCTTCAATTCCGTAATCATCGCCTCTTTCGGTCCAACCATTTCTCCGCTTAACCATAGGTTTTGCCTCCGTTTTTTCTTGATAGCCTAATTATGCCAAAAGCGTTTAAAAGATTTTGCGCGCGTGGGTACTTGGCATCGTTTCTTTGCGACCCAGGTAAAGGTTTTTTGGGAGTAATGCGCGGCACACTAATTATAAACCAGGCTGTCGAAGGTTCTGTCAAGTCTTCATCGGTTTTGGGTTCATGTAAATTTTCGTCGGATGACTTTTGTTCTGCTTAGAGGCATTTTTTTCAAATCAAGTTTCCTTAATTTTCCCTTGCTTAACAATAGTAGTAAATGGGTCTTCTTTTGCGATTTTGAATTTTATTGTGGAGACTGTCTTTTTTCCAAATTTTCCAGATGCATCGACAACTAACAGTTTTAAACCACCTTCACCTTTTTTTGCTCTTACAACAGCAACCACAAACTCGATGTCGATATGATAGCTGAAAGCAAAGAACTTTCCGATTTTGTTAAGTCAACAATTGAAGCTATTGAAGCTGGCTTAAAAAAAGGGTATCAAGTTAGTTCCGCTCGTTTTAATAATATACCTCTTTGTGCTTTAAAAACTAACGTAAGCCCAAAACAAAGGCAAGTCTTAAATCTCCATAGCGTAGAATAAAGAAATGAGGGTATTAGATAATTTGTCGTCACCTTATAAAAGTTTCAAGAAGCCTTCAAGCCTTCAAGCCTTCAAGAAGCAGAAGGAAGATGTCCATTCTGTGGCACCGTAATGGACGAAAGTAAATCAGTGGCTTACCATGATGTTTTCTATTCGTTTGACTTTCCTTTGTATTTGTGCATGACTCCTCATTTTCATGGATTCTTCAGGTGGTTAGGGGGTGAAAAGGGACACGTTAGAGTGATGTTTCCGCAGATATGCAACAAATACGGAAAAATCATCGGGCACGCTGACAAAAACAATGTATACGCTGAATCTGAGTTGATGACAATTACATGTCCACATTGTAAGTTTATTTGGGAAGAACTTAACATCCCATATCGGAATGAAACCTACTGTCCAAGGTGTAGCCTAAGTAGGATAGAATTAAAAGATTTTAGGTGAAAAGCGTGGATGATAAAGCCAAGCTCGAAGAATGGCGAATGAGAATTGTCGAAAGGCTTAATCTCTTTTTATTTATCAACCGAAAAGTAACAGTCACTTGGAAAAGACTTATCAACCGTAGAGGTAACAGAACCTTGTAATAGAATATATAACAGGGAAAAATTCCACATCAAGATACCAGAACCATTTCATTTGAGTTTTAGCTTTTCTCTCTCGCTCGCGTTTCCTACTTACTATCTCTAAGCCAAGAGAGGACTTTGGCGACACGGGAATAACCCAACTCACTCTCGGCAGCAATTAAGCTCTCACGTCTAATGTAAACCTCATCTAATGTCGGATGCCAACCGAAAGGAGTCAAGACATTTCTGTAAAGTTTACCAATTGTGGGTAATTTAGGGTTAATTATGCAGCCTATTTATGCTCTTCATTCTCAAATTGAATCTTGAAATGGGAATTACGCCGGAAATGGTCTGATGATAATATTTTTGTGCAAGTTCGCTTTTGACTTTCATGAAGGACAATAAATATTTTGATAGGGTGTTTTATGCTCGACATTCCAGTTGTGTATGCCATAACCCAATTCTCATTATGTTCACACGTGAAGCCCATTTCACCTTAAGGTATTGCAGACTATATCGACCGCGTCAACAATTTTGCGTTCGGGCTTCTTCACTGTTCTTACATCCATTTCTCATTTGTTCAACCTTTAATTGAATTCTTGCTCATTTCAAATAGTGAGGGAGATTTCTTTTCTCGTCTAAGTTGTAGCCGAATCTCCCAATAGCAGCCCTCATTTTCAAATCAAATCTCCTTTTGAATTGTTAACCGGACTATTGACAAATCTCAAAATCAATTGTATGTTGGTTTCAAGAGTAACTTTATCAATGTAATGGGTTAAAATGGAGCTATTCGTAACATCCCTAACAAGGTTAATTGCATACAGCTTGCTGACGATACCATGGTAATCTTTGCAAAGTGTGTTCACAAAAAATCTTTCAAGGTCTTCGCCATCCATCCAAATTTTTATCCATTGAACGTTTTCCTCATTCAAACACTCAAACATACGTTGTCTTTCCCATTTTGAAGCCTCAGACGGCAATGATACTGATAAGAGGCTCATTGGGAACCAAAGTATATGGCGTGTTAAATCCGCTTCCAATCGTTCATCGATTTTCGAAAGGTCGGCAACGAGCATCTGAAAATCGGAAAAATAGGTTTCACAGAAAGACTTGATTGCTTCTATAACCCTTTTTTTTCCACAATTCTCCGTAAAACGCTTCCAATTCTCTTCCTTAAATATTAAAGGAAGTTTATCCGCATGAATAGTTGCAATATTGTCAATTTGGCTCCATAAGTCTTCACGAAATTTAAGCACATATAATAAACCAAGTAAGGTTATGCTCCAAGGTTTTTGAGCAGGCCCGTTTTTGGATTTTCGTGGCTCTTCAGCTCTTTGTATGAATGACTGTTTTCTTAAACGTACTAATAGCCTGTCTATTAATTGAGGGTAAATGTCGAAAGGCTTAATTTTTTGTGTCATGAAAAATTCAGTAGACAAACTTTCCTCTAATTTGAGATAGATATCGTAAGACCATTCGACCCCTTCCGTTGCTAGAAGCTCGAGACAAAGTAGCTCTATTAAATAATTTCTTTGATGATTATTAAGGGTTTTTAATTCAGGCGAAGTCAATTTGCTATCCTCACTTTTTTGAGTTTTTTTAGGTACACCCATTTTCAGCGGGATTTTCTGTGAATAAAAAATATCTACGGCTTGGGTACATTTGTTTTCAGAATCTGAAATCAATATTTGGAGCGTTGCGGTGACCTAATGTCTTGCACAAACAAATCAAACAATCGTTATCCTCTTGGAGAGTCGAAAGGAAAACTTCGCCTAAACATGGTTCTTGAAGGAGAAACAGCAAGAATGCTTGTTGAACTTCGAGTTAGAGGAATAGTGAGAAGTTACGCAGATGGAGTAAATCAAGCCATTCAGATGTTTCATAATGAAATAACTGAACGGGACTTACGCTCTGCCCGTTTCCAAACTTTTCAAGCTGCCAAAGAAGAGACGGGATAACTATGGGAAATCCTTTTATAATGAAAGTACATATTAACATACAATCATACAATCATATCGATGTCTGGATTGTGGAGGAATGCTATTGATAAACCGACGATGGGTTCCAGTTATCGTTCGTTTCGGCAAACAAGAATTTGAAAACGTGAACGCGTACTGCAAAAAATACACCCTGATAAGAAGCGACCTCATAAGGGAGTCCACTCGAGACCGAATAACCAATACCGACCCTACTACAGGCGCCCTGAAACAGAAAGACGGTGTTGTTGACTTAACTCCCTTGATTGATAGCATCGCAGCGTTCGGTAAGAAACTCGAGAATCTTGAAAAGAAACTCGATTCACAATCAGAATGTAAAGAAATCAAACAATCAAACGGAAAAAAACGAATTGCCGAAATTATTTTACAAGAATTAGAAAAAACCAAAGAACGTACAACTTCAGAAAAGTTACTAGAGCGGATAAAAAGCATAGACCCCTCATTAGAAAATTTACTTTATGCACCATGTGCCAACGGCTTTGCAGTTTATGAAGAAGTCCTCATGGACCTTCACCAACAAAAAATGCTTTTCAGACATCCGAGCGGGATAATCGAGCCCACAGGAGCTGTTAAGAATGCATAAGGGAAGAAGAACTGACCGACCAAAGCTTCCGCCAATTTTACAAAATTATAGCGACTACATATATTCAACGTACAGCGAAGCTACCGCGGAGGGATACATTTACTGGCCTTTGCGACTTCATGAGTTCTTAAATGAAAAAGGAAGAAGCCTTGAGAAGATGACGTTTGAAGATTTGCAGTTTTATTTAAATGAGCTTACAACACGCAGAAAAAGGAAAGAAATCATGCAGAGTACAGTTAAAACTGTGGCTAAAACTTTGAGAACTTTTGCCGAATGGCTTATGGACCAGCGCATAATGGATTCCTCTGAATTCTACAAAATAGACAAATACGTAGAGAAAATTCCCGGTGGTGACATAGGCGACGATGACAAACAAGCGTTGACCAAAGAAGAGATATCAACAGCTTACAGGAAACTGCACGACCTCTTTCTGTCATTTCTCTTATGGGTCGGCTTAAATTTTGGACTGAGGAGAATCGAATACTGCAACCTACGTATCGAACACATAGAACTTGACCATATGGAAGGTGACGAACCAGCTCCAAGAATCAAAATTGAAAACAGTAAGGGGCGTCGAAAGAAAACTCGGTACATTCCTATGTTTGCGCCGCAGGCTAATAAATGGCGAATGTGGTTGGAGTATGTGAAGTCTCTAAATCTTCCTCATGACCACGTCTTTTTCAATCCAAAAAACCCTTCCGAAATACCAAACAAAGATAGAGTGAGCAGTTGGTTTGTTAAGATATCAAAAATAACTGGAATACACATTCCAAGTCACCGACCACGCTACACCTACCCTACAAGAATGTGGGAGGAAGATGTCCCTCTTGACCTGATACAAAAAGTCATGGGGCATTCGAAATTAGAAACAACCATTGGATATCTAAAAATTCATGAAAGGACATTTCGGAAGAAATTCATGGAGAGCGGCGCAAAACGGCTCTTCGGTTAGCGGAGCCAAAGGGGTCCCATATTTTGACGGCTCGCAATTCTACTATGAGACGAGTTTTACAGGTACTTAGCACTGGCTCACCGTTATCGAGCGCTGAAATTGTCGAGTTGACAGGACTTCATGCGAATATCGTATGGGCCGCTTTGAGAAGATATTGGCATAAAAACTTAATCTTGCGGACTCTAACTCCGCTGAGAAAGCAAACTCGTACATTTAAGGGCAGAGCCGGAATACGAAGAAATCTACGTTCGTATCATTTGTATTCCATACGAACAGCAAACGGTCACCGCGTTACTCTGAGTGGCTTGGAATTCGTCAGCTATGACCCAAATGAGCATAGCTTAAATAAAAGGTTCAATAGCAAAGCTGATTCAATCTTGCGTTTTTTGAAAGACAATCCAAAAAGAGCTTTTTATGCAACTGATATTACAAAGACTCTGGCAGGCATTGACATTAAGCCAAGTGATGTTATGTCTAATGTTAGAAGGTGGGAGAAAAAAGGATGGGTTCTGGTTAGAGGTTACAGAATGGACGACAGACAGACGCCTTTCAAAGAGGGATATCTTATTGTATGGATAGACCCTTCGGTGCCCAGAGATGATGCTATTAAAGAGGCTATCGAAAAGACTGAAAATGCACTAGCAGAGAAGGAATCCACGAATCCAACCATTCAAAGGGTCCATCGTATTCGCGATTTGATTCTTGAAGCTTCTACACTTAGAGAGGTCGTAAGTTTCACATATATTTGCGAAAGTTTAGATTGCTCGAAGTATGAAGCTGAGGTCGCAGTTGCGAGAGCTTTGCAACTATATTCTGACCTCAGAGAAACAAAGTTGTTTAAAGCGTTCAGATATTTCTATTGCAATTTTTTAGCTGAAGACGAATTGCATGCAGCCGTTGCCATGAAGGAGAACTATATCCGGTTGACCAAGGGCAAGGCAAATCGAATAGGACACAACTGGGAAGCAGTTGCCGAGTGGTTTATTGACAAATTCACGACTGGAGCTCACTTCTGGACACAAAACCATCGATTACAACTCATGGACCCTAGACGCATTACAATTCATCTAGTCAGAAGCACAAATGGCCGCATAAGAAATGCAGAAGTGGACCGCGTTTGGGAGGTAACCCCAGGTATTTTTTCCCCTCTGGTAACTTACGTTCTAAGCTGCAAATGGGGACTTATATACAAAAGAGATGTAGACGATTTCTTTAACGTTTTAAGGTGGAGCAAAGAATTCGGTGCAAATACAGTGGGCGGTCAAGAAATCAAACAGGGCATCGTTGGAGTTTTTGCTGGAAACGCGTTTAATCCTAATGAAAATGTTCGACTAAAAGACGACCACACGATTACCCTTTCTGCATACGCGTCACGGCTAAACATACAGCTCTTGAAAGCCGCAGACTTCAATGGCAAACTCTACGATAGAGGCGTTTCGACCAAGATAACCGTTCAAAAGATATGCAAAATAGCCAAGAATGAAAAACAAGTTCGAGAGATTCTGGAGAATATTTGGAAAAACGCAAACGAAAGTGAGCTCTTTTTAGACACTGCCTTCAAGATGAATAAAGAAGTTTACGACTTTGAGCACCTGCTGGAGATAAAGTGACTATAACATCTGTATAATGCTTGACAGTTCAACCAAAGAAAGCCATGAGAGTGCTTGGGTGATTCAATGAAAATATCTGATAAGACATGTTGTTGGATTTGTGGACGAAATTGGAAAGAACTGAAAAATGTGGTAGAGATGTATTGGGAAAGCGGTGAAATGACAAAGGACAGGGGAATAAATGCCTTCTTCGAAATCATTGATTTAGAAAAGATGGTTTCCCGAGAAAAAATTCAGATTCCCGTCTGTGTTATATGTTCCCAGTTAATGCTTCAGCGCATCCTAGCCTATCTACGAGACAATTTGGAAATTGTTGTCAAGACAGAAAATCCCAAGATATCAATAAATCTCTAATTTTTTTGTTTGGGTGAGCGAAGTCCCACAGTAGGTTGATTTTACTAAGCAAATTCAGCTATGGCCCCATTGATTCGCTGCTGTAGCTGTTTCAAGCATTGCTTCAGACAATTATCCAAATCATCTGCGTTCTGGTCTATGCTCTTGGCATTAGTGACAATTCTTTGGATTCCCTTTCGAATATTATTTAGATACTCGTGATACTGAAGCGCGTCGTTTATTGCATCTCCAATTTTTTTGTCTGTTAGGATTTTCTTTAAATCTACTTGTTGTGAATTAAAAGGTTGCAACGCAATCAAAACTGCTCTAAGTGCACCATAAGCAACTCTGAAACTGCCCCTGCTAGATATTAAAATAACTCCTTCAGGACATGGTTCAATCATAAACCCATTTGCACCCTTAGGCATGACGTCCACTGCGAGGATGGCAAAGCGTTCGCCTCTAATTTTCATATGATTCCTGACCTCCTGCAGAAAAGACCTGCTCCAACCGCTACTGTTTTTTTTAGATTCAATGACAACTTTACAGCCTAAATCAGCGCCGTTAAATTTAGGCGCGCTAAGAATATCGGTTTCTCCTGAGCCACCCAATCGTGCATGGTCATCTTCAGGAAAATAATCTTTAAGTTCCTCGAGAAGCTCAATTTCTCCCGACTTGCCTTTATCATGCGGAACTTTTTGGAATCTTAATAGTTCTTGCAACAGCGGTAATATGTTTGGAACGAGTTGTGTTAGCAGCTTCATTTGCTCGGGTTCGGGAAAACCCATTCCTTGGAGAGTTTCTTTAAGCTTGTAAAATAGGTCGTCTTTGAAGTTTTCAATTTCCTTCTTGGTTATAGCCTCCATACCATCGCTCATGGTTTTCATGGCATCAACTACATTGTTGAACGTTGGAAAAGACCCACGTAGCAACGTGAATCCTTCATCTATTTTGTTTGTAGTTTCTCTAAACTCATGTTCTAGTTCTCTTTTCAGTTCATCAGGCATTTTTTCCATTAGTATGTGGAAAGTATGTGCAAAAGATTCAATCGGCTTCAGAACATCAGTAACTTGCTTTTCCAAGTTTTGTTGCATAACTGCAAACCACTTTTCAAGCAAAACCTGTGAATCGGAATTTGATGCAAGCTCACTTGGAACATTTTCCCAAATGATTCGTGCTAAAGATATGGCAGCGTTTATTTTTCCGTCTTTGGCTCGAGCTTCAAGAAAACTCAAGTTTATGCTATCAATAGCATATTCAAAGACATTGCTTCCACAGACTGGACAGTTTTTTGAAACGGACATCATATTTGTTCAACTCATAGTCAAAGCTTGTTCTCACAGTTTTCCCTAATATGAAGAAAAATTAATTCTTTCCAAATAACGAATATTGTTTCGTTAAATTTCAGAGCAATCCAAGTCTCTCTATTTATTTCAAATTGTCTTAAGAGTTTTGCAATCTCTTCTTGTTTCAATACGACGACTGGTTTTGTCTTGTTTAAATCAGGAGTGGTATCCACTTCGACAAGTCTGTTATTAAGAAGCTCTATTAAATCGTGAGAGGAGGATGACAAATGACTCACTTGTATGCTTTTTGACATTTGTTCTGCTCACCGACTGTCGAAGACACAGAGAAGCCTGTTCCAAATGATGTATATTGCATCATTATACTTCATCGCTAACCAAGGCTTCTTCATTCCCTCAATTTGGGTTAGTAGCTTGACGAGCTCATCCTGCCGTATAATGACAATTGGTTTCAATTTTGTTAGGTCTGGCTCAACAGATACCTCGATTAATTTTCGACTTATGGCTTCAGGAAAGTCTCTACAGGGCATATCATCTACTCCAAATATGTTTGTATTATTGTATGCTCTTATGTTAATATTGTCAATCTTTATAAGTTTTGTGTTTGTACACTTGTATGGTTGTGTGAGATGGTCAAGCCGGGATACCGCCGAATAACAATAGAAATTGAAGATGAATTATGGAGACGTTTTCTCCATCAAGTAATCAAAGAACATGGTGTAGTAAAACAGGCGGGTGTTGAAGTAGAGATAGCCATCAAAGAGTATCTAGATAAAAGAGAAAAGTAACAATACTTGTTCGCTCACAACAGTTTCTTCGAATAAAAATTAATTCAATATTTTTTCCGACGAAGATTAAAAAATTAAAATAGCTTCAAGCTACGTACATCATTAAGAGGAAAAATTTATGGAGAAAGTCAATTTTGAAGAAACGGAAGCGGAATTTTTAGTTCGAAAGCGGGTTCTGTTAAGTTGGCGTTAGATGGTTTTTTCTGTTAAGTTTCGTGGGATGAGATTTTTAGAGAAGACTCCATAGATGCAAAATTACGAAAAAAGCTATTATTCCTAACGCGATGAAGAATAGTGCAATCAACAGATAAAAGGGATTGTTGTTTTTTGCGGTTCTGGTAACTTAGCGTGGGATTTGTTCTCCATGTAAACAGTCGTGGGATACGAATTATTTAGAAGATATAGCTGTTAACTTTCGTGGGATAGTTGTTTTTGCCCTACCAAATTAATCTTTTAGTATTTTATCAATGTCTTCTTTTGTCAAGATGCCATGTGGCACAGTTTTGCCTTTAGCCTCTCCAATAAAATTAACTGCCCTCGCAAAACCATCCTCGATAGTTTGTACCGCATCAAGCCATCTTTTGTCTTCTATCCCAAATTGAGCATGCAAGATTCTTTCCAGAAGTTCATTCATTTCCTTCAGAAGCTTGCTTAGCTCTCTTGTACTCTGAGCTTTCTCCATTTCAAATCACATTATTCTTTGATTAATTCCGTAGCTATGAAATCCCACGGTATTGTTTTGATTTCAAACTTTTCACCCTTTACTTCAATGCTAAGCAGTTCAATGCTTTCAGATTTGGCACTAGCTTTTAATGAACTCTTGACTCTTGCTATCGCTGGTTTCATTTCATCGTAGAGTCTTATTTCGCTCTTTGACGTTTTTTCTATTAACATATAGAACTTGTTTTCTTTCACCAAGATTTCCATTTATCTCACTCTCTTATGCCACGGTCATCTGCTAATGCCCATACATCACCTTTCTTCCTTATATACACTCTTAACCGTGCTAGTGCTCCTTCTGGGTCAAGAGCCGTCATAACAAGTCTCACCGTTCTTTCCATAAAATTAATTTCGTATGAACCATATTCACCTTTTCTGTACCAATAATGACTCTCACGCAACCCTACCAAGTCAAGAGTACTAAGCTTGCCTCCCAATGGCAACCAATCTTGGGTAGCTTTTCTAACTTGTTCTCTAAGCGTTTCATCAGTTACCGCCTTTGTTCGTCTAAAAAAAGCAGCTACTTTATCTCCTGTCCTCCAATTCATCATTTCTGCTTCCTGCTTTAGTTCAGAATTTACATCTTCAAGCGAGTCCTTGGGGATACATACACAGAGCGATTCAATAACCATGTCTTTAGCACCATTATCGGTAATCACTTGGCATAAACGCTTGACATCAAGTTTTCCATGCTTTATGAAATTATAATCTACCACAACAGTATTCCCATTCAATGCTGTGACATCCACAAAGGGAAGAGGAGTTAAAATACGCTTATTAGACATCCATGTTCTTGAACATTTAATGCTCAGAATTTCAACATATTTGCTGACTAGGTCATCATCCCACAGTTTTGTAATTGCCCAAAACTGAGGAGTAGGGAAATATCCTACAAACCTTGTAGGTGCTTGTTCTGCCCGTTTAGTCCATCTTGCCCCCGACAACATAGCCCACCTGTTTTAGCCATTCTTCAACGGCAATGGGCACAAGTTCTTCCTCACTCATCCCTCTCTCTTCTGCAGCTAAGCTCAAGAGTCTAGCGACTTTGGGAAGAAAATAGATGTGTAACGCCACTCCATCTTTAGACGCTAGAGCTTCATTCCTAATTACTTCAATGGATTTTTCTGGAAACATTTTAAAACGGTCTACAAGTTTTCTAGCATCATATCTATTAAGAGGAATTATAGTTTTCACAAGTTCTATTTGTTTTTGCTCTTGTTCCTGTTTTGGAAGTTTTTGGACTTCCTCAGTTTTAAAAGCCCTTTCAATCATTTCGGCATGCTCAATTGGAATAACTTCGCCCGTTGCTCTTTCAACTGCTGTAGGTGACCCTCTGAGGGTCACTTTCTCGCCTCTTGCTCTTAGTTTTTGAACTAAACCGTATGCCGTGAACTTACGTTCAATGGTTGATTGACTTAAGCCAAGACCCTTAGCTATTTTTCTTTGAGAACCATATCTTTCCTCATCTAATTTCATCAATCTGTACATTGCTTCTATTTCTTCTTCATCACTTAAATTTCCTCTTTGTATGTTCTCAATTAGAGAGGAAGCAATTGCCTCACTATCACTCATTTCTCTGATAACAGCAGGCATAGTTTTTAGTCCAGCAGCTTTCGCTGCCGCGAACCTTCGTGACCCAACAATTATTTCAAACCTATCCTTATCTGGTCTAACAACTATGGGTTGAAGAACGCCACTTTCCTCAATAGACTTGGTCAATTCAGTTATGTCTCCTGCCACGCTTCTTACGTTTATTTTTCCTACGAAGAGTTTTGTAATAGGTATTTCCGCAACTTGTGCCATATTTATCGCCTTTGTAGAATCAAGTACTCCATATTGCTATATTTGACTTTTGCCTCAAATCTCAGTGGTTCGCAAGTATACTATTCTGATAACTTTAGTTCTCTTGGAAATTTTCTCCATGTTAACAGTCGTGGGATAGGATTGTTATAGAAGGTTCTGGTAACTTCTCGATGGATGGGTTTTCGGTGTAAACAGTCGTGGGATATTTTTCTCCGTGTTAACTTTCGTGGGATAACACGTTTTATTATAACAATCTTAGAAGTTTTCTGAGGGTTCTGTTACCTCAAGGTTGATGGGTTAATTTCTTCTCCCTGTTACTTTTCGGTTGATAATTAATGTTGGTGAATAAGGTTCTGGTAACTCTTCGTCATACGGTCTTTTCTGTTAACTGTCGTCAGATAAGTGATACTGCTATGTTACCTACCGAAAGGTTCAGATAAAACTTTGTAAATATTCTCTTGATTGCTATGAAAAAAGAATTGAACATGTTGAATTGGAGTATCATCTTGTTAGGGGCTATTATTCTGATAAATGATATAGGCTGGTACTTTATTGAGGGCAGTTCCAAATTACAAGGCAATTTTTCTTTATTTGGTATGTTTTTTTTAATTGGATTAGGTTTCATTATCATGGGGCTACGAGGAAAATATTCATATTTTGATGACTAAATTATCGCCGAGAAAATTAATATTTAAAAATAAAGTAGAGGGATAGCGGTAACCAAACGCCTTTATCGCACCCTAAACGGGTATGTCACAATACTGTCCGCGAAGTGGCTATCCGCTATCCTTTCTCTCTTTATGCCTTAGCTTTGCTTGCGTTCTGAATCAAAGTTAACCACTTGTTCTTTCCTTCAATCGTTATTCCGCATGCTTCACTTGGAGTTTTACCGTCTAAGGCTTCATGTGGTCTTATGTAGTTGTGAAATAACTGATAACCTTGAAGAATTGTCGTTGCATCCATTTTTAACCCTCTCATAGTCTTTTCTCTATCTCGGACTTCCCCATTTATCCGCTCCATCTTATTATTGTTCATATCGCCTTGCAGTTTGATGTGGCGTATGTGCTTTGCATTTGGAAATATTTTGCTTGCTGCAACTGAGTATGTTGGCAGTCCATCCGTGGTGAAGTTTTTAGGTTGTTTACCCATAAGTCTTCTAGACTGAATGAAAAGCTGTCGTGCATCATGCTTATCCTTGGTTTCGGCTACTTCCTGAGCAATTAGGAAACGTGTTTCATCATCCATCATAGCAAACAAGTATTTCATGTTTCCATTGATTTTAACGTATAACTCGTCTGCTCTCCAAGTGTCGCTAACGTTTGGCTTTATCTGCTCTTTCAAGTTTGCTTAGAAAATGTCGGTGCGTTCGCTGCCATATGGGCTTTCTACCGCACGTTGGGTCATCAAAACTAATGCGGTTTTTCATATTTTCTCGCGGTTCGGGTTGTCTTTTGCCGGAGAGTTAGTGGTAGAATAAAGAGTCAATTTGAGTTTGACCCACTTTTTACTGATATAAAATAGATATCAATCTAACTTCTTTTGGGTGAAACAAGCAAGAATGATATCTTTTTGATATCACCAGATTTAGCAATCTAACAAACATTAAAAAAGAAAATCGAAGTAAAAATAGCGTTCAATGCAAGACTGGTTCTTTAACCATCGGCCGGCGAGTGCGTCATATCTTTCTTTGCTTGTGTGCGGGTAATGCGGTTTTCCCTTCCGTTTCTTTTTAGCAACTAATGGTTTTTTCTTCCAATGTCAGGTTGCTGGTGTAACATTAGGTTAGGTAGGTAAGTGAAGAATAATAATAGTAAATCAACGGTATGAGGGGTAAAAAACATAAGAAAAATTACCCCCTGTTAATTATCTAACAAATGCTATGAGGGGTAAAAAACATAAGAAAAGTTACCCCTCGCAAAAAATTATAGTTGGAAACAAATATACGGCTATTGTTCTTTCGAGTGACGAGTTTAATCTTATTTTAAGATAAGTAGCAGTAATTCTCAAAACTAAAATACGGATTAGCAAAAGACATTATTATAAGAGAGGCTCCCAAAGACTTGCAATCGTGCTCAAAGTGCCACAGAGACATTCGAACTGAATATAAGTATTGTCCCTCTTGTGGCTCCCAGTTGTCGCTAAGCTTGGATGGTATACAATTAGCGAAGCTTTTCGGTGGGGTAGAGCCAAGAAAAGAAGTTCACAGCCTTGCCCAAACAAAACTTTGGAGAATAGGTAAGGAACTCGGTTTCTATTCAATAATGGAGTATGGAGTTCCAGATTTGACAAAGGAGGGGAGAAGAAGTTACATTGACGTAGTGTGGAAATCAAGGAACGGAATCGAATTTGCTTTTGAGATTCGAAGAAAAATACATGATTTGGACTTGGTGACCACCCTAAAAGACACTAACAAACTCCAAAATCTATTAGCACAGAAAAAGTTTGTTGTGAACGTTTCAGAAATAACTGGAAAGGCATATTTCTGCGAAATCTCAGACGAATTGACTAATCCAGTTTCAGAACCTGTTCTCCAAGCAAGGATTAAATCGTCCTTCAAAAATACGGATTCTGAATTCACATAGCATAAGAAGGTTGCACTCAATACAGTTGTAAGGCATAATTGTTGGGAACACGACGCACTAACCCCGCATTTTGTTCGAATAATGAGGCGGTCAGGGACAGAAGAAGAACTGAAGAAGTAGTAAAAAGTATTGTCGGGAACAGCCCGATGAGCAGCAACGAAAGAAGAAACGTCAGAACAACGCATTTTACAAATTATTTTTGTTGGGACCCAATAGAAACTGTAGGTATAACTAACAATTTTGTAGTTGAGTTCAATTATCAAGACAAACTGATTGAAATCTACGCAAAAGATTTTTTCATTGGACAAGCATTCAAGTTAAGATTCGATATAAGCGAATCTGCGGCTATTATTAATTTTCTTGCAAGAGCAAGAAATATGAAGGGGAACAAACAGGTTACGAGAATAGGGGAAATAAACAATTTTCTTGTTGATTTCGATGGCTACCAAAGGTTCGTTACGTTATATGAAAAGTCAACTCGAAAGTGGAAGCTGGGGTTGAATGAAACCGAGATAACCGCTGTAATTAATTTGTTGATGAAGGCAAGGTCTCTTTTTTAGCCTATCACACCAAAGCCTAAGTTTCGATTGTGTGCATTAAATTTTAATCCCACACACACGAAATTCGTTTTTGGTTGGTTGGACAAAAATTTAATCTTGTTGTGTTTTTTGTTGTTCAGTTCGTGCCCTTTCTTCTTCAGCCCTCATTTTTTGATAAATGACGTTTATAAGCAGGTTTCAAGCCGTATCCACTCTTCCTATTAGCTACTACGAGTATCACTGTAATACTTACTATAACAGCAACAATGACGACAAGAAGCGTGATTGCTTCCGCCCAAGTACCTCGATAAGGTGCGGCATCAAACCATTCTGCAATTCCATCTTTGAGACTTCCACTCCCTGAAGTGGCTTTACTGTCAATAGAATCTGGCGGAAGTGTGCCGACTACCTCGTAAAATCCAACAGGTTTCAAGCTGGGATAATATACTACAGCAACATTTGCATATGGTCTAACTTAAACAAACGCCCTTCTCACTATATATATGGTCAACAACAAATTTAAACTAAACTCAAAAAGCCGCAAACATCAAGGGTAAATCCTCATTCAAGCCCAGAAACCACATCAACAAGACATCAAAAAAATGAACTGTATATCTCACATATCAAAGCCCAGATTCACCAAACAAGCCCAAATCAAGCCTTAATCCTCCCCACCGTTTAAAATTTGGGTCGAAATTCTATGGTGAGAGTCCGTGGTTTCATATAGTAGAATATCACTGTGGATGTTAGGATGTTGAGGTTTTTGGTCAGGACTCAAACTTTTTGTCTATGAGTTCCTCAGCAACCTTTCGTCCAGCTTCAAGCCCAACTTTGCTTATTGCATCGAATTTTTCGTTGAATTCTTCCTCAGTAATTATGCCCTTCTCAACAAGAAGTTTTCTTAGGGCTTTCGCTGAAAACAAAGCATCAAAAGTCATCCCATCTTTTTCATCGACTTCTTTGAGTACTTTGTTAATCTCAGCTTCCCTGTCAAATATCTCAAGGCTTATTGAAAAGTGATATTCATCTGGTTCTGTTTGACCATCTCTCAAACTATAACTGTGACTGTTATTGCTGACCGTTGCCTTAATCGTTTCTCCGTTTTCTTTAGTAAATATGATGTGCTTCTTTGTTAGGAGTTTGACCAGCGATTCCTTTTCCTCTTTAGTCAATACATCAACTTTGAAAGAAAAGTTCTTTCCTTCATTTGTCTCTTCAAAATCATAGCAGTCGAATTCTGCATTATCGAGTTTTATTGTCATAAGTCAATATTCCCCTACATTATTGTTTAGTCGGTCAGCTTTTAATTTTTGCGTTTCTGTGGATGTTGGCTTTTTAGTCAATAAATAAAAAATTAAGTTATGGTTTTTTTAGCGGTTGTTTACCCAATCCTTGCAGTTTCGCATTGAGGGCATTTCTTTTTTGTTCCGCTATTTTTGGTTGAACGTAATAGTGGTCGAAAAGTTGTTCAAGGACATCTAAGTTCCAACTTGCTTCTTCTGGTTCAACATCCACAATTATACCACTTGATTGAAATTTCATAGGGTGAGCCGCAAAATTGCCAATTACCCTTATTGCATCAAGGTTTTCAGCTATCCTTGACGGTAAATCTTTTAATGCCAAATCTATTTGGGTGTTAAGGTCTCCCCCTTTGTAGTTCCTATCATTTAGCAAATTCTGCAAACATCTTCGTGAGAGTGCCGCACTTGCTTTTTCACTTGCTGAAAGAACAGATGCACTTTCAAGAAAATCGGTGGCTATTTCCTTTGGCACTTCGGGTGGCACTAATCTGACAACGTTGTAAGGATGCACCAACCTGACATTGGTCTGACCGTTTCTTTTTATTTCAGCAACAACTATGGGTTTTTTGCAGTTTGGGCATTCCGAAGAAAGGACACTAACTCTATCCTCTCCACTTTCTGTGATTAGAAACACGGGTGAGTCCTTCACAAACTGATAGCCTGTCAACTCGATAGAAGTAGGCTCAGCAAAATATACTGTACAACCGCAATGTGGGCATTTTCCGTTAGATTCTGGGGCATATGGTAACTTACTGAATGAAGTTTCGACAGTACTAAGTGATTCTCGTGGTTTGGTCACTACATCCCTCAAAAGTCTATTCTTTCAACTGAATTAAAACTTTTGCAGATAAAAAGGATGAGGGGGAAAATCACTCATCTTCAAATTCTTCTGGGAATAATGGGTCATCAAAGAAAAGACCATCGCCCTCACTGTCTTCACGGCTTAACTCCCTGTCTTCTTTATCGCTAATTTTTGGCTCTGAAACGCTGTTTTCGGTTGTTTTTTGCGGTTTAACGCTAACCTGAGCATAGCTAATACAAAACCCACAAAAAGAGCAAGGGAAAAAAGAATCCAAAAGCCATCTTGACTTGACATTCTAAATCCCTCAGTCCACTTTCACCTTTTCGGGCTTCTTGCGTTCCGTCTCTTCAATTGTGGTTAGGCGACTATCCAAGAATGCAAGTTTTTTGTCAATGCTCAAGTTATTTTCAGTCAATCGCTGTTCAAGTCTCTGCATTTTCTCTCTGAGTGTTTCGTTTGTGGTCTCAAGGCTTTTTATTCTTCGCTGACTGTCAACTAATGCGTTTTCCAGTTCAATCAGTTTTTTAGCCTTAACCCCATTGCCGTTAATTAGCAAATCCTTCATTGCTCTCTGGAATACGCCTTTCAATTGGTCTTGCGAAACATATGCGCCTTCATCAATTGATTTGCCTACGATTTGCTTCCATTGAGACTCACCTGCATACGCTGAAAGTCTATCTATCAAGAATTTTCTTAAACAGTGAAATCTTACTCTTTTGCCGTGGATTGTTCCGTTCTCAATCTCCATCCCAGCCTTTTTCGCTAAAGTTTGCAGAATCACGCTTAGATTGTCTTCGGTGTCGGTTAAAACTCGGTCATTATCTTTTTTGTCTTTATTGCTTTCAAGAATCTGCTTAATTATCGGAATTGCGTCGCTGTCTAAGAATGGGTACGCTGGAACACTCTCTTTTTGTGTTCTAATTTCGCCTAAAGCTAACGGTGCTTCATTCTCAAGTTTCAAACTTCGAAAATTGCCATAAGTGAAGCCCAAAAAGTCACTTGCTCTTAATCCAACAGATTTGCCGACTAACAGAACATAGCGTTCTTTCAAATTTCCAGCAAGAGCCATTTTCGCTAAATCTTCTTTGTCAAATAAATAGTCTGTTGTTGTACGGTTTTTTTCTGATAGTTTTCGTGATTCTTGCTTTCTGAACATCAACGGCATACGATAATAACTATAGAATCCCCTGATTGTCATTATTGAACCAACAGCATAGTTTTCTGATTTGCCTTTTCTCAAAATATGCTTTCGGTAGTTAAGCATCGAATTTTCAACTTGAAAAGTCTTGTCGTTTCGCTTTTCGTCAATTAATTGTTGCCCTTGTTGCAGATACGGAGTTTTTCTTCCTTACACTCCTGCACAAGTTTTAAAAGGGGTCCATCATAAAACCAGAACATGGGAATATGATGAGAAAATGCACTATAGTAAACCCGCACTTCAGGATAACCAAGAGCGGAAAAGTCGTAATCGTTAAGCCATACATAAGATACTGAAACAAAACAAGCGTTTACGTACTTGGCAACTGAAAAGTATTAAATCAAACTTAACTATTATAGTCAGAGTGCTTTGAATGCAAGAACTCACTTTAACAAGCGAACAAAAAGCAAGAATTACAGCCTATATCCCCGAGTATTTAAATTGGCTTAGCTCTTCTGAAGGCAAGACAGACGTTAAAGAACATCGAGACCACGAGAATTTTTTCAAAACAATGCTTGAACAGAACAGAATAAGCGCGTTAACCGAAAGTGGGTTTAGACTTCTATACAAAGCCTTATGGGCAAGCAGGATGTGGACCAACAAAGACTGGTATATTGATGAAAAACTCTTGAAGCCAAACGGGTTGGAGAAAATAAAGAAAGAACTCAGTAACCTACTGTATGGTGAAGGCGAAATAAACCTTAGATACGACAAGTTTCGTGAGGCGGTTGCTGGGTTTGGTCCTTCCTCAATAAGCGAGATTCTTCATGTTATGTTTCCAGACAAATATTGCCTGTGGAATGAAAAACCAAAAACTGTACTCCCCTTTCTCAACTTGAATCTTCTTCCAGAAAAATTCTTCAAGTACCAAATTGCTTCAGGTGACGACTATCTTCAATGTGTTCAGGCTCTTACTGTAATAAAAAATGGACTTGCACCAAGTGGAATAAAAGACTTCATTGATTTGGACATTTTCTTCTGGTATGTCTTCAACAACATCCCCAAAGAGAACAAAAAACCAAAAGAGGCTCCTCCTGATATCGGGTACAAAGTTGAGAGACCGCCCGCCCCACTAATATCAATAGACTCACATGAAGGAGCGGAATACTATCTTCTCGAACTCGGACAAATTATGGGGTTTCTAACTTACACAGTAGACAAAAACGTGTCCTTCCAAAATAGAAAACTTGGAGAAATATCAATTCTTCAGGAAGTACCACAATTTGCTGCTGAACACATCATGAACACAGTGAAAGAAATAGACGTAATCTGGTTTGACGAAAACGAAAATCCAGAGTACTGCTTCGAAGTTGAACATACAACCGACATTGTGCACGGTTTAGACAGACAGGTTCAACTAAAACATCAACATGCAAAATTCTTCATAGTTGCTTCAGAAGACAGAAGAGCGAAATTTCAAGATTTAGTCTCGAACAGGTTTCCCTATCGAAGCATGCAGGACCGTTTCAGGTTTATTTCATACGACGAACTCGCACGGCTTTATGAAGCTGCTCTGCCTTTCAGCGAGTTGAAAAAGAAACTTCTTGGAGAATGACCCAAAGCGCGCGCTGGGAAAGCCTCCTTAAAAGAGACTTAGACAATGCGCATATCACGTTTTGGCAATCGCTTTGGATGCTCGCTAAGAGACAATCGATTCGATATTTTCTCGGATTTACATAACATATTAGTGGCTACTCCAGCCGCCCTGAAAAGCAAAGGTAATGATGAGGTTCCGCTTAAGAAAGTAAGTACTTGAACCAAGTCTGCTGAGAAACTTGCGCCTTTGCTTAGTAAGGAAAGGAAGTCCTTAGCTTTTTGCGAAGTGTCCACATTAGTTTTTCTTGAAGATTCCTCAATTTCAGACAACAGTGCTCTCAGTTCTTTTCCTGTTTCCTCATCTACAACTTGAGGCTGTTCCCTGAGACACTTTATGGCTTTTCTGAGTTGTGTTCTTGCGATATATTCTTTAGAAAAATTGCCGTTATCTTTGTTTGTGTTTCCACCGAGACAGTTGTACCTATGCTTTCAGGCATTTTAGTTCTTAGTTATTTAGGCTTTTCGAAGTTATAGACTTTGCGAAACTTGAAAGAGCTAATCTTAAATAACATCAAATTCATGTACCCAAACAACAATGTTGGGTTTCCATTCTCCGATGTTCTTTTCCCAGTACTGCTTGAACTTCACTAAGTTCTCGAAGCCTTCTTTGTTTGCATCGATATCTGTGAATTCGCTGAGTGCTTTCTCGTAGACCTCTGTTATTTTGATATATTTCCCAGAGATTTTTGAGTAGTCTCTGTTAGCCATTAAATTAGTGACTTCACCGACTTCGTTGAGAGGTTTATCTCTGGAAGTTATTGTCTTCTTGCCTTCAAGAATAAGGTCGATGAGATATTTCGTGAACATCATCGTTATCACTCCTTCACTTGAACAGTATTAAGATAAAATATATTTACTAAACACCGCAACAACCTTTACCTTAAAAAACGACTTGTGCACCCAAATCTTTTAAGAAAACATATTAGCGATTGAAATGTAAATATATGTGAACATGAAGCAGAAACTTGCATTAGGATGGCTTTAGGAACTTGCGTACACTACTTGAGTTGACCGAGAAATGCAAACAGTATCTTTATCAAAAGAACTTTTCATACCAAGGAAAACCCGAAACTCTAACAAGGCAATTTCTAATTGAACCATTTTTGGAAATTCTCGAATGGTCTCCTAACCCAACGAATGCTTTTCACTATGTAAGAGAGTTTAGTGGAGGTATGAATAAGAAATGGGAAGATTATGTTCTCTTAAAAGACGACCGTCCACTTTTTTTCTTAGAAACAAAACCGCTCTTTGAAGACAAGTTACTCTCTAACAGAAATGTTAACGAATTACTCAATTACATGAAAGAGTATAACAGAAGAAACCGCAGCGGTCACAGAATAGACTGGGGTATCTTAACAGATTTCAAAGAGTTACATATTTTCTATGTTTCTGACGCTAAACCATTTTTTTCCATAACATTCATTGACTACCTCTCGAAGAATTTGGTTTTAACTGAATTGCTCTCGGTTAAAGGAGTGCAAAACGAGGGCGTAGATAGGTTCTTTGCTGAGAGTTCAAAAGAAGAGTTAGGTGACCGCTTTCTTGATGATTTAAAGAAATGGCGACTAATCATTGCCAATGGTCTATTTCACCTTAACAGTGACTTGTCTCTCGAACAAATTAGAGAATCCTCACAAAGAATCCTTGATAGACTTGTTTTTATCAGGATGCTTGAAACTTTAGGCATTTTGCCTTATAACTGGTTAAGAACAATCTTCCTTCGTTGGCAAGAAGGCACAATTGGATTAAATCAAACATTTTCAAAGGTTCTCAGAGAATCCTTTTTGGCTATTGAAGACATATATGATACCGAACTTTTCCTTTCAACTACTTACGATTCTTTGGAAATTTCCGATGAATACCTTGAAGAAGTAATTAAAGTGCAAGGACCGGCTCAGCCGTCAGTTTATGAAAAAATAGGATATGCGGGTCAACAATCTTTGGATGACCGAGGAATCTATGGATACAACTTTAAAACATTAACAATCGACATAATGGGTTCCGCATACGAAAGGTATCTTGCTCACCAAATTTCTCTGAAAGATGACCGTGTCTTAATCACAGAGACCGACAAACTCCGAAAAAGGGAAGGAATTTACTACACTCCACCTTATGTTGTTGATTACATTGCAGAAAACGCTTTGAGACCCAAGGTGCAAGCTATACTTGAAGAATCTAAAATACTACTTGAGAACGGGTCTTGTCAAGAAGCACTAAGAAAAATTCAAGAAATATCATCAATTAAAGTCCTTGACCCTTCTTGCGGTTCTGGGTCATTTTTAATCAAAGCTTTCGACATTATTGCTAAAGGCTATACAGATTATAACGATTCGGTTGATAGCTATTTTCAAAGACAACTGAAGAAAAATGGTTTGTCAAATGTTCTTCAGCTAAGCAGTTTTAAGATAGACGCTATAGGTGAAAGGATTCTTCTTGATAATATTTATGGGATAGATTTAGACCCACAGGCTGTTGAAATCGCCAAATTGAATTTATGGCTTAAAACTTTAAGTCTTGACCCTTCAGTCTATAAGCCAATAGTGGGGAAAAGGGTAAAGAAGCTTCTTCCTTCATTAGCTACTAATATTAAACGAGGTAACTCGTTAATTTCAGGTCTCGAGAAAACCACTATTAAGCTATCTTCCCTAAAAGAAATTTTAGAAATAAGACAGAGTCTTCATAAACATGTCTTTGAAATGGGACCATTGGGCAAACAAGATATCGAACATCAAGAACAAATGATGACTGAATTTGATGGACTTTTGATAAAGGAGAAAGAAATTCGTGCGGGATTAATTTCTAAAATGGAGGAAGAACTCGCAAAATCATTTGCTGAAGAAGGAGCAAAATACACGGGGTTACCTGGACAACCCTTCAATTGGGAGCTTGAATTTCCCGAGGTGTTTTTAAGAGATAATCTTGGCTTTGATGTTGTTCTTGGCAATCCACCTCATGGTGGAGAGCTTTCTGCTTGCGAAAGAAATCATATAGAACAGAATTACACCACAGGAAACGGCTACAAAAATACTGCTTTTCTTTTCATTGAACGAGCGCTTTTAAAGTTGAGAAATGATGGAAAACTTGGCTTTGTAATTCCTAAATCGTTGACTTTCGCTCAAGAATGGGGCAAAGTTAGAAAATTCCTTACCGAAGGCTACTCGATATCAGAAATTGCTGACATTGGTAAAGGATTCAAAGGAGTTCTGCTTGAGCAAGTTGTAACCCTTATCAGCAAAGATGAAACAAAACCTAAGACCTTCAAAGGTCGTTATTTGAGCCCAGACAACAAAGAAACGACAGAAAGCAACGAGATTTCGATTGACCTCTGCAACGACATTGATTGTTTTCCTATTTACGCCACCAAACAATCAACAGAAATATACTATCATATAACGGCAGCAAGCGAACGATTGAGCAACATTTCTCACACTTTTAGAGGAGTTCCTTTACAGAGCGAGCTAAAAGAAAAGAAAGGAAGTGATGACGAGGAAGTTCTAATTGGAGACGACATAAGCCGATATTGTTCTGTCGTGCCGAGGAAGTATTTGCCATCAGCATTCCTTTCAAAGCAAAAAGCAATTGAAATGAAAAAAGAAAAAATAATCTCTCAAAGAATAGTTGCACAAGTTCTAAGACCTTTTGACCACATGGTTTTTTTGAGCACCTTAGACGAAAAAGGATTAGCAAGTGTTGATACTGTTGAGAATACCATAATCAATGATGAGAAATATAAAACAAAGCAAATTCTCGCATTAATAAATTCAAGGTTCATTGGTTGGTTTGCTTACCTCTTCATTTACAATAAAGCTATAAGAACAATGGACTTGGACGATTACTATGTTGGCAAAATCCCTGTCTCAAAGATGCTAAGCGAAAGCAACGATACTCTCTCAAGTCTTGTTGATGTCATGCTTGTTTTAAGCGCGCAAAAACGATGGATTATTTCTGCGTATAACAATATGCTTTCTACTTTTAACATGGGAAAACAGGAGAAATTGCCCTATTTCTTTTCTTCCTCGCAAGCCGCAGAACTTCATGGAATAAACCTGTCAGGAACAAGCCACATCAACCCAAACGAGATAGGCACTATTCAGAGTTTTGATGTAATACTTGATTGTGACAGTATAGTAATAAAAGCGGAAATATTGGAAAAACAAAATAGTTTAGAGCTAATTAGAATTAAGTTTGAGGAACCACTTTTCAGGGAATATTTCTACATTGCGTTAAAAGGCTATGAAGGAACAAGAAATTTCTCCAATTCACAAAAATTATACGAGGCTACCATAAATGTGATGACAGTTCCTCGTTTTGCAAATTCTTTCCTTTTAGATGATAGCGGAAATAAAATAGAGCTCCTAATGAACGCCTTAAAGCATGAGTTTGAGAAAGCAAAAACTAACTTCGTAAGGTCGCCAATCCAAGAAGTCGATATGAGTGGAATAATTAGAAGAATAAATGAAACAGATGAAGCCATTGATGCAGTAGTTTTCCAAATGTACGGTCTTTCAAAGGAAGAGGTAGCCACAATAAAAAAAGAGACAGTTTCATTAAGCAATTATGTTTAGTTACTCTTAGTCAGAAAATCTCTCGCAAAACAATTGGCTTCCTTTTCTTCTGTTCTCAGAGGCATCTCTAAATTCGACACTTCGACGAGGTGATGGAAAAGCTCATGCAATACTATCCGCTTTTTCAAACCGTTCTTAGTGAAACAAGCAGTGTTTTTTAGTAGGAGCCCAAGCAATTCCTTTCTACTTTTTTGCCATCCAAAACTATCCTCATTTTCCTGACTCCATAATATTCTGTTAGAAAGTTCACCGCTTTTTGGCATCCTTCAAGCTCGTAAATAATTAGGAATTTCTCTCGAACCCTCTTTGGAGGGAGCTTTACGCTTAGCGGAACTGAAGAAGACTGTCGAGTCTTCCGCACAGCGAACACCTACTTTAGCTCTGCTATTCTTGGAATCCAAGTCGGTCGTTCTCCTCTCAGATATTTTGCGAATAGGAGGGCTTCTTCAGTAACCAGAGTTTCAATCTCTTGTTTCTTGCCGACTTTCACTCTTGGTATTTCGACTGTTTTCTGGAAGAATAGGTCCAATTTCTTAGTGAATTCTTTTGTCAGATTATTATTCAGGTACTGTCTCTTTCCTTTTCTGTTAGAATGCTGTTCGGTTTTGAAAATGAAATCTTTGACTTTGGTCTCTTTGCAAAAGGAAATGATGAAGTCGTCCATAAGATATCGGTAGATTTCCATGAAATCGCATACGAGTGAAGGTTTACCGTGTTGTATTGAGTGTAAATAACCCAAGAATGGTTCAAGGTGGCTTCTTAGTAAGGCTATGTGAACTTTCCATCTCAAGATTTCGTAGGCTAAATTAAACGTGTTGTTCAGCCCGTCGTACGCTAAGAAAGTGCTTCTGCCGTTTGGTCTAATTTCTTCGTTGAACAGTTGGAATATTTGAGAAAAATATTGCTTCGAATATATGGATTCGTAGCTCATAAGCTTCCGTTTAAGCTCAATTATGTCTTGTGCAGTAGAGGGCATGCATATTGTGAGCAGACTAAATGCAGACTTGAAAGACCATTTAGACATTGACATAGAGAAACAAGTGATAAAGACTTTCGAGACTGGCTTTTCAGTTAATTCCTCTTAACCTCTGCATAATGACAGTTTAAACGCTCAAGTGAAATCAAAAGCTGAGCCGAACTTGAAGTCGTTTCTCTACGGTTCTACGCTTAAAACGAGCGTAATTTGAGCTAAACAAATGGTTCATAGATGGTGCAGAGGGTGGGATTTGAACCCACGAACCCCTAAAGGATAGGCTCCTGAAGCAACCGCGTCGCTTTTAATGCGACTCTACGCCTTTGGCCATGCTTGGCTACCTCTGCACTGAAAGATAGTGAATGTAAACCAAAACAACTCTTGCTGATAAATATGTTACCACAGTGCACCCTAATTCTCCTGATTGCAGTCTGTTGAACGCCGCTAAAGAGAACAGAATTTATGTAGATCATCCATCAAATGCCTACTCGATGCGAAATGAGCAGCACCGAAATAGAGCAAAATTCCGAATCAAAAATTTTGAAGCTGTCACTAAGCAACAAACAAATAGCCACCGCTGTGTTGGGTCAGGCTTTGTTGGATGAAGGAGGAATAGGCGCACAAAGTATAACGATTTTTTACACAAGCAAAGGAGAAGCTGAACATCTATGGAAAATTGCAGATTCGTTGGGATACGCTAACGTCTTCCGAAAGAAAAAACACAGAAATCATCAGCACTATGGCTTTTCGATAAAAGCGTCTAAACGAAAGGAGTTATACGACCAAATAGGTCCACTGCCAAATCCCGTAAAAGATAAGGTATTTCGGCACCTTGCTAACAGGCAATTAAGAAGAAGCCTTAGAAGAAAAGGAGAAACAAAAACTCTGATTCTTCAGTCACTCGCAACAGAACCCAAAACTGTCCTTCAACTAATGCTTGAGCTAAATACTAACGCATCAACAATGAGAAGACACCTAAAAGAGCTGCATCGACAAGGGCTTGTGAAAATCGTTGGCAAGGACAAAGGAGCATTTCAAAAAAGCCTCAGGACAGCCAACTTATGGAAAACAACCTAAAACAAAACGGAAGCCTACGCCTTTGACCATGCTCGGCGACCCCTGCACGAAAGTCTTGTTGTTATTCAAATTGAACTTTAATGATAAATACATTACCGCATATAGCTGAAGCGGTCTATTGTCATTTGCTTCTGGTTACGGTTATTCTGTCATAAGTGACTAAGCCTGATGGAAGCTCTGACATTCCTGGGTAAGAATCATTTGTTGAATAGTTGTTTTTGGCGTAAATTTTGTAAGCGTTTATCTGGTTCTGCGCGTCTTGGTTTGCCAGCGCTACTATAATGTCAAAAGAGTAACCTGAGTCGTTTGCTTCTCCGATGGTTATGGCGGATGACCAGTTTCCGTTTGGTTGCGCGTCAATGCTTGATATGGGATAAAACATGTTAGCTTCGTGAGCGTAAACTATAACCCAGATTTGTTGCCCTGTTGGTATATTCTTGGAAACACCGGAAACTGCCTCATTTTGACTTACACTTGATGCATCAACTGGGTAAGTAATTTTCAGAAAGGGCTCAGGCTGTGGAAGCAAAAGAACAATAAAAGCAACAGTAGCTATGATAGCTCCTAAAATAATCAAACACCACTTTAGCCGTTAGCCAAAGTATTCTTCTGGTACGGAATGGGCGCAAACAAAAAAACAAATCTATAATCCTCTATCTTTCCTGCAGCGAGCAAGAACCGCTTTAAATAACTTTTTTAAACGAAAAAGGCATAAACTGAAAAGAAGAGCATTGCTCCTTGAAAGACCCTGAAAAAACGGTTATTTTTGTCTTGATTTAGAAGATGCCATGAGCTCTTTAATGCTGAAGAATGCGCAATTAAAGGGTCGCTTGAGTTGTAAGCCAATGACTGTTTACCTTTAAGCTTTGGCTTTCTTCAGTTTTTCAATTATCTTTTGTGTTTCCTCTTCTGATGGGTGAGTGATGGCACCGGCAGGGCAAATATCTTCGCAACCCCTGCAAAACATCACACAGCTGTTAGGGTTTTTTACAACTGACCACTTTTTTCCTTCTTTTTCTTCAAATGCGAAAGCCCCCATGTGGCAAAAGTCTACGCATTTTCCACAACTGATGCATTTTTCATAGTTTATGCTTGGATACCACGGTATCTTGTTTCTTGGAATTCCTTCGTATGATTCTTCAGACATTAGTTAGTCGCCTTGTTATTTGGAAATGAATATAACAATATTTAAATATTCTTATGAATTAAGTACGAAACCATGCCTTTAAATTCACAAAATCAAAGCAGATTCAAAGCAACAATCTTCCATGCCCTTTCAGACCCAATAAGAATTGAAATACTAGAACTTTTGCGGGACGGCGAAAAATGCGTATGCGAAATCATCCCACACCTAAACCTCATCCAGCCCGTTGTTTCACGACACCTAAAAATCCTCAAAGACGCAGGACTAGTAAACGACAGGAAAGACGGAAACAAACGAATGTACTCAGTTACGGATAACCGCATCTACCAAATCATTGACGCCGTGACGCCTGAACTTGTCAATGCTCTCGCAAAAGAAGCTTTTGAGCACATGACTTGCCGTTAACTACTGGCGGGGTACAGGCGCTGTAGGAGGGGCCGAGGCAGGGATTTGAACCCTGGCAAAAGGCTCCACAGGCCTCTAGGCTACCAAGCTACCTCACCTCGGCCACGTTTCCATGCTTTTCCATGACTTCGGCCGCGTCGCTTCG